>Ga0136703_1000405_pt1 | contig 9464 bp, 5 predicted proteins | sample 3C3metaG_FD_101400 | JGI IMG/M metagenome (GOLD analysis project Ga0136703, IMG submission 101400) | Freshwater bacterial and archeal communities from Indian Creek, Illinois, USA - 3C3 metaG | ecosystem: Environmental > Aquatic > Freshwater > Unclassified | place: USA: Indian Creek, Illinois... | reverse complement strand
ACATCCCTCTCATATTTATGACATTTGATGTATCCCACCTAGATATGTCTCCATTAAAGTTTGATTTATAAAATAGTTTTGACATATCAGTTACATTAGACACATCAATGTGATTTAAATCACAATTTCTACCATTGAATTTAATTTCTTCCTTAATTAGTTCTTGTAAATGCTCCTTATTTTTTGCAATAATTTTTGGCTTCATAATTTCTGCTGTTTTTCTATTATTTCCATATGTAAAAACTATAGTATATTTTTTATTAATGTAAACACTTTTTATTCCATACCTTAAGCAAACCAAATACACTTAATTAATATATTCATTACATTGAAGCGATACGATTGTTTAATTTTGCATTCAAAACCAATCTTAATTTTTTTATAATTAACAGGTATTTATGGATTGCTCTGAATCTGAATATTTGGCTCTGTTCAGGTTATATGTTGATATCTAGCCTCTAGCACTTACTTTAGAACCTCTTAAAAATCAAAGTATTGGCCATTTCAAAAGTGTGTTTCAATACCTTATCTGAACAGCGCTAAATACTTATATTGTCTCAATATGGTAGGTCATGCCAATAACAAACAAATTGGATGATATAAACCATATTGTTTGGATAACTGAACATTTTGAAAAACTAACAAATCAAAAATGGTCAGGTTCATTTAATCTGTGTAAAATGCCCCATCCCAATTTTTACTTGAAAAATCAACATGGAACAAGTCCAACACTAGTAGACGCTGGTCAGTCTTGAGGGGCTGACAGTGGCACAAATCTATGTGCTGCTGCAAACCCTGCATGAGTATCAGAATGCCAATGGTGTGCAGCGCCCGGTATATGGCTCGCATGGCTTACGGAAGGCTTACCCAAAGCTGCTAAAGCACTAATAGAACCAAGTACAGCTTCAAGTTTGGCACACAGCGCTTTCGCTGCAAAGACTGCAGCAAGACCTACGCCGTCACCACTGGCACCTGTTTCACCACCTGCGTGACAAAACCAATCTACTGGAGAATGTCACCTGCATGACCAACGGTCTCTCGGCATGCAAGACCGCTGCGCGCTTGGGAGTCTTGGTACAAAAAGCCTTTCGCTAGCGCCACAAGTTTCTGACCTTCCTCAACCAGTAAAAGCCCATCGCCCTCTCGGGTCTCATTGAAGCCGACAAGCTCATCGAAGCCGAAAAGACCTTCTTCCGGTGTCCCCAAAGGGTCAGTGCAAAGCCCTGCTGTGCAGTCCCAAGAAGCGCGAGGCAATGGCTTTGGATGGCTCTCTGGCAGCGTAGAATACCACTGTGGTGGTGTGGCGGTGCAGATGGACACACAGGTGGCTTTTGAACAGGTGTTAGAGCAAACAACAGGCACAACACTGACCGAAGCGCTGTTTACCAGACAGTGACCAGCAAACTCAATGTGTAATTGGACTTCTTTGTCTTGCAGTATCAAGGTAAGGGCTACAAGGCTCTTGGCTGTGAGGAGCGTCAACTGCTATGACTTCAGCTTGAAGTCGTGGGCAGTGTGCTTGTCAAATTGTCACCCTAAATACCTCGTGGATTACTTGGGCTGTTGTTGTCTGCTCAACCACTTCAAGAACCATCTCACACATAAACATCTGCCGTTTCATGTGCTGCAGACTTCTTATTGGCAAGGGCTTACACAGTTTAAAAGACCTCAACCTCTTTTTTATAAGTAAAAAACTGTTTACAAAAATTAACATTACATCCAATGAAAATCATTAAAGAGCTTCTTTTATTAGAAGATCCGTCTAATACATTTATTAGAAATAGTTCAAAAGAAGAAATCCAACAATATTTAGGTAAATTTTAATTTTGTTTGACTTATAACACTAAAATCAGCTATAATCACTCTAATTTTTACATATAATTGGAGTGATTTTTATGGCATTAACATACGAAGATATCAAAGCACTTAACTGGTATATTGCAGACCAAGTTCGTGACAAAGGAAACGGCAACAACAATGATGCAATGGGGGTTGCTATTCCTATTCTTATTTTTAAACGCTTGCTTGATATGCGCCAAGAATATAAAGGCTTATTTTTTAATCCACAACATCAAGAACAGTATAATGTTATGCAGTTGTTTGGCAATCTTAATCAAGCAATTAGCAATTATCAAAGTAATGCACCAGTATTTTCCGTAAAACCTCAAAATCTTTCTTTTTATCGTGTTCAATGGGAAGATATTCTAAACTTTCCAGATAACCACAATCCACAAACACCATTAAATTATGCTGATGGTTATGATAACACTCAGTATTTTTCAACTTCAACTGATAAGGTTGGGTTTATTCAAGAAATTATTGATTCTTTTGCTACACCAAAAATTAATGAGATTTTTAACTATCTTGATTTTCAAACCAAGATCAATAGTAGCAATATTACACAAATTCTAACCTATCAAGAATTTATTGAGCTCTTAAAATATCTTAATGGTTACGACCTTTCTTTGGCTAATGCCCCTTCAGATGTTTTCTCTGAAGCTTATATGGATTTGTTGGTTCGTTTTGCACCACAAAAGGGTTCTAAGCAAGGCGAGTTCTTTACACCAAACAAAATCACTAAAGCTGGTATTCAAATGTTGAATCCAATGCTTTCAAAAGATGGTGTAATTACAGCTTGTGACCCCACTTCTGGTGCTTGCACATTCTTAACTGAATTTGCTGAATTTGTTTTCAAGAAAGAACAAGAAAAGCTTGGCAAGGATAAGTTATCTGATTTCGAAAGAAAAGAAATTGCTGAAAGAATGCAATTAGTTATTCAAGAAAAGGATCGTGTCTCTTTTGCTGCTGGTGAGTCCAACTTGCTTCTTCATGGGCTTCTTGACCGTACAGAGGCTTATCATGGAAATACCATTACTGAATATAGTATTAAAATTGGAGCAAAATATGAAGGTAAATGTTCCTATGTGTTAGCTAATCCCCCATATGGTCTAAGTGATTATGGTGTAGTCCATGCAACACAAGCAAAACAAAATGGATTGGAACTAGCTCGTTGGGGATTTGGTGTTCCAAATGCAGGAGATGGTGAATTTGCTTTCCTTCAAACCATTATTGCACTTTTAAGTGATAAGGGTAAGGCTATTGTTGTTCTTCCTTTGGGAACTCTTTTCCGTGATAGTACTGCTGCTCAAAGGCAAATCCTTGTAGAACAAAAAGATTGGGTTGAAGGTATTATCCTTCTACCTGGAAAACTTTTCAATACTACAGACATTCCTGTTTGTTTCTGGATTATTAACAAAGACAAGTCTGAACAAGATAAAGGTAAAGTATTCTTTGTTAATGCAGAAAATGATTTTACTAAAATGAAAAATAAAAATGATTGGAATATTGAAAAAGCTGTTCAAAACTATAAAGAAAGAATTGAAGAAGAAGGATACTCTACGTATGTATCAATTGATACAATTAAAACCAATAAATTTGATCTTTCTGTAAGCAAGTATGTTAAAAAAGCTCAAGAAAAAGAAGTTATTGATATTAATAAAACTTTAATGGATATTGACAATATTAAAGAAAAACTTTTATCAGAAAAAGATTCAATTGGTTTAATATTTAATCAAGTTAAATCTATTTATTCTGCTTAAGGAATTAATATGAAATTATATAAAAATACTGAATGGCAAAAGGTTGATTTTAATAATCAAAAAAAGAACTTACCAATTAATTGGGGTAAAACACCAATTGGGGAAATTATTATTGCCAATGACAAAAGTACAATAAAGGCAAGTGAATCAAAAAAGTTTGGTAAATACCCTTTCTTTAATTGTAGCGAAGTTCAAACCAAAAATTTTGATAATTATTTAATTGATGGTGAAAATATCTTTATCACAACTGGTGGAGATTATATGTTTAATCTTTATTTTTATGGTAAAGCTGCATATTCTACTGATGTTTGGGCTGTTAAAATAAAAGAGCAAAATCCAAAATTTATCAATTACTTTTTAAAAAGTAATTTTTATATTAATCAATCATACTTTAGAGGCTTTAAGTTTAAACATTTAGACAAAAAGGGGTTTAAACAAATGATTATTCCTTTGCCTCCAAAGCAAGAACAATCAGCAATTGCCTCCATTCTCTCTTCACAAGAATCAATCATTTCTAAAACAAAAGATTTGATTGCCAATCTTGATAAGCGAAACCAATTCATGATGGATGAGTTGTTATCTGGTCGCCTTCGTGTAAAAGAAGAAAATGGTCAGCCTATTTTTTATAAGAATGCAGATGATAATTGGCAAACTGTTAAAATAAATGGAGAAGATGTTGATATTCCAAAGGATTGGTGTGTAACCAATTTAGAAGAAGAAATCGATTGGTTTACTACTGGAAATGCTTTTAAAACTAATGAAATGAAAGCAAATGGGAAATATCCAGTTATTAAAATGACTGATATTAAAAATGGCAAAATAGAAAAAGATTTCAAAGTTTTTTGTGATACTTTTAAAGAAAAGGCTTTATTGCAATTTGGTGATTTAGTAGTTGGTCTTTCAGGAAGCGTTGGTAAGGTTGGAGAAGTTTTAACTCGCAAAGAAGTTTTGTTAAATCAGCGCTGTCTAGGTTTAAGAATTAAAAAATTTAAGATATATATTCGCAATATTTTAGAACACAATTTCAAAAAATGGATAGATTCAACTGTAAAAGATGGAGTTATACCTAATTTATCACACCTAGATGTTCTAAAATATAACATTCCTAAATTGTCTGAAAAAGAAAAACAAATGATTGACAATATTTTATATAGCTTACAATTAGAGAAGCAAAAATATGAAGAAATTCTCAAAAAAGAAGAACAAACCTTTACTTTCTTACTAGAAGAATTAATGTCAGGTAGACTAAGAATAAAAATATAAAGGATTTAAGAATGGACATTAATACTTCAAGACAATATCAAGATGAAAAAAGCTTACAATCTGCTTGGTTTAATTACTATAAAGCCAATAGTCATTGGGATTTCCCTTGTCTTGAAGAAGGGTTGACTGCTGATTACACTAAAGAAGAATTTAGACAGCTACAAGATCACCAGTTTTTAATCATCGAAGACTTAAAAATTGCAGTTAAAAGATTGAATAAATCTATTTATGAAACACATAAGTCCTCTCTATCTATTACTGAAGATGAATTCTATTCTGCTATTGTTAAGCATGTAGATGATGTTTACAAGTTTGCTAAAAATCAACAAGAAGTTCCTGTTAACTATCTTCTTTATCAATATACCTTCAATAAGGGCATGAAGATTGGCTCCAACCACATTATTGAAAGAAAAATACAAGTTAAAAAGTTAGACAATTCTTTATTAACTTTAGAGTATAAAATTATAGCTACTGATTGGAATAAATTAGGTGCTGATAATCTTTTTAGATTGGTTCGTGAAAAGAAAATTAACACAACAGGATTAACTACAAAAGACTCTGCTCAATATCCAGACTTTGCCATTTATATTAATGGATTACCTGCTTATTGTATTGAATTTAAAGCTCCTTCAGTTTCTTGGAAAGAAGCCTGGAAGGACTATCAAAATAAACCATCTTATTATTTCTTTTGGGGATGTATTGGTATTGATGGTGTAAAATCTTTTATTTCTTCAACTTATCAAGGCTCAAAAGAACCAAGATTATGGGCTAAATATGGTAAGAGAAGAAATGGCTTAACTTATGGTGCAAAAGATATTGCTGATGAATTAATCTGTAATCGTGAAAATTTAGTTTTCTTTGCTATTTCTTGTATTCAAACGAACCAAGAACATTACGAAAAAAGTCAAAAAACTGAATATTTTATTGAAGCTCTATCTGTTCAGCAATATTATGTTGTTTGGGAAGCTGAAAAACGTTTTCAAATGCTTGAAATGCAAAACAACTCAGGACAAGCTCAAGATGTTTTAAAAGAAGTTGTTAAACATGTTCAACGTTCTGGTAAATCTAAAACTATTCGTGGCATGATTACTTCTATGTTTACCTTCCATAATGGTTTATTTAAGAAGGTTTATCTACAAGTTCCAGACACAACAATTAGAAAGCAGTTTTTAACCAAAACTTTTGGTGATGCTTACATTTTAAATATGGGCAAAGCTATTGAGGTTAAAAGTCAAGAAGATTATATTAAAAGTATTAATAGTAGCGAATCAGGTCTTTTCATTATGAATATGCAAAAGATTTCTGAAGAAGCAAATAGTAAAGTAAATCTAGGTAAAGATGTTTTAATTATTTTGGATGAAGTCCATACACATCAATTAGGTGAAAACTTCCAAATTCGTTTAAATAATTTCCCTAATGCTTCTTATATCTCTTTTACAGCAACGCCAAGAATTGTTTCTGGAAAAAATAAATCAGTTAACATGACTAATACCGTTTATGCTGATGGTAAAGAGACTTATTTAGATGAGTTCACTTCTGCTGATGCTATTGAAAATAATATTATCATTCCTATCGTTTATGAACGAGCAAAATATGCAGTCAACATGAACTTTGATGGTATTGTTGATCTAGATAAAAACCTTTATTTTAAAATTAGAGATTTATTAGATAATCCACCAAATAAAATGTGGGCTGATTATGCCGATAAAATTAACGATATTCTATCTGATAAGCAAATAATGGCTACTCCAGAGGAAATTGAAAAACTTAAAACTGAAGAAATTAGAACTTTTATTGATAGAAATAAAGGTGCATTAATTCAACAGATTTATCGTGAAGTTAAAATTGAGAACATTCTTGATAAAGCTGATTGGATTATTGATGACTTTAAATACAAAAGAGATAAAGTCTATTCAAGTCAATTAACAGGGGAACTATACTTTAAAACAAAGGCATTTTGGGTAGCAGATGATATTCAAATGGCAACAGAGATTCTTTGTAGAATTAAAAAGAAATATGGTTCTTGTGTAGCTAATGGTGTTCGTTTTGCTGTTGATTATTCTTTTGAATCAACTACAGATACCTCTACAGTTCAAGTTCATAAAGCACACTTCCCTGAATTATATGAAAAGATTGAAAATGGAATTAAAGTTTCTACTGGATACTCTTTAACTTCATTAGATGAATTAAATGATGAACCTATTGGTGGAGAACCTATTATTGATAAGTTTAATTCTACATTAGATGATTGTGTAGATATTTTAATTATTGTTGGCAAATATATTATGGGCTATGACAACCCAAATCTAGTTGCTGTTTATTGTGACACCGAATTTGACGAAATTAGTCGTATTTATCAATTAGCCACTCGTCCAGCCACAAAGAGAATAAATAAAGAATGCGGTTACTTTGTTGATTTAGGGTTAAGCCAAAGAAATCAACAGACTTATAAATTTGCTATCCAAGCATATGAAATTGCATCTTCTAATTCTACCTTTGTTTTGGATGAAGATGTTTTAGCTGAATTAAACAATGAATTAGGTAAATGTTTAAATAAGATGGGTGATATTATTGGAGCGACCTATCCAAAAGACTTTTTGAGCCTAAAAACACTAGACAATTGTTTAACCAAACTAGAAGATGACCAGGTTGATAAGTCAAAATTCTTTATTCAATTAACCAATATCAATAAAATATTAAAGAAATTAGCTATACCAACTAATTACGAGCAACACAGACAACCAATTTCTTTGCTAATTACTGCTATTAGTAATTTCTTTGATTTATTGAAAGCTAAGAAAAAAGAAGATCACATTATTAAATTTACCAAAGATGACATTCGTTCTGCTGTGCAAGATATTTTTTATAGTCTTGGATTTAAAAATGGAATCAAGGATATCTTAGACTTCCAAATTAAACATGCTGAAGAATTTCACTTAGACCAAGATTCATTAGAAAAAGCTAAAAGCAACAAAAAGTTTTTAGGATTAAAAACTAAAATTGAAAATGAAGATAAATTCTTAAATGCTTCCATATATGAAAAACTCACAGAACTTGTAAAGGATTGTGAAAAAACAACTTCTGCTGAAGAAAAGAATGTAATAATGGAAGAAATTGAAAGAATTAGAGAAGAACACAGAAACTATAAAAAGAAATTCTCTGCCCAGTTTGGAAATGAATATCATGCAGTAGTCTATCAAATGCTAATAGATTGGTTAACCACTTTTAATATGGCAAAAATTTGGGATGAAAAATTGTATAAAGACTTCGCTTTTAGTTTAAGTGAACTTGCTAAAAACTACTTTGATACACATAAAACTTCTGAAATTAAAATGTATGAAATTCAAGATAAAATTAATGCTAGATACCCAACTCTTTGGATTAATTTATTGATAACTAAACCTGAAAATAAGCAAAACTCCGAAATGCAAAATTTTATAACAAATATTATTGATATCAATAACAGTAATGTTCAGTCATTTATTGAAAGTCTTTTACAAACACTTGTTTTAACTTTTGAAGAACAGAAAAATGTTGAATATGCCTGATTTAGTAAAATCCATTAAATCTTTTTTAAAAGAAGAGAAAAACTATTTAATTAATGGAAGTAAGAATACATTTAATAACTTTTCAGTTTCAAAGACTGAACAAGGATATAAGGTTTCTTGTTTCAATAAGCATTTTGTAGTTGATTTTATAAATAAAAATATTGATTATTTCTCCCAAATTCCCACTCATAAAGAAATAATGCAGTTGTTGGTTGAATCGAAAGTATTTTCTAGTGCTAATAAAGTTATAAACATATGCTATTTTGACCTTATTGTATTTCAAATGTTGAATGAAGCAGAGCAAACAATATGGTTAAAAAAATTACCAATTATTAAAAAAATAACTGATAAAAAATTCAATCGTGCCAAAATATTTGAAGTTAATAAATCAGCAATTACTTTTGATAAGAATACTTGCAATAAAGCCTATAAAGATATTATTTCATTGGGATTTAATTTTGTTGAGTTTCCTAAAGATTTTAAAGTGGAACAACTTATTAATTTAACTAAGGAAATTAATGCTTTAATTATTGAAAAAAACATTACTAAATTCAATATTGCTTTAAGAATTAAAAAACTTGGACTATATAATAGCAAAGGTTTTTATAGCAAAGAAACAAACACTATATTTTTAGATCCTAGACACTTAGAGGTTTGGAGACATGAGTTAGGGCATTATTTTTATGATAAGGTAGGTATTAAAGTAATGAATGAAGAAGAATTTGCTGATAACTTTTAAATAATATGATAGATTCAGAAAAAAATTTATATATAAGTAATGATTTTGATTTTCTTAATGAAAGAAATGTTTCCTTGGATAAAGAAAGATGTAACATATTTTTTACAGATACAAATATTTCTGCTCAATTAAAAAATAATAATATAATATCCGATATATATAATTCAGATATTATAAAACTATCTTTTGGTTTTGAAGATATTAAAAATTCTATCCACGAAAAGTCTTATTACGACATAATCAACATCATTAAAGAATATATTTCAACCCCTAATCGGGATGAATATAAATCAATATCTGAATGGAAGACATATT
>Ga0136703_1000403_pt1 | contig 9495 bp, 7 predicted proteins | sample 3C3metaG_FD_101400 | JGI IMG/M metagenome (GOLD analysis project Ga0136703, IMG submission 101400) | Freshwater bacterial and archeal communities from Indian Creek, Illinois, USA - 3C3 metaG | ecosystem: Environmental > Aquatic > Freshwater > Unclassified | place: USA: Indian Creek, Illinois... | reverse complement strand
GACAGCAGATCGGCCATCGCGCCGCGCTGCCAAACAAAGTGATCCTGCACACTCCAAAAGGCACTAAAGCCCTCGGCCCAAGGACGTGCCACGCCCAGCAGTATCTGCGCCGGCAGGTCGTTAAAGATGTACACAAAACGCACCACGAAGGCGCAGGGCTGACCCGCCAAGGGCAGCAGCGCCACCAAAACGGCGACGAGGCACAGCGCCGACACCATTGTCATGAATTTGGCAAAAAAGCCAGATGATTTCTTACCGGAACTTGGCATGAGCTTGATTCGGGGTTGCGCTTCGCAAATGAAGCAAGGCTATTGTAGCATACAATGCGCAATTATTGCGCACGCACTCAGGTTAAATCGGTTTTATCCTTGCCTGCGGAGGGGCGCACGACCGAACGCGGCAAGAAGTGCTCAATCAGACGGGTGTGGATGTTGGCAACCTTGCGCAAGGGCGCGAGCATCCATGAAAACGCTGAGCCGCTGAAAATGCCGTCGAAAACCATCTTGCGCAGCGGCGCAATAAAGAGCACCGCGAGCGCGCCGACCGCCGCCACTGGCACCGCAATCTGCGCCAATCCCGCAAAAAACCCACCCTGCTCCTGTGGGATGTGGGGCGGCGCAGCGATGGACGAAGATGCTGGCGCGCTGGGCGAGACTGGCGTGACGGCGGGCTGCTGCGGCGCTGGCGCCGCCCTGGGCTCTGAACCGGGCGCTGCTTGTGGGCCAACCCGATCCTCGGGGTCCAGCGCAATCAAGCCCCGGTCGTCTAGCAGTCCGTGCCTGCGGTACTGCTCAACCGGATCGGTCGCGCACAGCATGGCGAAGGACTCGCGGTTGTAAACCACGCGCGCCACCACGCCGCCCACGGCAGACTGAAGTTGCAACGGCATGGCCTGCACCCCCGCCTGCCAGGACTCGGGAACGATGGGCTCCAGCCCCATGCGCAGCACATGACCGGCCCAATACACCGGCGCGGCGACATTGGCCACACGGTCGCAGTGGCTGGTGGGCCACAACACCGCACCGGCCCACAGCACCAAGCCGGGAGCCACCACGGCGGCGACTAGATTTTTGATGGGCATCGGGCGCTCCTTTTAGTTTTTGCGTGCAGAAGAAGCACGCGCTCCGGCACCGCTGGCGCGAGACGGCGCCGTGCGCCGGGGCGCAAACGCCTTGGGAGCGGACCTTGTGCCTGTTGTCGATGTTTTGGATGTCGAAGGCTGCGCAGCGGCAGGCGGCATGGCGCGCACACGAGCGGCGTCTGCAGCGCCCATGCCCTGCACAAGCCGACCCACCATCGCGCCGACCCGATCCATGAACTGCACCGCATCATAGCGACCTTGAGCAATCTCATCGAGCGCATCTTCCCATGCAGCCGTGATGCCAGGATCAACCAGCGTGCGCGGCATCGCCGCCACAATCTCCCGCCCAAAGTCGGTCGAGTGCAACTCTGCCGCGCGTGGCGGCGCCTTGCCGCCCTCTTTGCTCGCCCCCGGGTCGCCACCCTCATCGGACTCATCCTTCTTGGTGGAGCGCGAGGCTGCAGCGCGCTTTTCTTGCAGCATGCCCTTGGCGATGAGCTTTTCAATGATGGCCGAGCGCGTCGCTGCCGTGCCAATGCCTGAGCTTTCTTTCAGGCGAGCCGCTACGCGCTCATCGGTTACGAATTTGGCAATCGCCTCCATGTCCGAGGCCAAGGTGGACTGCGTGTAGCGCGCCGGTGGCGTGGTTTTACCCTCCACCAAGCGCACCTCCACCACTTGGGCCGTGCTGCCGTGGCGCACTTCTGGCAAAAGCGCATCGCGGCGCACCTCGAACATGCGGTGACTGCGCTCCCAATTGAGGCTGCGCTGACCCTTGAGGGCAAAGGACGCGCCCTCGTGCTCAAAGCCGATGGCGCTTTGCATGGACTCGTGGTGCGGCAACAGGGTGCGCGCAAAGTGGCGCACGATGGCCTGATAGGCAATCAGGTGCTCACGTTTTTGCGGCAGGGCCTTTGCGCCGACCTTGGTGGGCACAATGCCGTGATGCTCGGCCACCTTGGCGTTGTCGTAGATGTAGTCCTTGGGCGCGCACAGGTTGCGCACGGCACGCAGCGCCTTGGCTTGCGTCATCCCGCCAGCGGGCATCTGCTCCGTCAATACGGCATCCATCAGAGCGTCCAGAATCGGCAGCGCATCGGGCATTTGCTCGCGCGGCAGGTAGCGGCAACTGGTGCGCGGGTAGCTCACCAAGCGCGCTTCGTAGAGGTCTTGCAGCAACTGCAACGAAGCGCCAAGCCCGAGTCCGAGCATCTTTTGGATGCTGCGCTGGAAGTCGCCCAAGTGCCAAGGCAGCGGCGCACGCTCGACCGTTTTGACGCTGCTCACAGCCAACTGCACGCGCTTGCCCTTGACCGAATCGGCCAGCGCCTGAGCGCGAGCGCGCTCAAAAATGCGCGCCGATGGATCGCAGATGAGTTCAATTTCCTGACCATCTTCGGTGCGACAGATCGCCGCCACCTTGTAAAAGGTCTTGGCCTTGAAGGCTTCTATCTCCTGATCTCGGCGCACCACCAGCGCGAGCGTGGGCGTCATCACGCGCCCGACGTTGATGGCTTGACCGTTTTCTGCGCTGCGCAGCGTGGCGGCTCTGGAGCCGTTCATGCCCACCAGCCAGTCGGCGCGCTGTCGGCACAGCGCGGCCTCGTACAGTGGGCGGTAGCGGGCGTTGTCTTCCAGCTTGGCCCAGGCTTTGCGCAGGCTCTCGGGATCGGTTGCATGCGGCAGCAAGCGCATCACCTTGCCCCGATAGCCTAGGTACACCAAGATTTCGTCGATCAGCAGCTGGCCCTCTCGGTCCGGGTCGCCGGCGTGAATGACCTCGCGAGCGTTTTTGAGATAGCCCGCGATGGCCTTGATCTGCGCGGGCACTTTTTCCTCATAGCGCCATTCGCCGTTTGGCACGACGATGGGCAAGTCCTCGTAGCGCCAGCGCTTGTAGGCCGGGTCGTAGGCTTGAGGCTGGGAGAGCTCCAAGATGTGCCCAAAGGCCCACGTCACGACCACGGTGCCGCACTCGCTGCGCAAGCCCGTTGAGCCCTTGTCGCCACGACCGTCGGCGCTAAAACGCTGCGGCAGGGCGCCCGCGATAGCGCGCCCAAGCGAGGGCTTTTCTGCAATGATGAGGCGCATGGTGTCTAGCGTGTCCTTGGCCCGGCTCTAGCCGAATCGGTTGAGGGTTTTCATGCGCTCCAACATCTCGGGGCTTGCATGCGGGTGGATGGTCGCGGGCTCTGGCGCGGCAGGGGGCGGCGCGATGGATAGCCCAGCGCTTTCGCCTTGCGGCGTCTCGTTTGACAGTTTTTGCGCCATCATCTTGACCGCCCAATCAGGCAGGCCAGCAGACTCATCGCCCATGATCTGCGCTAGTTCCTCGGGCCTGGGCATGACACCGGAGGCCAGCGCCATGCGCAGCGCAAAACGCAGCATGGTTGCACGCGCGCCCAGTGGCAGCGCGTTTATGTAGCGATGCAGCGCGGGATGCGATCGCTCGTCGATTGCCAGCTTGATGTAGACGACTGCCATCGCCTCATCCCTTGGTACGCAACTTGTCGAACTGTTCGACGATCAGGGACGAGCGCCCATAGCGGTAATAGCCCTCCGAAATCACGAAGCGCGGCCCGTAGAGCTTGGCGCCGCTGGGGTCTTGTTCGGTGTGGTCATCTTGCGAACTGCGCGCATGCGGCCACGACTTGACCATTTCCGCCACCAGCCAATCGGCGCTGCCGCCAGCGACCATGATGCCGTTGAGGGTGTCCAGCCGCCGACCCAGCAGACGCGCCGACTCATCGAGCACCTTGGCAAACATCAGCGCCACCGCTTCCTGCACCAGCGGCGCAACGTCGATGCGCTCGCCGCGATGCAGCAGTTCACGCCGGGTCATGGCGCGCTCGATGTCGATCAGCCCGCGCTCGATGCCGCGCTCACCCAAGGCGCGCTTGATGCGCTCAGCGATCTCTCGCACGCCCGTATAACGCCCAGAAGCCGACTCCACGTAGCGCCCCTGTTCGTAGAGCACGAAGTCGGTGGTGTAGTAGCCAATGTCGACAATGGCCCACGACTCATCTTCGGGCTTAACGTTGGGCGCGGGCATGCCATCGCGCGTATAGACGTGGGCAAAGTAGGCCGCGTCGGGCTGCTGCAGCACCTTCACGCGGTCGTTGACGGGCAGCAGGTCCTTGAGGATGGCGCCCAAGCGCTCGCGGTCACGGGCGAACTGCCCCACCGGCAAGCCCACCAGCCAGAGCCGATTCGCCGCTGGGCGGGCATCACGCTCGACGATCATGCGCGCCATTTGTACCAGCGCAGCGTGCTCGTCCGACTCAATCCAGGCTTCGGTCAAGCCGCTGAGCACTTCCGCCTGCCCCTGAATCCGCGCGGTTTCTCCCACAAAGTAGTCGCGCCCGCGCACGCGCACCGTCTCAGCACGCGAGCGCACAGCCTCGACCGGGTTGTGGATTTCAAACGCCGGGCAGGCCAGCGAGGGGAAAATTGCTCGGCGCACCCCTTGGTGCCCGTCAAACGTCATCTTGACCGCCGAGTGCCCAATGTCAAGACCAACAATATCGGTGCGCGAATCGGGCGCCGAAGACTCTGGCAGAGGGTTGACCGTGTTTTCCATATTGCTTACGTCCTTTGCGTGTTTTCTTGGTTGACGCCGCAACCACTTGCTGCGGCTGGCTTTTTGTCGCCCATCTGAATTGGTGACACCTGAAGTATAGCGGGTTCCAGCAATAAAAACAACAATGCGAGCGCTTATTTTTTTGTGCTCGCAGGAACCTTACGCCAATGCGGTTCACCATCAATATCAATGGTTTCAAAGTGCCTTGGGTTGGGTGGGTCAAAGCGCCCCAGCAGGGCCGATGCTCGGTAGCAGGGCTGGCCTTGTGCGTCGCGCACAAATGCGGCCGCCAATTCTTCTGGCGCGAGACTGCTAACCACCGAGAGGTCAAAGGGCGCACGATCAACCCCAGCCTCCTTCATGCGCTGCGCTTCTTTGTTTGCCACTTTGGCTATTTGCTCGGCCTTGATGTCAAGCGTGGTGCGCTTGGGCTCTCGCGTGTCAATCCACGCCTGCATGCATGCCCTCACGCGCTCGATGGCCTCGGCTTTGCGCAGGGGATTATTGTGATATACCGCGCTGCTGATCGTTGGCTCTCTTGGCGCATCTTTGGCCATAAAAATCGCCTCACCAAAAGCAAAGGCTCGGCAAATTATGATGTAGCCGCCCTGCTTCTCATCGCCGCCAGGCGCAGCGCTTGCGCCGTTGATGTAGTAGAACGCCGTCGCCTGCCCGTAATACTTTCCCTCGTGCTCTTGCTTGAGCGCGCCCATTTGGGCGAGAGCGTACATGAGCCCCTTGGTGAAGTCGCTTGAAGAGCCGGGCTTGCGATCAAAGTCTGAGGCCGTCAGCTGCGTGTTGCTGGAACTCTTGACCATTTCATAAACCTTTTCGTTGAGCCTGATGTCTTTCAGGTACAGCCATGAGCCGTACTTGAAGCCGACGCGCCCTGGTCCGTGCGCCAAAGCGGCTGATGACATGAGCACACAGCGCACGAGGTCTATCAGTTCTTCGGGGTCTATGTGTGGGAGCGGATTTTGACTCGTGGTAGCGGCAGAGAGGTCTTCGGCTGCAGGAGCTTGGGCGGCAAGAGCGGGTATTGTCACAGCCTGCGGCGGCAGATTCCAATCTTCCACAGCCGCCAACGCTGAAAAGACCCTAGGCTGCGCTTGGCGCCCCGTGCCCGACACGGAGGCGGACGCAGCCGCGACCGCTGGCTGCTGTAGGGCGGCGGTTTGTGCGCCGGGATCGCTCGGCCCTTCGTCGTCATCGTCTGGAACCGCTTGCGCAACCACCGCCGCTTTCCCAGCGTTGCGCGCAACCGCGACAACCGGGGTGGGACGGGAGATAAATTTGGCGTAACGTCCTCGCCCCTCTGCCTCGCCGGTGAGCGTATCAACCGTGGCGATCAGCATGAGCAGCGCCCGCGCCCGGTCGTCTATCCACTTAGCCTTCGGCACACCTATGAGCTTGTGATACCAACCCACGCACACAAGGGCGCGCTGATACTCATCAAAGGGCAGCGCACGCCAGGAAGGCAGTCCGCGCAGCAGGCGGGCGCCCTCGCTGTCGTGGTCATCGAACAACTGCCTGACTTGCCCGTCTTCGCCCATTTCGTAGCAAGTCACCTTGCCAATGTCGTGCGCAAAAGCGCAGAGCATGGGCAATGGGTCTTTGCGATCAAAGACATAAGGCCGGCGTTCGCTGTCGAGCAAATCGAACACCACCTTGCCCTGCGAATTGCGCATGCCCTCGTACTTGGGCCAGGCGCTCTCCTTGAGCCGCAAAAGCGTGCGCAAGACGTTCCAAGAGTGCTCAATCAGGGTGGCGCCGCCGTGGCCGCCCTTGTAGGGCGAGGCGGGCAAGGGCTTGGCCGCCATCACCTCCCACGCTTCGCGCAAGGCGTGAGCGTAACCCGGGTGGTCGCGCTCGTATCCTTCCCACCACGCCTGCAGGTCTGGCGGCACCCACTTGCTGCTATCAGGAGCGAGGCGTTTTTTGGGCTGCGCAAACGAAGGCAGCGCGCCCATGGTGGTGTTTGCCAGCGTGCGTCGAGCGCCCTGGAGGTTGCTTACCGCACCAGACACCGCAAGGCGGTTGCGCCACAGGTAGGAGGCCAAAATACCCACCGGAAGCACCAAAAAAAGAATCAATCCGACCCGAGAAAGGTAGTGCGACAAGGCATCCCAAGTCCAAATGCCAAAGAGGGCGTAGCCGATCACCCACCAGAGCGCGATGACGGCCAGCAGTGGGCGCAGCAGGTTATCCAACTTTAGACCGCCTCTCGCACAGCCTGCTCGAAACTTTGTGGGGCGACAGAGGTGCAGTTGCGTCCGCTGCGCTTGGCAAAGTAAAGCGCGGCATCGGCACGCGCCACCAGAGAGGGCAGGCGCTCGCCCGGCTGCAGCAGCGCGACTCCTAGTGAGGCGGTGATTTCGCGTGGCTCCTTGATCGTGGACTGCACTTGCTGCCGGATGCGCTCGGCGATGCGGTGCGCCACGTCCAGGCTGGCGCCGGGCAAGATGCAGACGAATTCCTCGCCACCCCAGCGCGCACAAATGTCGGTTTCGCGCATGGCCTCGGAGGCCACACGCGCGACCCCTGCGATCACCTCGTCACCCTTGGCGTGCCCCCATGTGTCGTTGACGCTTTTGAAGTGGTCGATGTCGAGAACGATCACCGCAAGCGGCTTGTTGCGCAAAATGGCACGCTCAATATGGCGCTCGCCAATGGCTGTGGCCGAAGATCGGTTGAGTAAGCGGGTCAGCCCATCCTTTTGCGCCCCCTCCCGGTAGGCGTCAATGGCGCGATCCAGCGCCAGCGGCTGCGAGAGGTTGCTGTTGTCGCGCGCAGCCACGGCGGCGGCGGTGCGCACCGCAGAGTCGAGCGACTTTGCAACCGATTTTGAGCCCGTCAAGGCGCTGCACATGACGCCGGCCATCAGCGCCTCGGCGGCACCCATGAGCGAGCGCACAGCCTCGCGCGAGTTGCCACCGGGAATACCGCGCTCTCCATGCTCATCGATCAGCACGGCGCCGCTGCTGATGTCTGAGATGATCAGGCGGCAACCCAGGAAACCCGACAGGTCGGAGTCCGACATGGGCTTGCGCGGCTGGGTGTTGCGCAGCCACTCCGGCGCCGGGCTGGCGTCGTCCTCCGTTTGGTCTATGGTTTGCTTGAGGAAATTCGCATCGCGCCGCGTCATGAACAACCCAGCGCACAAGGCGCCGTTTTGTATTGCCATGGCTGCGCGCAGCGTGCGATCTGGAGAAACAGAGGCGATAAAGAATGGAATCCGCGCCGCTTCAGCCGCCGAGGCGATGCGCACCAACGTTGCCGCGCACAGATAGCAGTCGGCATAGACCATCAAGGCGCCGTCCAGCGCAGAGGCAATCCAGTCGTCATCCAGATTGGCAACCTCAATGGGCAAGGATGCAATTGAGCGCACCTGGGAGCCCTCGTCGTCGAGCTCCACCACTTGCACCGCAGCGGGGAGTTGCGCTTGGCTCACGACAAGCTCAATACCCGAGCCCTCCATGTGCTCAACGATGATGCGCGAGTGTGCGCTGGGGTTGAGGGCGGTGCAAAAACGCACCGGCACCCCCAGGGCCGCGCAGTTGATGGCGATGTTGCCGCCCGTGCCGCCTATGTCCATGCGCACATCCCCTGCGTGCTCACCCAGCGCCACGATGGACTCTCCAGGCAAGCGCAAGGGCGCGGCCAGCACCTCAATGTGGACCGATCCAAAGCCTACAATCACAGCAAATCTCCAGGGTTTGTTTCAATCCACATCCGCCCTCAAGACAGACGAATTTACAGAGCGAACGGGAGTTGCGTCTAAAATGCAATACAAAACATTGTAGCACCCTGGCGCAAACAAACAAGCGCGGACGCTCTCGATCTCAAACTGCAAACCCCAAGGAACAAAATGACCCCCGCTCCATCTGCCCATCCCGACCACTCGACAGCCAAGAGCCCGAGCAACATCCGGCGCGACTTGGTGCGCGCCATCCATCAGATCCTCGGGCGCGCTTGCGCGCGCGACAGCGGCGGCGTGGTGGACTCCATGGTGTATGGCAAGCGCTTCAGCCGCCCAGAGATTGCCGGCATCGACTGGTGCGCAAGTGGAGCGACGTGCGGCTTCACGCTTCAGGTGTGCTCGCACGCCTGCGACTTGGCCGTCACGCTGCGACTCGGGGATTTGCGTATCGGGGTTTTTCTGCCTAGCGCCCTGCTCGCCGACTTGGGTAAACCGAACTCGGGCGAGGCGCTGCAGGTGCTCTTGGGCGACCAGCAAAGCAGCGGCACACCCAACGCGCTGCTGGCGCGGGGTTTCGATGCTTGGCCGCCCAGCATGGCTCACCTCATGCTCAAACACCACGAGCACGGCGCCTACCTGGAGTTTTGCTTCAATGGCTCGATGTTGCGCGCAAGCGACGCCGCGCTGTATGGCGAGCGCCCCGTGACGCTGGCCGCAGACGCCATCGCGCACGCCTGCATCCACTTGCTGCAATCCATCGGCGCCCACGTCCATCGCTCACAGGTGCAAGAGCGCAGCGCGCGCGGGCAAGTGGAGCGCATCGAGTTCAAGCACCAACGCTGCGCCGCCGACCTGGTGCGCAACTACGGGCTTGACCCGGCACAAATCGAGGTCATCGTCGACGCACAAGGTGGGCAGATAGGCGAGTACGCCCTGCTCTTTCGCGCCAGCGAGCGCGAGTCGGTAGCCCTCTTCTTGGACGAGGTGGTGCAGCGCAAAGAGGACTAAGCCTCGCGCCGGGGCTCGCCCCAGCGCGAACGCGCACACTCCAAGCGCACGCTCAGGTTGGGCCAGCCCAGCGCAGCATCAATATGGGCCTCCAGCAGAGAGCGCAGATCTTCGACGCGATCAGGG
>Ga0136703_1000398_pt1 | contig 9562 bp, 6 predicted proteins | sample 3C3metaG_FD_101400 | JGI IMG/M metagenome (GOLD analysis project Ga0136703, IMG submission 101400) | Freshwater bacterial and archeal communities from Indian Creek, Illinois, USA - 3C3 metaG | ecosystem: Environmental > Aquatic > Freshwater > Unclassified | place: USA: Indian Creek, Illinois... | reverse complement strand
TACCGCCTCAAAGAGGCAGCCGCTCGCATAGCCATCAGCCCGGAATCGTCATAATCCACCCTGTCCTGCCTGGAGCAGTTTGACCGGCCATAAGTGGAGCAGTTTGGGGTGGCCATCGGGGGTAGGCGGGCCAGCTTCTCGATCACGTTGAACGAGAGGTACTGGAGGTTGTAGGGGTCAAGATACGCAAGGCACAGTGCACTTTTAGGAATTTGCCCAAGCACTTGATCTACCGTGGATTCCGCCGCACCCGGGAATGCAACGCCCGGGGCTCCCATACCCCGCAAGCGCTCTGCACAGGCGGCTGCACGGGCAGCATCCAGATCGCCAACAAGGCATGAGGTGAAAGCAATATCGTCTCGCAGCGAATGTTGCCATGCGACCTGCGCGCCGCCGGGGCGCGTCATCGTCTCGCCTTTGACCTGGATACGCCCAGGCCCACAAAACAGATCGACATACACGCGCTGCTTGAACTTCTCCCTCGCGCGCCGCGTGCCCTCCACGTACTTCGCCAAGAAGGTGTGCTTCATCTCGGGAACCCAGCGACCAACACCCTCACCGGCCCGTCCAAGTTCGATTGGAAGATGCGGCATGGGGTCCGCGTCATGGACAAGACGAAAGCTCATTGCGCGAGCACCTCCGGAGATTTGAACAACGACCCCTGCCGATTGCGCTCAATCCAATCGGTGTCACGCATGTACCTCGCGCGCCGCCGAACGGTACCGTCCTCGGCACGAATGACGATGTCCTTCTCACCGGACAACTTCTCCAGAACGTCTTTGTACATGCCGGAGGTACCCGGCGAGGTGTTGCAAGTCGAGGCGTACAACTGCCCGATCTGCACAGGCTGGCTTCGCCCGTAAATGTTGTCGGCCAGTTGTTGAACCAGAGCCTCAGACGACAACCGATGCGCCACATCGTCGAAAAGAAATCCGCCGGTGAACTCCTGTCGAAAACCCATCATGTGCGTGGCGAGCATGTCGAGGCCTGGACCGCCGTAGTGGATGGAATGATTCTGGTGCATCCAGTGCACCTGCTTCATGACGTCCTGCGCACGGGGATGCCGAGAGAGATGCACAAGCCAGTATTCGCCCTGGCCGCTGCCCTCACCTCGAATGAAGAATGGCGTGAAATACTCTGCCCCACATCCCCGCACCAGGGCCTGATAGAGCGCCGCCTGAATGAAGCGCCGCCAATCCGCTGAATCTTCATCCTTGATCTGTTCAACCGTTCTGCCACCCAATGCAGTACGGATATCTATGGCCAACTTGTCAGACACCTGGTCTGTGAACTTGTCGTTGGTATAGGTCGCGAACGCCGAGACATGGAATGTCAAGACGACCTCGCTTCCTGGCAGCTCCGCAAATATCTTCTGAATCAGCGGCGCCGGGACGTCGCTATAGCCGTACTGGTCCAGAAAGAAAAGCGCAGTGTTTGCGCGTGGCGTATGGTCTCTGACCAGTTGGAGCGCCGAGGACGACGCCGAAACAAAATCGTTGTGGATGATGTGGATGGAGTGACCGATGGCCTCTCCATAACCGCGATCTTGCAGGACCTTCCTCAGATGGGACAGTGCCCGCGCATCCTTGTCGATGAATACATATCGGACATCCAGATCGAGCGGCTTCGTTCTTTTGGCGTTGATCAGAACGCGTGCTTCCTCGACGGCTGCCAGCATACGAAGAGGTGAACCCATAACCTCCTTGTTCCGGCCTTTAAGCGTATACAGCCCACCACCGCAAAAACCATCAACCAGCGTAATCCGAAGCCGCTCCCGGCCGCGGGCATTCAGCGTTCGCTGCTCGAAGTACCGAATCAGGTAGCCGACAAGCACCTCGTGCTTGGTGACACTATGCGGATCGATCTCTGCCGGACCGTTCCCCCAATCGTAGTGACTCTGTGCCAAGAGCTAGCCTTTCTTCGGTTTGAATCGACGCTAAACCTGATTCTCGACGTTGGGAAACTGATCCCAATGGCGCCCGCCCAAAGTGCGGCCAGCTTTCCCCTTGCCGACAGCGGCCAATTTAACCTCTGAACCATCGCGTCTGACGATGTGAATCGGAGTCCGCCCGGTCACGACGTCTGACGACTGCTCAAGGGGTGCCCAATGCCCCCATTGCTTGAAATGAAACGCCACGCCAGCTTCGTTGCATTGCTTGCGAAGGTCATCTGGCCACTGCGGCTCCATGGGCCGCGAACCCGGCCCTGACTCGCCGCCAGCGATAACCCAATCCACCCGCGTGCCGGCCTCGCCCACCTGCAGCCACGGGCGCAAGTCCAGCGGCCCGAGCAGCGGCTCGCACGAAAGGAACCGCACTGCGGGCGTGTCGAATTCCAGGAGGTACTTCAGGCGCTTGCCAGCAGCGTCTTGGTTCTCGACGGTTGCACCGAGCCAGACATTGGAAGGAAACGCATAGCCCTTCGGCAGTTGCTTGCGCACCAAGTGAATCCGCTTGGTCAACAGCAGCCAGTCAAGATGGGGAGTGGCCGCAATGAGTTCCAACAAACGAAGCCGATGAGGAACCAGGTCTTTACGGTTCTCAAAAACGTCCGCCATGGAGGCGCAAAACACGCGCCGCCTGGTCTTGCTCTCCTTCGCTTCGCGGTCCCACTTCAGGGGCTCTTTCCAGTGCGCATCGCTAAAAAAGCGGCGCTCCGACTTTGCGCCCCAAACATCTTCCCCGAGCCGTTTAGCCCAGGTTTCAGCATAGCAATGGTCACAAGCATCGGACACGCGCACGCAACCCCACCATGGATTGAAGGTGTGGTGCGTCCATTCAATGCGGGTGTCTTTTCCCATAGATCATCTTTCAGTGCAGTACGTCAATGCACTGTTTATTTGAACAGTATAAATCTACTGTGCGCCATGAATCAGCCGAGCGGTGGTGAGGTCGTATGACACGCCGGTGATTGACCCGTCGCGAATGCACTGCACGGCCTCGTCGATCACATGCAGTGGCACCAAAAACCACTCCCTTGGCTTGACGGGATTCCCAAAGCGATCCTCTATCGTCAGGTCCAGCTGAGCGGCGCCGAACAGGCGATGAAAGATGTTCTCGAGCCTTGTGCGGTTCAGGTTGTGCAGCTTGTAGGTCGCGACAATGTCGACATCGGCCAGCAGGTATGTTGCGTCCTTGTCGGCAGCAGAGATGCGGGCCTCCACCTTGCCTCCAGTCACGCCGATCTTGTGGATCAACTCGCGGTGTTCGGCTACAAACGGATGGCTAGACTTGCTGCGCAGCACATAGATGGTGCCGGACTCGATGTCGTCGGGCTCGGCTTCGCCACCGAACAGGGGGCCCATGTCGGGGTCGGAGAGACGCCGGCCGGTCTCGTCCTTGTAGAGCGCCCGTTGCAACGAGCGGCGTAGTAGGTTGCTTTCGGTGCCGTTGGCGTAGATGACGCGCAAGCGCGCATCGCTTTCGCCGTTCGGGGCCTTGATCGTGTCGCCGACCTCGGCCACATAGGCAAGCTGGCCGCCCACGATGAAGTAATTGCCATTGAAAACGCTGGCATCGCGGCCAAAAGGAAGGGCCTTGCGCACGCCGGATTTCAGCTCGCGTTCCACCTGCTCAAACAGGGGTTGGAAACGTTCGAAGTCCCCGCACGGCGTGCGGTCTGCCACCTCTTCAGCCGCGCGTTTCTCGACACTGGATCTGACGTGGCGAAGCACAGTGATGTCGCTGGCGTCCGTAGGCTCTGCGCTGATGCCCAGCTCGGCGAGCAGAGCATCCTCGTCCAAGGCATCGACATCAGTGTTGGCTACAACGGCGCCGCTCAGCAGCCCCGGGGCATCCAGCCCTGCCAGCAGCACCTCCGCTTCCGGCAACTTGCGCAACTGGTCCAGCCTCACGGCATACAGCCGCTCGAAGATGTCGCCACCCTCGCTATGCTGAGGTGCTCGCCCGTGCGTTTGGTGAAAGCGCAGGATGTCTTCAAAGCCCGCGATGATGCGTTCCTCGCGCGGCGTGTGGCTTGAGGTCTTGAGTGGCGTCGCGTCGACGCCCAGAGCGTCCAGCAGCTCGTCATCGTCCAGGTCAGCCATTGCTGGACTCCCCTTGCGCCTGCGCTGCCTTGGCCTGGGCACGATATCGCGCAAAGGCTGCCACGCCTTCTGCCATGCGCTTTTCCCACGCGTCGGCCGAGTTGATGTCGGGCAGCCGGCCACGCTCGTTCTTGAACTGCAAGGCCCGCTTGGACAGGTCGCGCGCTTCCTCTTCGGGGATGCTCACCTTCTTTGCCGCAATGGCGGCCTGCACCTGGCGCAGCGACTTCTCGTCCATCGCCTTGGCCAGCACCGAATAAGCGGCATCAAAGGGGTTGATGCTGTCGATCAGGTCGATGTCCAGATCGCGCACATTGACGAACTTGCGCACGCCGTCCAGCAAGGCCGTGCTGCCCTGTACCGCGCTGCCGCCAGCGTCTGCCTGGGCCAAGGCCAGCTTTGCCTGCTGGGTGATGTTCATGGCGGCGATGGCGTGCTGCCGAATGGCCTCCTGGTCGGCCTCGCTTAGCTCCGGATACCGCTCGCGCACGATCTTTCCCATGCGCAATTGCGTCAGCTCTTCGGGCACGGTATTTTCCTTGTCGAACAGGCCGCGCTCCAGTGCCGTCTTGTCCTGCAAGAAGCTGGTGACCACCTCGTTCAAGTCTTCCTTGCAGATGCGGGTCGCCTCGGGTGTTTCAGGCTTGGCCAGGCCGTTGATCTCGACGTGGTACTGGCCTGTGGCTTCGTTCACGCCGACGTTGGTCCGGCCTTCTTGGTAGCCCTCGCCGCCGTTGTAGACAAAGCCCTCCTGGGCCCCTGCATTCTTGGGTGTGAACTCATAGCGCGGCGCCAGCACCTGCTCCATCAGCAGGCTGGCAGAGATGGCCTTGAGCATGTCGTTCACAGCCTCGGTCACGGCGGATTGCTCGGCCGTCGGCTCGGCGATCAGGTTGGTGAAGCGCGAACGCTCTTTACCTTTGGCGTCACGCGTGGCGCGGCCGATGATTTGCACGATCTCGGTCAAGCTGCTGCGGTATCCGATGGTCAGCGCGTGTTCGCACCAGATCCAGTCGAAGCCCTCTTTGGCCATGCCCAGCGCAATGATCACGTCCACGTGGTTGCGGTTGTCCTTGTGCGCCGGGTCTTTCAACGCGCCCAGCACCCGCGTGCGCTTGGCCGCGTCGCTGTCATCGACCAGGTCTGCCACCTTCAGCACGCGGCCCTCTTTGGTCTGAACCAAATGAAAACCGGTGACGGGATCAACGCCTGTCCAGGTGCCCAGGCCGTGCATGATCTCGTCGACTTCGCGCTGCTTGTCCTTCAGGCTCTCGCGCGCGTTGACGTTGGGGATGTGGACGATGGTCTTCAGCGCCGGGTCCAACACCTTGGTCACGGCATCCACATACGGCCCTGTGTAGAAGAAATAGCCGATGTCCAGCGACTTGAGCCACTGGTAGCCATTGAGCTGCTCGTAGTAGGTGTAGGTGATGGTCTCGAACCGCGACTCGTCCGCCGGGCCCAACACCGCCTCACTGTCGCCACGGAAGTAGGAGCCGGTCATCGCAACCAAGTGCACCTTGTCGCGGGCGATGAAGGCGCCCAACTGGCTGCCCAGCACGTTGTCCGGGTTGCTGGAAACGTGGTGAAACTCGTCAATGGCGATCAGCCGGTTGTCAAAAGCCGCGATGCCCATCTCTTCCACCGCGAACCGGAAGGTTGCATGTGTGCAGACCAGCACCTTGTCGGTACTGGTCAAGAACTGGCGCACCGCATCCACCTTGGACTTGGCCGCGCGAGGCTCATCGCCGCCGGGCGCGTTGCACAGGTTCCACTGCGGCGCCACCTGCCAGTCCCAGTAGAAGCCGAACCGTGTCAAGGCTTCATCCGCAAAGCTGCCTCCGATGGACCGCTCCGGCACCACCACGATGGCCTGCTTCAACCCTTGGTTGTGCAGCTTGTCCAGCGCAATGAACATCAGCGCGCGCGACTTGCCAGAGGCCGGCGGCGACTTGATCAGCAGGTACTGCTCCCCGCGCTTGGCATAGGCGCGCTCCTGCATGGCGCGCATGCCCAGTTCGTTGGCCTTGCTGGATGCGCCTGTGCGCGCCGTCGCGATCGAGACCGACGGCACGGTGTAGGCGTTGGTCGGATTGTTGGCTTTGTCGCTCATGATGTTTTCTTTCTCCCCTTGACTGTTTTCGCGGCGGGCTTGGACCTTTCGGCCGCAGTCATCTTGGTATACAGCTCAAACAGTTTTTCTAGGCGTTCGGTGTCGTTCTTGAAGCGACGGCCGACGTAGATGCGCTCCAGCACCTCGTCATTGCGCTCATGAGCATGACGCAGGTTGTCCGGCATGGTTTCCGGGTCATAGAGGTCGGCGATGGTGGCGGGAAAATGCGACTCGCGGGCCAACAGGATATCTTCGGCGCATCGGGTTAAATCGGATTTGTTTTGCTCGGTGAGCAGTGGCACGGGGAAGGTGTTCCAGCCCAGTGTGTTGGAATAGCGATAGCGTGTTTCCAGCTTGCCGCAGACCGTTGCCACCCAGACCAAATGCACACGCGAGGCAATTAGCGCCAGATTCCAGAGTGGAGCATCGTAGAGCGCGAAGGCGTTATCCGAAACAATAGAGTGGGCTGTTAGCAAACCAACAGGCAAGTATTCGCGGGACTCCGATGAAACTTTTGGAACCACGATTGACGAAGCCTGCCCGCGTCCTTGAATTTGCTTGAACCGGTGTGGGCGATCCGCATAGTCGCGTGTTGACTCAGCATCGCTGGCCAAGCGCATTGCGCGCACGCCCGCAAGACGCTTGGCCACTAGCGGCATACGCTCTGCCTCCTCCACCTGCTGGTCCTCGATCCAGAGGCACTTGCGAACGATGCCTTTGACAAACTCCTGCGAGCCAACGAAGTCGAAGATGTATTTGGCGATGGCCGGTTCCTGACGCATGGCGAGATCGGCTTCATTTGATGAAAGAAGCAAATGCCCCCCATCCTTCGGCATATTGCCAAGATCCATATATGCACATCCAGCCTTTGATGCCCTCAAAGGCTGAACGACGATGTCAGGGCCAGGCACCAGATAGGCATTGATATTCCCCACCTGCTTCGCGCTGACTTCATTCTTGTCAACTGTCGAGAACAGGATTTTGGGGCGCGCAGAATTTGTTGAGATGCCGACGATTGCCACGGTAACGCCGGCATTGTGGCTAGCCAAATTCGCCCATTTGAACGAGGTGTGAGCGAAAACGATCTGGTGACCGGTCGCAAAGACCAGCGGCCAAAGGATCGGGACTTGCACCCCTTGGCAAATGGAATTTGTCGATACAAGCGCAGTCACCGCAGACGTTTTGGCTCCGTAGTCGGCCGCTTTCATAAACCAACCGGCTACATAGTCGAGCGTCTTCCATCCTGTGCCGTGACCAGCAAACACAGCAGCCAGATCAGCTTTTTGCTCTTCTGACTGCCATTTGCTTCCAAGGTAAGGCGGGTTGCCGCAGATGTAGGTCTCGCCACCCTCGTTTTCAAAGTCGATTTCCGCTTGGTTTAGCGGTGTGCCAAACAAGTCATCAGCCAGCACTTTTACAACCGTCCCGGTTGGCGGGCATATGTTCAGCCAATCGAGTCGCAGCGCATTTCCACAAACAATCCAATTCTGGGCGTCAAGTGGCAGGAACTCAGCCAACGCATCCTTCTGGCCGCGATGCAGCACGTCGCATTGGAACTCCGCAATGATCAGCGCAAGACGTGCAATTTCTGCCGGGAAATCTCTAAGCTCGATGCCCCGAAAATTGGTCAGTGGAATCTCGCTGCCGAGATGCAGCTCACCCCTGCGGCGGTTGATCTCCGCCTCGATCTCGCGCATCTGCTTGTAGGCGATGACCAGGAAGTTGCCCGAGCCGCACGCTGGGTCGAACACCCGAATGCGTGCCATGCGCTTGCGCAGGTTCAGCAGCTTTCGCTCGTTATCACCGGCTTCAGCCAGCGCCGCCCGCAAGTCATCCAAGAACAGCGGGTTCAACACTTTCAGGATATTGGGCACGCTGGTGTAGTGCATGCCCAGGGCGCCGCGCTCTTCGTCGTCGGCCACCGCCTGGATCATGCTGCCGAAGATGTCGGGATTGATCTCGCGCCAGGTCAAGGCACCAGCGTGCAGCAGGTAGGTGCGCGCCATGCGAGTGAAGCGCGGCACCTCAGTGCTGCCAGAGAACAGGCCACCGTTCACGTAGGGGAAGCCGTTGGCCCAGTTGGGCAAACGTGGCATGGCGGTGGCGCGGTCGGCCACCTTGATGTTCATGGCGCGGAAGATCTCGGACAGCACCTCGTGAGTGTTGCTGCCATCGCTGGCGCTCATCTGGTCCACTGTCTGGGTGAACACGCCTGTGCCGTTGAAGATGTCGGTGTCTTCGGCAAAGAAGCAGAACACCAGGCGCGCCATGAAGTGGTTCATGTCGCTGCGGCGCTCATCCGTGGCCCAAGCCGGGTTCTCGCGCAGCAGTTCGACGTAGAGCTTGTTCAGGCGCCCCGTGGCGCGCACGTCGATGGGGTTGTCCTTGATCTCCTTGATGGTGGAGATGCCGGCCAGCGGCAGCAGGAAACCGAAGTGGTTCGGGAAGTCTGGAAAGGCGCTGACGATGGTTTCACCGCTGGCCAGTTCTTCGGCTTCCAGGGTCTGGCCATCAGTGGCAAGGATGAACTTGGCCTTGGCCTTCGTCGTGGCCGGGCTGGCGCGCAGCGCCTTGAGCGTGTCGCCCACGGTGCCGGCCGCGCACACCGCCAGGTGGATGTTGTTGCGCAGCAGCACGCCGCCAGCCACGTCCGAGGCATTGTTGTTGCCCGTACGCAGGCGCTTGAGCGTGGTGTCCTTGTTGCCGAAGGCGGCCAGAAACGTGAACGGGAATTCCGCTGCGTCAAAGGGTTGGAGAGCCAGTTCTGAAATGGCTTGTTCGATTTCTACTGCGTTCATGGGCTGACAGGATCCAGACCCCGCCCCTGCAGAACGGGCGCGGCTTCAGCCGCGATAAAAACGTACGGGAGCGAACTCCGCATGGGCCTGCGCATGCTTACACCTGAGCCCATGGGTTGATGACGGTGACGCCCGCCGCCTCGAACGGGCTGGTGTCTCTGGTCGCAACAGCGAAGCCGTTGGCCGCCGCGATCGCCGCGATGTAGCCATCGGCCGTGGCAACAGCCAAGCCAGCGCTGCGGGCCTTGGCCATCAGCGCCGCATAGGCCTGGGTGCAGGCCAAGTCAAAGGGCAGCACGCGGCCGGCGAACAATGGCAGCACGCGCTTTTCCAAGTTCTCTTGCAGGCCTGCGCGCCGCTTGCCGGCCGGCAGCAGCGCAACACCCGCCCGCAATTCCGCTACTGTGATGGCGGAAAGGAACAAGGTCTCCATCGCCTGGGCATCGATCCACTCGATCACCCGCGGCTCGGGAGCGTGCCGGAGCGGCTCCGACATCACATTGGTGTCGAGCAGGATCATTCGAAGCTCACCGGGCGCGCAGGCGTCTTGTCACGCACCTGCTCGAACACCGCAAACTCTTCATCGCTCAGCTTGGCTTGGCGGCC
>Ga0136703_1000393_pt1 | contig 9617 bp, 12 predicted proteins | sample 3C3metaG_FD_101400 | JGI IMG/M metagenome (GOLD analysis project Ga0136703, IMG submission 101400) | Freshwater bacterial and archeal communities from Indian Creek, Illinois, USA - 3C3 metaG | ecosystem: Environmental > Aquatic > Freshwater > Unclassified | place: USA: Indian Creek, Illinois... | reverse complement strand
AGATGAGTCGGGCTCAACAGGATGCTATTAAAGACGTGGGCGGTTTTGTAGGCGGTGCTCTGCGTGAAGGCAAACGCCGAAATGGTTATGTGCTTTGTCGTTCCCTACTTACTCTCGATATGGATTATGCAAAACCCGGAATCTGGGATCAGATAGAGACACTGCACGATTTTAAATGTTGTATCTATTCAACCCATAAGAACACCCCCGAGGTCCCTCGGCTAAGGCTACTTATACCACTGGCTCGTGAAGTCAGTGAAGATGAATACCCGGCTCTTGGACGAATGGTAGCGAAGGAAATCGGCATCGATTTCTTTGACGATACCACCTATGAACCATCCCGTTTGATGTATTGGCCATCGACACCTTCAGACGGAGAGTTTGTTTTTAAAGAAAAAGCGGGTCCTCTACTTGATCCTGACGCCTACCTTTCCTATTACGAAGATTGGCGGGACACCTCGATGTGGCCGGTGTCATCCAGGCAGTCAGAAGTGGTTCAGCGCAAGATCACCAAACAGGCGGATCCGCTGGCCAAGGAAGGTGTCATCGGTGCATTTTGCAGAGCCTATACTACAGAAGAAGCCATTGCTACATTCTTACCGGATGTTTACGAGCCAAGTGCAATGAACGGTCGCTTTGACTATATCCCCGCAGATTCATCAGCCGGGCTAGTGGTGTATGATGGGAAATTCGCCTACAGTCACCATGCGACAGATCCGGCCAATGGCGTCCTGCACAATGCGTTTGACCTGGTTCGCGTCCATAAATTTGGCGATCTCGATGAAAAGGTATCCATCAATACTGCGCCAAGCAAGCTTCCTTCCTTCAAAGCCATGACCCATTTTGCTTTAGAAGATGAGCGTGTGAAGGAGCAATTTGCACAGGAGCGGCGGGTGCAGGCAGAAATGGAATTTACCGGTGAAGACTGGCAGAAGGAACTGGAACTCGACAGGACAGGATTAGTCAAAAATTCACTGCGGAACCTTACGCTAATCTTGGAAAATGATCCAAACCTCAAAAGCATTGTATTCAATCAACTCTCAGATAATTTGGAGATCAAAGGTGAGGTTCCTTGGACGCACCCGTCAAGATTTTGGAGAGATGCCGACGACGCTCAGCTGATCAGCTATATTGACACCCACTATGGCACTTTCTCTGCCCGTAATTATGACGTAGCTGTTGCGAAGGTGGCTGATGATCGCTCTTATCACCCGATACGTGAGTTCATCGAAGCATTACCAGAATGGGACAAAGTTCCCCGTGTGGACACCCTCTTGATCGATTATCTGGGTGCGGCTGACAACCGTTATGTACGCTCGGTAACCAGAAAAACGCTTTGTGCTGCCATTACCCGGGTGTTAACTCCTGGAATCAAGTTTGACTCCATGTTGGTGCTTAATGGTCCCCAGGGTGGAGGTAAAAGCACACTCATTGCTAAGCTTGGCGGCGAGTGGTTTTCCGATTCGCTCAGCCTTTCAGACACAAAAGACAAAACAGCTGCTGAGAAGCTGCAGGGCTATTGGATCCTGGAAATCGGAGAGCTTGCCGGGCTAAAAAAGGCCGAGGTAGAAACCCTTCGTAGTTTCCTATCCCGCCAGAATGACATCTATCGCGCCAGTTTTGGGCGAAGAGCAACCCCCCATCTTCGGCAATGCGTCTTTTTTGGCACAACCAATGCCGAAAAAGGCTACTTACGAGATACGACGGGTAATCGCCGGTTCTGGCCAGTGAAAACACCGGGTAGCGACAATAAGCAATCGTGGCAACTCACTCAAGAAGAAGTACTGCAGATATGGGCTGAAAGTATCACCTATGTCAAAGCGGGTGAAAAGCTTTACCTGGATGCCAGTCTTGAAAAGCTTGCAAAAGATGAGCAGCGGGAAGCGATGGAGTCTGATGAAAGAGAAGGGCTGGTCCGGGACTACTTGGACATGCTCCTGCCAGAGGATTGGGACAGCCTGGACCTATATGAACGCCGGGCCTTTATCAGCGGTACAGAATTCGGAGAAAGCAGACGCATTGGAGTCAACAAGCGAGCATCCGTGTCCAATATGGAGATCTGGTGTGAATGCTTTGGTAAAGACCGTGCTAATCTCCGCCGGATAGATGGCAACGAGATTTCATCGATTATGGCAGGCATCGGTGGCTGGAGTGGTCTTGTGAAAAAAGAGCGAATTCCGCTTTACGGGCCACAGTGGCTCTATGTTCCGAAACCATGAAAAAGTTTGGAACAGTGGGAACAACCGCTACTTTCGGAACGGCACATCCCAGTTCCAATGAACCAAAAAACGACTTTTGGCACACCTCATCGGAACAGGCACCAGCCCCATTTAAAATGTGTTGCCTAATACCCTGTGTTCCTATGTTCCAAAGAGATCCATTAAAAATAATCATAGAGAATAAGAGAGATAACACACCTGCAGACGCGTATATACGCGCGTAAAGGGTTTCTTCGGGACTAGGAACACAGCTTAATGGAGGAAACATGAGAGAAAAAATTGTAGAGCAAAAACTGATCAGAGCAGTAAAAGACATGGGCGGTCTTGCACTAAAGTTTACATCACCTGGTTTTGATGGAATGCCTGACCGCCTGGTCCTACTGCCTTATAAAAAAATAGCTTTTGTGGAAGTAAAAGCCCCAGGCAAGAAACTACGTCCTTTGCAGGAAAAGCGAAAAAGACAGTTGGAGTCACTTGGCTTTTTGGTTTTCTGCCTGGATAGACCAGAACAGATTGGAGGGATGCTTCATGAAATACAAACCCCATGAATACCAGGTCTATGCAACAGACTATATCCTTTCCCACCCCATTGCAGCAGTTCTACTTGACATGGGCCTTGGTAAAAGTGTGATTACACTGACTGCCATCTTCGATCTGACCCTGGACAGCTTTCTTGTTCGCAAGGTACTGGTCATTGCCCCGCTTCGAGTAGCCAGGGACACATGGCCTGAAGAGATTGAAAAATGGGATCATCTACATGGTTTGACTTACACTATCGCTGTCGGCTCAGAAGTGCAGCGGAAAGCAGCTCTCCTACAGAGAGCGCAGGTCTACATTATTAACCGTGAGAATGTGGAGTGGCTTGTTCATCGAAGCGGTATGCCCTTCGACTACGACATGGTGGTTGTTGATGAGCTTTCATCCTTCAAATCCCATCAAGCTAAGCGGTTTAAGAGCCTCCTAAAAGTTAGGCCGATAGCCAAAAGAATCGTCGGTCTTACCGGCACCCCTTCTTCAAATGGGTTGATGGATTTGTGGGCAGAGTATCGCTTGCTGGATATGGGGCAGCGGTTAGGACGATTTATCGGAAAATACCGGGATAACTACTTTGTGCCAGACAAGCGTAATCAGCAGGTGGTGTTCTCCTATAAACCAAGACCGGGAGCAGAAGAAGCCATCTACCAACTGATCTCTGACATTACCATCAGCATGAAAGGTTCTGATTATCTTAAACTGCCGGAGCTACTCATAAACGAAGTTCCTGTCCGGCTGTCGGAAAAGGAAATGGTATCTGTCGAAGCCCTAAAACGGGATCTCATTACAACGATTAAAGGTGAAGACATTACAGCAGCAAATGCCGCTGCACTATCCGGGAAACTGCTGCAGATGGCAAACGGTGCAGTGTATGACGATGACGGTACGGTAATCCACATCCACGACCGTAAGCTGGATACCTTGGAGGATCTCATCGAAGCGGCAAATGGCAAGCCTGTCCTGATCGCCTATTGGTTTAAACACGATATTGCCAGAATTAAGAAGCGGTTTGCAGTCGAAACACTGGACAGTTCTGATTCCATCAAGCGCTGGAATAACGGTGAAATCCTGCTTGCAGCCATCCATCCTGCATCAGCTGGGCACGGACTTAACCTGCAGGCTGGTGGCTCCACCCTTGTGTGGTTTGGACTGACATGGAGCCTGGAACTTTATCAGCAGACCAATGCCCGGCTTTGGCGGCAAGGTCAAAAAGACACAGTTGTCATTCACCACCTAATAGCCAAAGACACAATAGATGAGCGTGTGGTGAAGGCACTAAAAGATAAGGACAGTACCCAAGCCGCCCTCATCGATGCGGTCAAGGCAGGATTTAATGGAGGTTTGATGCGATGAATATTGTTTGGCACTATTTAGATAAAAAGATGGCAGCCATCAATGCGCTTAAGGATTACTCCAATATGGAATACATCATTGCGCATACCGATGAGGACATTGCTGCCATTCACCAAAAGATAGAATCACCGAGAAGCTCTGTTCCGAACGGGATGCCTAGGGTGCGTAACCCAAAAGCTGCGGAAGAGAAGATGGCTTCGGGGATAGATGAGATTGATGTGCTGAAAGAACGCTATCGTCAGGCTTTGGAGTATATGAGATGGTTTAAGCCTGCTTGGGAGACTCTTGACGAGGATTCTCGTTATATCCTGCAGGAATTCTTTGTCCGTGATATTACCAAGACCGAAGCAATTTTAAATATTAGCGAGCAACTTCACATTGAGCGGTCGTGGGTTTACAAGAAAAAGGATGATGCACTTCGTCAATTGACTCTCCTTTTGTATGGTGTCTAGGAGTGGACAAATCGCGGACGCATTTTACTAAAAACCAGAATACAATAGTATCATGGAAAGCTGTATAGAGCCTTCGCCTTAAACCGCGGAGGTTTTTCTATGTCCTATTGATTAAAAACGGAGTGAGTGATATGCCCACAAAACCTAAGAAGCCCTGCAAGCATCCGGGCTGTCCATTACTGACTCATGATACTTACTGTGAATCTCATGCACCACTTTACGCAGCGGAGGATAGGCCCAGTGCCAGCAGGCGCGGCTATGATAAACGGTGGCAGGCTATCCGGAGATCCTATTTGAAAAGGCATCCTTTATGCGTGGAGTGTGCCAAGGGAAACAAAGTAGTCAGAGCAGAAGATGTTCACCACATCATTTCGTTGGCTGATGGTGGTACGCATGAGGACGAGAACCTGATGGCCCTTTGCCACAGCTGCCATAGCAAGATTACCAAGAGGTATAAGCCGGAATACAAGTATCACAGGCCCCAGGGGCGGTAGGCATCTCTACAAGGTAGCCACAGGAGACCGCGGCCCCCCTTCGCGTGAATTTTCGCGGTATTAGGAAAGGGGGAATGTTTTACTTGGCCGGGAAAGATGATAGAAGCCAGCAGTGATAAGGCTTTTAGAGAAAAATTAAATCGCGAAATAGTTCGCCGGTTGAAAGTGACGGCCCCCCTCACAACCCTTTAAGTATCAGAGGGTGAAAGGACTTTAACTGAAAATCGCAAAATACCGCCAAGCCCCTTAAAGGAATTGAAAAACAAGGGGTTTAGGCGGTTTTCTATTGCGAAATTGTTCTACCTAGGCGCAAAAGGAGTGGATGCGATGACCGAGGAACAAAAAAGACAAATCTATGATCTGCGGTTAAAAGGTGTCGGATATAAGGCCATAGCTGCAGTGCTGGGTATGTCCAGAGATCAGGTTCGTGGTTACTGCAAACGCAGCGGCCTTGATGGGGACTCAGCGGTTATTGCTTTAAATGTGGAAGAACGAATCAAACAGTATCTCCTGTGCGCCTGGTGCGGGAAACCCATCAAACAAAAGGAAATCGGCAGGACCAGGAAGTTCTGTGGTGATGCATGCCGGAGAAAATGGTGGAAAGCTCACCCTAAGGCAAAGAAGCAAAACGAGTCAGCTACCTATCATTTCATCTGCGGTCATTGTAAAAAGACTTTCAGCGTTTATGGCAACAGCAAGCGGAAGTACTGCAGCCACGACTGTTATATCAAATCTAGATTTTGGAGTGAAGACTATGAAATTTAAAAAGATACCTATAGATGACCTGATACCGGCCAGCTATAACCCCAGGAAAAAGCTAAAGCCCGGTGACCGGGAGTACGAAAAGATCAAAAACAGTATCAAAGAATTTGGTTATGTGGATCCCATCATTGTTAACGAAGACATGACGGTGATTGGCGGCCATCAGAGGATTACCGTTTTGAAGGAAATGGGTTACACAGAAATTGACTGTGTGGTTATTGAAATCGATAAGACAAAGGAGAAGGCATTAAACATTGCACTAAATAAAATCAGCGGTGAATGGAATAAGGAGCTACTGGCTGAATTGATTCAGGATTTACAGTCCATGGATTTCGATATAGGCTTCACTGGTTTTGACCCGCCTGAAATTGACCAGCTCTTTAGTGAGGTCCATGACAAAGACGTCCAAGAGGATGACTTTGATGTAGATAAAGAACTGGCTGAACCGTCCATCTCAAAGCTCGGAGATGTATGGCATCTTGGTAGACACCGATTGGTTTGTGGTGACAGCACCAAAGAAGAAGTCTATCAGGTATTGATGGATGGTCAGAAAGCAAACTTGGTCGTGACGGATCCGCCATATGGCGTTTCCTACGATGGCAGCCAAGGAACCATCAAAAATGACAACCTAAAAGATGTAGAGTTTTATGATTTTCTGCTTAGCGCGTTTCGTAACATAGAAAAGGTTATGACAGAGGATGCGTCCATTTATGTGTTTCATGCGGATACCAAAGGCCTTATTTTCAGACGAGCCTTTGAAGACGCTGGATTTCATTTATCCGGTGTTTGCCAGTGGGTTAAACAGACGCTGGTGTTAGGGCGCTCCCCTTACCAGTGGCGAAACGAGCCATGCCTTTTTGGATGGAAGAAAAAAGGAACCCATAAGTGGTATGCCGGAAGAAAAGAGACCACCATTTGGGAATTTGATAAACCTTCAAAAAACGAATTGCACAGCACCATGAAACCTGTGCAACTCGTTGCTTATACCATTCGTAATAGTAGCGCACCAAACGCCATTGTCATTGATCCGTTTTCAGGTAGTGCTTCTACTTTGATCGCTTGTGATCAGCTGGACCGGATTTGCTATGCCGTTGAGCTGGAAGAAAAATATGTAGATGTAGGGGTTAAGCGATACATCGAACAGGCTGGTTCAGATGAAGGGGTTTATTTGGAAAGAAAGGGCCAGAAAATACCTTTTAAAGATGTATTAAATCCGGTATAAAATCCTTGCTATATCTACCCTTCTGAGTGATATATAGACTACACCAAAAACACAGGAGGTACCGATAATGAGGATTCAAAAGAACGATCGTTTCAAAGCAATCTACAACGGAAAAACGTATGAAGTAGCGGGCAGATGGGACAGCAGCATTATTCTTTCGCCGGTAGCCGAAAGCGACGACCAGTGCTTGATTTACACTCCGGGAGAAATGGAAGAGCTGATGGAAAGCGGAAAGTTTCAAAGCGAAGGAGGTCAAAAGGCATGAGAGCGCTTTTTGGAAGAAAGGTCAGCAATCTGGCCGAACTCCATGATCTGACAGCCCAGGCAATGAAAAGAGGACAAAAAGGCCAGCCCTACACCATCATTCGCGAAGTGGTTTTAGATGATGAAGTTTTCAGAGCTTTTGTAGCGGATTTCTTGGAAGACCAGCCTTGGATTGAAAAAACTGACGGCGGAAGCAATGAAGCGGGTGAACTTAGGTGCATTCGGGTGATTAACAAGGAGACCGGTGAGAAGGTACTTACTGATACACAAGGCTATGATTATTGCCGGTACGTCGCACTGGAAGTGGATGAATAACTAGTAGAGAAAGGGTGTAAAAGCCCTTTTTTTCGTACAGAAATATCTACAGATAATAAGCACAAAACCCTTGATATATCTTGTGTTTAGAGTGATATATAGACTACCAAAAACACAGGAGGTATGAAAAAAATGCAGCGAAAAGAAATGATCAAGAAGTTAGGAGAACACTTCGGCGTTGAACCCAAGTATTTAAAAGCACCAAGCTTTACTTACGAAATTGCAACCGATGATGAGTTGTACACCATTGCAAAAGATGGCCAGATTACAGATGCCAGCGGACAGGTTGTTACCTTCGAAGAAATCATACAAAAAGCTGGAGCCGAACCTGAATCAAGTAGGCCAACCATAGTGGATACCATTGAGGTGACTTTACCACTGGAAGGCCATACCGGAAGAACCTTACTCAATGTTCTCAACATGCTGGCCAGCAAACAAAACCTGCTGATAGCATCACTGGGGTTAAAGTCAAAGCTGGTAGAGCAAGAATTTTCCGAGGCTATGAACACAACGAATATTTCCAGCCTGGATGATTTCATCAAGGCCTACGAGGAAGTCGGGACAGAAAAATGCAGTGTACTGAAGCTAAATCTTGAAGATAGGAAGTTTTCCCTCACCCTCTTAGGCGATGGTTTTGACGAGAACCAAATTCACGCCTTTACGGATTTGGCCGGGCTTCTCAACCAGAACGCCAAGCAACTGAAGAAAACTTCCTGCAAACCGGCACAGGATGAAAACCCAAAATATGCGCTGCGCACATGGCTAATCAGGTTGGGGATGAACGGAGATGACTACAAAGAATCGAGAAAAGTTCTACTTACCAACCTTCCTGGTAGCAGCGCTTTTAGAACCATCGAGAAGGACGGTGAAGACCATGAAGCCTAAATGCAGATTGGTTGGTGAAGACGGCAATATTTTTAACTTAATGGGTCTAGCATCAAAGGCTCTGAAAAGAGCAGGCCTAAATGATGAGTCCAAAGAGATGATAGAGCGCATTACCACAGGAGCCCAGAGCTATGAGGAAGCTATCGCTATCATCATGGAATTTGTAGATGTGGAGTGAGGAGGATACTGATGGAACGATTTTTTAGCCAGCAACACTGCGATAGATGTGGCAGCGAATTAAAAAGTGGCCGGACCATGTCGATGTTCAATACCCAATGTATTTGTATGAAGTGCAAGGAAAAAGAAATGAAGCGTGCGGACTACCAGAAAGCGGTTAAAGCAGACCACGAAGAAATCAAGAAAGGCAACTTCAACTATAAAGGCATCGAGGAAGATTAAGAATAAAATTTGTTTCGGAATTAAGACCTTCGGGTCTTTTTTCTTTGGAGTTTTTATTGCGGCCACGATTGAAAGGGGGTGATGCCTGTGGCAGAGCGTGGAAGGAAACCGAAACCCACAGCGATTAAGGTCCTTGAAGGAAACCCTGGAAAAAGAACGCTGAACGAACATGAACCAAAACCGGAAAAGAAGGCACCTCGCTGTCCCAGCTGGTTGGATCAGGAAGCGAAAAAAGAATGGCGACGTATGGCCAAGCAGCTGGAAGATCTGGGAATCTTAACAGAAGTAGATATGGCTGCTTTTGCAGGGTATTGCCAGGCGTATGCCCGCTGGAAAGAAGCAGAAGAGTTTATCACCAAGCATGGCACCATCGTTAAGACCCCTTCGGGATACTGGCAACAGGTGCCCCAGGTATCCATCGCCCAGACCTATTTGAAAATCATGACCCGGTTCTGCGAGCAGTTCGGGCTAACACCTTCAGCCAGAAGCCGGATCGTTGCAGATAAAGGAAATGAGGCAGAGGATCCACTGGAGTTCATGCTCTTTAAAGGCGGTGGAAAGGGTGTATGATGCAGACAAAGCCGCCCATGCTGTAAATTTCATCAACTGCTTAAAGCACACAAAAGGCCAATGGAGAGGGATACCTTTTGAACTTCTTCCCTGGCAGGACAAAATCATCCGGGATGTGTTTGGTAGCATCAAAGAAAACGGATACCGT
>Ga0136703_1000390_pt1 | contig 9664 bp, 10 predicted proteins | sample 3C3metaG_FD_101400 | JGI IMG/M metagenome (GOLD analysis project Ga0136703, IMG submission 101400) | Freshwater bacterial and archeal communities from Indian Creek, Illinois, USA - 3C3 metaG | ecosystem: Environmental > Aquatic > Freshwater > Unclassified | place: USA: Indian Creek, Illinois... | reverse complement strand
TCAGTTCAAAGTACAGTTCGATCTCTTGCAGATAGTCGGTCAATTGCTTTCCCTCCTGCTTCTGTAGTAGGTTTATCCGTCATAAACCGGGTTGCAGGAGGTGATCTACCTGTTTGAAGTATGTTCTGTTTTGTGAGTTGGGAATGTGCTATAATCATAAACGAAAGGTATGCCTCTCTTCTTATGGTTGTTTTTGTGTGGTAACTTAAACAATACCATAGATAGGGCATACTTTTCTTATTTTTTGTGAACTTTTTTTATATGGTTTTTGATTTTTAGTTAGAAGCCATCGCGACAGCGATTTCGTTCTTCTCTTGCTTCCAAACATTGACTGCCAGCCTTCAAATCTGAAGGCTGGTTTTTCATGTAGGGATGGTTCGCCTCCTGCTTCCTATGCTTTAAATACTAGATTAGGCGAAACACCTAAGATCCTTGCTAATTGCCGCTCTTGTTGAGGTGGCGGGACAGCAATTCTCTGCGGTTTTTTGCTTCCGCTTTGTGCAGGATGTTGCGCACATGAAATTTTACGGTATGCTTGGAAATGTACAGCTTCTCCGCCATCTGCGCATCGCCTGCTCCCTGCAGGAGCAGTATGTATATCTGGCTTTCCATCGGTGTAAGCCGGCCAGACAGGCTAAATATAACCGTTGGCCCCACTGCTGTTTCACCTGCGTCATCAGGCTTCAGGTGAAACAGCTGAAACCGATTATGAAACACTACAGGCACTAGGAAAAAAAGCAGGATGAGTGCGACGGTAAGCTGCAAAGCCGGTGTTTTTCCCAACACGCCAAGGTTACTAAGGACTACTGACAAAGCAATCATCAGAACAGAAAAACCTAGCCCCAGACCGAAAACCCGCCGGCTTTTCAAATGCCTCGCCAGCACCCACAGAGCATACCAGAGGAAGAGATCTGCCGCAGCAAGCCCGAGGCTTAGAGCCGCCTGGTAAGATAGCACCACCATGCTCCGCCCGGAATCAGTCAGGGCAATTAACAGGCCTATGCCCAGCGAGCTCAGGCTGTACATCACCAGGTTACCCGGCTGACCGCGCTGGGTCAGGAAAGCCAGAAAAACAATTCCCACTGAATAGATAAGAGCACTGATTGTCGCCTGCCAATATGGAGCGGCGATTAATTCCAGGGCAAAGAAATGGTACCAGGTACCTCCGATAAAATAGACAACCACAATAAAAGCTGCCAGTGATGTAATTGTTTTTGTAATATCTGGCAGACTTTGAGTCTGGACTTTTACCGGCATATCAGCAGAACTCTCCATCTGGAAAAGTAAAACGCCGCAGAGTACCAGCGCTGCCAGCAGAATAAGGAAAGGCTTTGCCGACAGCGACAGAGGCAGGTTAATACCGGCATAAAGCAAATTGGCGCCGGCCATGGCGACAGCTAACACCGCAAACGGCCTGTCATGTCCGACAAACCGGGATGCCCACGCCAGAATAAAGTAAGCCGAAGCTAAACCCAATACTGCAAGAAGAAGGATATCAACGAAAATAATCCTCGGCAGCAAAGCATAGACCACAGTAAATCCCACTATTACGCTTCCGGCAGCCCATACCGTCCAGCCTTCGGCGGCGGCACGATCCGGCAGCAGTCGCAAAAGTAAAAGCCCAACGGCATGGCTTATAATAAATGACAAGCCCAGGACCAGGGTACTGTCTCCGGCGGTATCCACAAGCAGACGACCAAACAGGGGAAAGGACAGCAGCCAGCCAAACAGGGCGGCCAGGGAGAGACCACTGCGGTTATTTTCAACTATATCCTTTATTTTAACAGCCATGAATTCTCCTTTCATTTCTGCTGGTATTATCTTCTGCACAAGTATATTGAATCCTGCACAAGGATGTTGCGCAAAACAAAGAATCCTACCCCAAAGGGTAGTAGGAAAGTCCATCTTTTTCATAAATAATGATAATGAAAATAAAAGATAAATGAAAAAACTAGGAGTGGTAAAATGAAAAGTGCCAACAAGAGTTCATCCCTGTTTCTGGCAATTGTGATTGTACTATCGCTGTTTACTACGGCACCGGTTCCTGTTAATGCGACCGATCCGCCTGCAGCAGTATTTTCACTTTCGGTCACACCCAGCGTCATGTTTTACGACGATTTTGAAGCATACACTGAAAATACCTATCCTGCTTCTTTTACCCTGCAGTATAACGGCACGGGACACGCCAACCAGAAGGTTATCACCGCCGCGGCACATAATGGTTCCAGCGGCAAGGTTTTTCAGCTGCAGGGTGCTCCTAGCTGGGCTTCTGAGCAGTATGTAAATCTGCCGGCCGAACTGCCGGAAGTCCTGATCGTTGACGCCTATATTAAACCTGTCAGCGGCATCTGGCCCGGCGAAATTGCTCTGCGCAACCTCAGTGTCGGCACCTGGGGCACAAGGGTATCCAGCGTCTGGTTTGACCAAAGCGGGAAAATTTATGCCCTCCGGAACGGGATTGACGTGTTAGTTATCGGCGAATACTCGCACGGCAACTGGTATCGGGTTACCATGGAAAACAATTTTGCCGCGAAGACTTACAATGTTTATATTAACGAAACCTTAGCGGCGGAAAATCTGCCCATGCACCCGGATGTGGTTGCAAAACAATTAAGCCTGATTGCCGGCAACCAGGGAACAAACCTCATTTATTTTGATGAGGTGGGCCTGTATAACGATTGGGGTGTCGTCGGCTACTCTCCCTCTGCGACTGAGGTGGGCATTACAGGCGCTGCCGTAGTGGGTGAAACGCTGACCGGCAACTACGCTTTTAATGCCGGCCGGAGCGGATATACCGAAAGCGGGACGACTTACAGATGGCTACGGGATGCGGGAACGACCTATTCCGTGTTTGATAACAACAATATAGATGGCGTTGCCAACGGTCCAAGTCAGCCCACCGTTTTTACTTTGGCAACAGATACCCTTATCTCGGGGATCACTGCCTACCACTGGAACGACGGAAGAGGAGCTACTCCCGGCACCATTTCGCTTAAGGGAGACGACGGTTCATTTTACGGCCCCTGGACAGCAACAGGCCTGTATGGCACCCTGTACTGGTATGTTTCACCAAATATCGTGCTGCCGGCCGGGAGTTATACAATCATTTGTTCCGATCCATCAACCTGGTCAACCAACTATGAGAGCAATTACCGGGGTATGGGCTGGGTGGATAGCAAAAACTTCACGGGCAATTTTACTCCCATTGACGGCGCGACTGAGCAAACCTACACCCTAGCCGCCGGTGATGCGGGCAGTAAAATCAAGTTCGAAGTCACAGTGCGTGATACTGCAGGCAATGCCGGCGCTCCCGCGGGAAGCAGTGCCGCCGGCCCGGTCACAACAATGCCGTTTGCGCCTGCCAATCAGGCACCTGTTGTCACGTCGGACTGGGACTACACCACGGTTTACTTCGGGCAGAACTATCCCTTCACCGTAACGGTTGCCGACTGGGAAAACACCTCCGGCACCAGGCTGTACTCCTATATCGACGATGCCGCACCGCAAATCTCGTGGATATTCTCGAATGAACCTGGAACACGCAGTATATCGCTTTCCCCGCTTGAAGGAATTCTCACGGCCGGCAGCCATACTCTCAACTTTTATGCGGTAGACGCAGCCGGCGCCACCTCCGCGGTTTTATCTCTGACTTTTACTCTCACAAATCCTCCTTCAGCGGATGCAACTCTGTCAGACCTATCAGCGTCAGGCATCACACTGGCGCCGGCATTCGACAGCCAGACAACGAACTATACTGCAAGTACGGCTAACAGCGTCAGCAGTACGATAATTACTGCGGTGCCAGCCAACAGCCTGTCTACGGTAGCGATCAATGGTCTGATGGGTACAGCCAGGGAAGTGTCTCTGTCCGTTGGCAGTAATACAGTTACAGTACTGGTAACAGCAGAAGACGGCACCACGACGGAAACCTATACGATTGTTATTCACAGAGCAAGCAGCAGTGGCGCGGCAAGTTATACCCCGCCGGCCATTGCTGTAACAACAGAGGTCTCGAATAATTCAACTGCAAATTTAACGGTTATTAACGCAACCATCACGACTGACACTGCAGCAGCCGCCATAACGCCTGCCGTAGTCGATGCTTTGCTTAATTCGGCTATCTTTACAGGAGGAACGGCCAAAAAGGACGTTATCAAGGTTAGTATTAACACGCCTGGCAGTATTAATGAGCTTCAAGTGACTATCCCGCAAACCTCGCTTGCCAAAGTGGCAGCTCAAACCGCTTCCAACTTTGCCGTCGCTTCGCCATTTGTATCCATAAACTTTGACGGCAAGGCCCTTGAAACCATCTCTGGAGCAGAAAGCGGAGGCAGCGTTGTTTTCTCAGCCGGCGTTGTTGACAATAGCGCGCTTTCTCCGGCGGCTAGGGCAAAGGTCCAGGGCAGGACAGTCTATAATTTCACAGTGATGAACGACAATACCGTAATTTCCCATTTCGGCGGCGGCCAGGCCACAGTTACCATACCGTATACGCTACAGGCAGGGGAAAATCCCCACGCCGTGGTGGTCTACTACCTTGCTGACGACGGCACCCTAAAAGCGGTCAGAGGTCATTACGACTCGGACACAAAGTCAGTGGTCTTCAAAACAACCCATTTTTCAAAATTCGTCGTTGGCTATAACCCGGTATCCTTCAGCGATGTTGCAGCCGGTGCGTGGTATAAGAACGCGGTGGATTTTATCGCCGCCGGGGGAATAACGTCCGGAACGGGCAACAACCGGTTCAGTCCGGAGGCCAAACTGACCCGAGCCCAGTTTGTCGTGCTGCTGTTGAATGCCTACCGGATCAACACGCAAAATAACGCTCACTATGCCCATGCTGGGAATTTTACCGATGCCGGCGACACCTACTACACAAACTATCTTCTTGCGGCCAAGGGTCTGGGTATTGTCAGCGGCACAGGCAACAACAGATTTATGCCGGAACGAACCATTACACGTCAGGAAATGTTCGTGATGCTCTACAACGCGCTTAGTTTGCTGGATGAACTTCCCTCAACGTCGGTTAACAATGAGCTGTCCAACTTCAATGATGCCGGGCAGACGGCTAATTGGGCCAAACCCGCTTTGGATGCTCTTGTCAAGTCAGGCATAGTGGGCGGATACAATAGTCGCCTCTACCCGATATCCGAAACAACACGAGCCGAAAGCGCACAAGTGCTCTATAATTTACTTCTCAGGTAAAAAGTCACATCAGTCGGATAATGCCGGCAACACGTATGTATAGTGCTGCCGGCATTCTCCTTTATTCAGCTTATCTTTTTTGGATATTCAAGCACAGGGACGGTTATCTTGCTTCCACAACATTGACTGCCAGCCTTCAAATATGGAGGCTGGTTTTTCATGTAAGGATGATTCTGCTTGCTATCTTCAAGACATGTATCTTCATTTGTTGCTTCATTGAATATAACCCCAAACTATGAAATATTGGCTCGTACATAAAAAATCACTCACCCCAAAAAATTTTGAGGTCAGTGAAATGTCTGAATAGTTAATTGCGGCTTTTAGAACCATCAAAGCTGCCGAAGACGGAAAAGAAATTTAGATGATACGCTGCCAGTCGCGTCTTGCGCAAAGGATTCTCTCCACATCAACGACTTTTGACTTTTCGTTTATCGTCAAAAAGACAATATAGTTCTTTACGGGCAGCTTGCGATATCCTATCATTGCAAGTCTCTCATCCGTCACAAAAGTGCATTTTTGCTGCATAAGAGCAAGTCCCGCCATCGCTTCGTTCAAGGTATCCATCATCTTTATTGCCGTCATAGGCGCAGACAGTTGCGCGGAGATATATCTCACAATATCGCGAAGGTCGTTATCGGCAGGTTCAGATATCTCAACCCTATATCTTGCCATCTGTAATTTCCTGCCGGATGTCCCGCATGACATCTTCAAGAGGACGCTTCCTGCCCTCTGCTACCGCCGTCCTTCCCTCGTCAAGCAAGCGGTATAGTTCAAGCTTACCGCTTAGCATCTCATAAACCTCCATGCTCATAACGGCCAAATCACCCTGTCCGTTTTTCGTAATAAAGACAGGCTCCCTGCTTTCACGGCAGAATGTCGAAATTTCATTATAGTTATTCCTTAAGTCCGTACTGGATTTAATGTTTGGCATGAAATTATCCTCCTTGACTAATCTAAAGATATTATACACTAATTTCTTTAGCCAAGCAAGCCTGCTGCTATTTTTGTGGTCTCTCCATGCTGAAGCGGCGAGCCAGTTCATCCAGCACATTAGCCATGCGCATCGCCTTCGTCCCGTACATCCCCTGAACCTGATACCTCGGGATGCGCAACTTGGAGATGTCCTTGCTTGACGAAAATCAAACGGGTTTTTAGTTGACAGCATTAATTAAAGCTTTGCGCATAACCTCCACAGGCGGCTCTTGCCCCGTAAACAATCTAAACGCCCTTGTCCCCTGATGGAGTAGCATCCCCAGGCCGTCCAAGCCTGGGTTTTTTAATTCGTCTGCATAAACAAGAAAATCTGTTGACATTTTCCCGTAGCGCAAATCATAAAACATGGCACCGGCAGCAGCAGACAAATCCAGCAGCCACCCGCCGTCATCCCGTCTAAAAGGGGCTGCCAAGGTATTTACAAGCAACTTGGCACCCACCAGAGCATCTGCCGGAACGGATGAAAGCGGAAAAACTCTAAAATTTTGTGCACCTAACGCCTCTGATATTTGCTGCGCTTTTTGCATTGTCCTGTTTATCAAGACAATATCTGTAACGCCGTTAGCTAGCAAAGCGGCGGCAACAGCTCTGGCCGAACCGCCTGCGCCTAGGATTGCCACTTTTTTCCCTTTAGGCTCAAAGCCGTAATCAAGAAGTGAATCAATAAAACCCTCGCCGTCTGTGTTATAACCGGTGAGGGTTCCGCTACTATTGACAATCGTGTTGACGGCGCCGCAGCGTTTAGCCGACACGTCTAGAGAATCAAGCATTGGGATTACTGCTTCTTTATATGGCACGGTAACGTTTAACCCGCTAAAACCCAAGGCACGGACGGCAGAGATAGCGGCGGCAAGGTTGGCGGCGGAGACGTGGAAAGGCACATAAAGATAGTTAAGCGCTAGAGCTTGGTAAGCAGCATTATGCATCGCCGGAGAAAGTGTATGGGTGATGGGATCACCTATCAGAGCAACTATTTTAGTCTGCCCGCTGATTTGCATGGAAAGCACTCCTTCCCTATTGCAACGCTCTCTTTTTACATTTTACTTACAAAAAGCAAGCTGCCGTTTAAAATGGCAGTCAATAAGGCTGACAACAAAACGATGACGACTGCTGCTCCGCCAAAAACTCCCAGAGCATAAAGTTTAGTGTTAAAAATAGTCAGGCTGATACCAATCAGCAAAATTACAGCAGCAAAAAGCGGGTTCAAAAAAGGGGTGGGCAAAACAATGAGCGATGACATCAGCATCACAATCAGGCAGGCGACTCTCACAGCCGGCTCGCTGACCTGCACGTTCCTGCCACCGCCAAAGCGTTCCAACTTTTGGATTAGTGGGACTCCCTTGGCAGCCAAGCTGCTCATCAGTTGAGGAGAAAGGTGACGGTAGCGCAAAAATGCGGGACACCACGGCACGCGTATGCCGAGCAAGCGTTGAAAAGACCAAACGAACAAGAGGATGCCCATAGGACTGCCTACGCCGGGCGGCAACGGCACGAGTAGTGGCAAAGAAAGCAAGGCTAGCAGGAAACCGATGCCCTGCCTGTCTATTTTCTCCAACAGCTCACCAAGTGTCACTCCGTGCTCAGCATAACTACAAACAAGCTCTGTAATTCTCTGCGAAAGTTTCTCCAAGCAACATACCTCCAAAAGCCATTTCTTACGGTAAAAAAGCGACTTAGTGGCATTTTCAGCAGAAAACCTGCTCAACTATCAAGCCAACAAGGAGCCGAGCTGCCTGCAGTAAGCAAGTCAGTCAGCTTACAGTTAAGTTCCTCATGCAATTTTTCATAAATTACTTTCTTTTCAGCCGTGGTCAATGCTCTAATCAGCTCCATAGCTTCCAGTGGCTTGTCTTTCATCTGCCTGCACACCTTCCAGCAGCCTTTGTCCTAAGCAGTTATGCTTACAGTAAATTACGAAGGAAGATTTTTTCCACCACGCGCATAAATTTTGTACCGATAATTTCTTGCTTGCTCATCGGCTTGACCAAAATCGTATACATGCCGGAACGATTGCCGCCCAAAATGTCTGTAAAAAGTTGGTCGCCCACAACGGCAATTTCGGCGGGCTGAAGGCTGAAATGGGAAGCTATCACACGAAAAGCAGTGCGGCGAGGCTTAAAGGCACCCGAGAGAGCGATAACCCCTAATTTGGAAGAAACGCAATCCACCCGGGCATATGTGTTATTTGAAACAATGGCTATTTTCAGGCCGAAACTTCTCGCTTTGCCTACCCATTGCACTTGCTCGTCCTTTACTTCTGAACAACGCCAAGGAACCAAGGTATTGTCCAAATCAGCAATAATGGCTTTAATCCCTTGCTCTTTTAGGAAATCAAGTTTTATGTCATAGATGGAATCAACAATTTTATCCGGCCTCAAAATTTTCAGGAGAACTCACCTCTTCTAAGTAGCAAACTCAAAGCAAAAATTTACAGCTTAATTATACCATACTACGGACACAACTAAAAGATGCAGGAAAACCGTCAGCAAAGGAAAGGCTGGCATGCTGAGTTTACCAAACATCAGTTTGAATATTAAATTTATTCAAGAATACGAGAGTAAAGTTCGAGCACTTCGTCCACCGGGCGGCCTTGTCCAAGAAAAGTGTTGCCGTGCCATATTTCAAAGTGCAGATGGGGTTCGTCACTGGCAGTTTTAATTTCCCCCACAATATTGGCGCGCATACCCGTATTGCCGACTTGAGCCAGTGCTTGTCCGCCGGCTACCCGGGTACCGGCAGTGATTTCAGGATTTATGGAGGCCAAGTGACAGTAGCGTGTTACTACTCCGTCATCATGGCGGATCCAGACTTGCATGCCGCGGAATTTGTCTAACAGTTCCGGCGGAGTCGTCGGAGCCGCAGCCGAGAGGCGAATCGCCTCCTCATATTCAGCCAACGTCATTTCTTGGAAGTTATGGTCCGCACGGATGACAGTACCGGAAGCGACGGCAAGCACAACAGTACCGCCGCTGATGCCATAATAATCAACACCCTCGTGGATACCATTTCTGTAGCGGCGAGGGGCGTTTGGCAGCTGACCGGGTACGGTAGTCACTCTCCGGCCTGCAATAGGGGAGGACATGTAGTCTAAAAGGTAAACCAGCTCGTCCACCGTGTTTGTTTGAAAGTTTACTTCGGCGGCAGGTGCGGGTTGAGCTGGTTGCAGCGGCAAGCCGCTTGCCGGCTCAACAATAGGCTTTTCTTCAGGCAAAGCTACTCTTGGCCTCTCTTGTGTAGGCGGCGCATCTGCCAGTTTAACAGGCTCGGCGAGCGTATTTTCTATGGGGTTGCAGGCCGTTGCCAAAAGAAGCAGCATAGCTAGCAACAAAAAAAGCAACCTACTCTTCATCGTTATGACCATTCCTTTCCGCTGCGCTTCAAGGCACAAAAGGATATGAAACCAATTGTCCTACCCGCAGCCTGTAGAATTTTGTTAAAATAGCTTGAGGAAGTAGGCACACTACAG
>Ga0136703_1000368_pt1 | contig 10011 bp, 10 predicted proteins | sample 3C3metaG_FD_101400 | JGI IMG/M metagenome (GOLD analysis project Ga0136703, IMG submission 101400) | Freshwater bacterial and archeal communities from Indian Creek, Illinois, USA - 3C3 metaG | ecosystem: Environmental > Aquatic > Freshwater > Unclassified | place: USA: Indian Creek, Illinois... | reverse complement strand
CCCGGCTGGCCGTGCTCAAAGGCATACAGCACCAGGTCCACCGCATCGTCCAGCGTCATCATGAAGCGCGTCATGGCCGGGTCGGTGATGGTAATGGGCTGGCCTGCGCGAATTTGCTGCGTAAAGAGCGGGATGACCGATCCGCGCGAGCACATGACGTTGCCGTAGCGCGTCACGTTGATCACCGTGCCGTTGCTGCTGCGCGACTTGGCCACCGCCACCTTTTCCATCATGGCCTTGCTAATGCCCATGGCGTTGATGGGGTACACCGCCTTGTCGGTGCTAAGCACCACCACGCGCTTGACGCCACAGTTGATGGCCGCCTCCAGCACGTTCTCGGTGCCCAGCACATTGGTCTTGACCGCCTCCAGCGGGTGAAACTCGCAAGAGGGCACCTGCTTGAGTGCTGCCGCGTGGTAGATGTAGTCCACTCCCCGCACGGCCCCCAGCACCGATTGGTAGTCGCGCACATCCCCAATGTAGAACTTGATCTTGGGGTGGTTGTACCGCTTGCGCATGTCATCCTGCTTTTTCTCGTCGCGGCTGAGGATGCGGATTTCCTGTAGGTCGGAGTTGAGAAAGCGGCGCAGGATGGCGTTACCGAAGGAGCCGGTGCCGCCGGTGATTAGTAGGGTACTTTGATTAAACAAATCAGGCTCCAGCTATTGCCTTATGAAACATCAAGCGATTTTCAGCAACATCGCTGCTTTCCGCCTGCATCTTGCGCATTGTAGCGTGTCTTGCAAGGCGATTGCGCAAACGCTCAGATGGTTCCATGCCAGCCCCGATTTCAATGGCTTCCACAAACTTTGCCTGATTATCCAAGGGAAGATCGAATCCAAGCTTGCGCATTTCAAGCCCACGCCAAGGTGTTTGGTCAGATATCAAAACGGGGGTGCCAACTGCCAGTGCCTCGGCAATCACATGCCCATAGTTTTCTCCACGTGTAGGCAGGAAGAAAAGGTCATTGGAACGAAGTACGAAAGGCACTTGATGAGGCTCCACCGAACCATGGTAATGCACCGATATGTTCATCGGCATGGCTGAAATTTTCTTCTGGCAATTCATCCAGTACGCATCATCTTCTGCGGGCCCATAAATATTAAAGGTTATAGGCAACTTAATCTTTTGAAGTACATCAATTGCAAAGTCAAGATTTTTCATGGGGGAAATTCTTGATAGAAATGCAATGTGATAGCTGTTGTCTGCATCGCGGCTCGAGGGCGCTAGATGCTCGGCAGCAGGATCCGGTAAGTCAGAGGCAACAAATATAGACCCAGTCTTCTGGCCTATGGTGCGCTCAATATCAAGCTGTTCAAATGCAGTAGATGCGTGCCAGTTAACATCTTCTAAAAGGCCTGTGAGTTTTGCAATTTTAATGTAACAGTTTTTCTTATGACTCTTAAGCGCGAGAGCGCCCGCTGAAAACTCGCCGCGTGGCGCTAGCAACAATGGCTGCTTTGGCACTCTACCTATGCGCCGTCCAAGCAAAGGCCAAATGGTGCTCCATGAAGAATAAAAGCTGTTCAGGTACAGCAGGTCATGCTCGACCTTTGCTATGGAATCGCATACACCTTTAAATGTTTGCTCCTCTGGGCTTAAATATTTTACCTTGGCGTTATGTACTTCGATCCACTCGCCATTCCGAATAGATGAATAGGCTTCAATATCTCCTAAATCCCGGTCAGAGGTGAGGATCATAAATTCAAAGTCATCATGCAGATTGTTGACCAAATTGAGTATGCTGCGGAGCGGCCCACCTGATTTGTAGCCGGGCAAGTAGTGACCGGTTGTTAATAGGATTTTTGGCTTTGCCATATTAATGGAATACTGTAAATTCGCCAAACCCGCACTCAGATCTGCCTGAGATTGAGGCTATGAAATCCTGCAGATCGAATCGAGAGTTATTAGCGCCTATTGATAGGTGTTGCGTAACAAACCCACCAACACACCTACCTAAACACTTATTTTTCTGAGAAGTCAGTTGGATTTCTTTGAAGCTTACTCGGTTTAAGGTGAGGATTTAGAGACGTTTAATTTTTTTATTGTAACAAAAAAACTTTACTAAGCCACACAGAGCCAAAAAACTTGTGGGTGAAAAATAACCAACACCACGAACAAATAGCTCAATAGTAAAGGCAAACACACTGACAGATAGCAATACACTACCTCCGCTATTCTCATTAATGGTCCTAGATCGCAAGAAAAAAAACGACTGCACTGCTATCGCTAAAAAGATGGAAACTGCCGCCATTCCAAAAACCCCAAACTCACCTATTAATTTCGCAGCAGTAGATCCGCCATCGAATAAGTTCAGGTTTACCCCGGCAAGTTCAAGTATTCTAGTTTGAATATCTCCATATGAGCCAAAGAAACCAAACTGCTGAAAACCAGAGCCCCATCCTCCAGTATCCCGTAGTATTACAAAAGCATTCTGCCACCCTTGAAGGAGAACAAGAACAGAGAGGTTATCAGAATCAGCTGAAATTGATATCCTATCAAGGAAATGCATAAAGTTTATTTCCTGAGCAAAGACCGCAACTAGAATCATGATGAAAAAAATTATTTTTATAATCTTTAAAGAGATCTTAAGTCTAAAAACAAGCGAGGCGCTAAGAGCAACTGTAATAAGGGTTGTAAGATTTTCAATCGCCAAGCCCCATAAAATGAAAAAGATGTGAAATACAAAAGCATTTTTGGCTTTGGTAGCACTGGTGAATGCAAGCAATGGCGCTAATATCAATGCAAAATGTGAGGGCTCTAGAAATATCCCTACTGGCTTGCCTAGCCCACCCTGAAAAAGATCAAAGCCAGTCAAGCCGATTACAGCATTAACCACTAGAAACCAAAGAGCTATATTGACCCAGCGCGACACCTCCGTCAATGACACCTTTAAAAGAATAGGTGTGTATGCAAGTGCGCAAGCACACATGACTAATAAAAGCAGGTAGCTAGCAGCAAATCTGTTATACTCAAAATATGGATTAATAATTGCTGCAAATATAGCATGAATTAAAATTATAAATAAGAAAGCAGCAAAAAAAATTGGTCGACGAATCCCGGATTGACCGACTGAGCTAATGCTAGGATTTCTAGCGGCTACATAGACGATCAGTAAGTAGAAATATATTGCAAGGCCGCTAGCAAATGAACCTCGGTTAAAGCTAATCATTATCAAACCAGGAGAAAATAAAAGGACATGAAAAAGGGCGCCTTGCATTGCTGATCTAAGTGAATAATTCACTTTATTCTCGAATATGCGTCTATTATTCATGTTGCAGGCAGTTCAAAAATATCCCTCAAAGAATCGGCGCATGTCAAGATAGTTGTCGCCTGAATCATGCAGCTTTTGCTTGAATATGTGCGCTAGCCACCGCCGACTTGACGACCGAGTCACGCTCCGGGTTGAGCGTCACAACATCGACCGGTGTCCAGTTGCGCGACTGGCCTGACCATCGCGCCGGGTTCTTCTGCCTGGCTTGCTGGTACCGCGCATGGCGCGCATCGAGAATGGCATGATCTCGGCCACTGTGGATCTGGGCCGGGCTGACGTACTGGATGCCGCTGTGGCGGTGATCGTGGTTGTACCAATGCACAAGAGAACTGCGCCACCTAGGCCCTAGCCTCATCGAGGCTGGCAAAGCCCTTGGCCAGGAACATGGGCCGGTACTTGGCGGTGCGAAACAGCGTCTTGGCATATATGCGTTGTCGTCGCTCACCTGCGGCCGCGAGTATGAGGGCTTGACACCCAGCCAGTGTCACATCTATGCTCAAGCATTTGCCAGTCAACCCACTGCAACCGGCATTACCGCAGACTGATGGCCGACTGGCACACCGGTGCCTTTGATGCTGTCAAGTCCCACACAAAACAGAATAGAGCCTTTTTCAACGACCTGTTAAAGTTTAAGTTTAATTTTACCTTGCGCAATATGCTTATTTAGTTGAATAAAAGCTTGGCTAATACTGTCAAGTGGGCCATAGCTTACTGCACGCCCACCAGCTCGAAGGCTACTAAGTCGGGTTAGAAGTTTCCAAGATAATCTGGAAAGTTCTAAGATTAGACTGACCGAAAATTTAATCAACACACTGAAACGTCCCTCAGTTTTAGCTAAAAAACGCATAGCCCGGAACAGCTCATAGTGATTTCGCCTCGAGTACAAAAAACAACATGCGTAAAGTCTACTGAACTCAGGAGAAATTTTTAAATTTGGGAGACGTTTTAGCGCCATACACAACGAGTAGGCCCAAACAGTATGAGGTGAGTAAAACTGAGGTATTCGATAATCCCAGATCAGCTTTTCTCCAAACCTAGCTGTATGCTCTGTACCTTGAATAGTCCCGCGATCTGAACGATTCACTCCATTTCCCGCCGCACTCGCTGCAGATGCACCAGGGATCACAAATGGGAAGTCAACCAAGATCGCTTGCCTGCAAGAACCTGCTATCAAGGCGGCACTGTATATATCTGGACTCACACCACCAAACAAATGACCATTGGATGCTCTTATTTTTTCAACGAGGGTGCGTGAAACCAGCCCGTGATAGGCACGTGGTAATTCACCAAGCCCTCCGCCTAGTCGCCGTGCAACATTTCTTAGTGCCTTTATGGGATCGATTGCCTTTACTTCTCCAGTAAATTCGTAAATAAAAAGGCGAGAATCATAACCATTGCCAAAGTACTTAGATTTAACACCGGGCCAGTAATAAGCTGCCAAAAAGGAATCCCGATATGAAACAACTGCATCTATCTCTTTGGCTTTGGCCCATTGAGCAATTGCTTCTAGTCCTGGGCCAACTGCATCATCGTCTCCAATCGATATAAGGTAGTCACCTTTAGCCTCTAAAAATGCTCGTTCAAAATTATCAACCACACTCAGATTGTCACTGCTGTAAAAATATTTAAGCTTGCCTGTTTTTAGATGTGGTGCAAGCATTGAGCTTAGTATATTTGTGTCACTATTGTCCGATACAATAATTTCAACATCACTAACATTATTAAGTATAACATTAATACTATCGATTATATATTTGTTTCGATTTCTAGTTGGAATGACTACAGATAGCAATGGCATGATATATTAATACGTTGTTGGTTGATTTTTTACTCGAATTCATATCCCCAATTCTCGCCCACCCTGAACGCCCCCGATCGCGATTACGCAGACGCTGTGTTTTTCTGCTTTCGGTGCTTTTGCCGGAGTTGTGCAGCGGCAAGAGGGTGTTGGAAATGGTTTATTATATGCCTCTGAGGGTGTTCTGGTGCACACTTGTGCCACACACCTCCGCCGGGCCCTGCAGCGCGCTGAATTTTTGAAAATCCGTGAGTGGTTTGCTGCGCTATAGGCTTGCGCCAGTGCTGGACGTTAAGCTGCTACGCCGTATTTATGCGGCTGAAGGCACGCTCTCAAACACCGGATAGCAACTGTCACTCCTTGATATCCTCTGCCGGCTACCAACCTAGGACGTGACTGATGATGCGCACGGCCTTGTACATCATCCCTTGCATCATTTTCCCAATGCTTGGTGCGCAAAGCGCAGGAGCGAAAGCCTTCGAAGGCCTCGAAGTCGTTCTGGCCCAAGGTGAGCAGGCCGTTTCCAACAGTGAAAGGAATTGCCATTCATGTGTGTGCGGCATCCGCGACCAGCGTCTGCAAAGTCGAGGCCATGAACGCGATGTCGTCGTCTGTGATCCACCATCCACATGGCAACCCTAGGACTTGGTCTAAAAATTGGGATGCATTAGGTAAGTAAGGACTTGCAGTACAGAATCCGGAGTAAACGTCGGTTCGCTGGTGCAGCTTGGACGCATGGACTCCGCGCCGCTTGAGTTCCATCAACACCCAGTCACGGTTTGGGATCTTGACTAATAAAGCCCAAAAGGACGGGATTGAACCTGACTGGGGCGATACTATCTCGATGTTTTTTACTCTAGATAAGGCTTCTGCTAATTTGGATGCTATGCACCTGGTTTTATCAATTCGTTCAGTAACACCCTCAATCTGAACATAACCGATTGAAGAGCAAAGGTTGTTGAGCGTCGCTGCCCAACCAATTTCTGGGATATCGCAATGTGGGTCGATTTCACCTGAATGATCGCGAAAACGGTTCAGATCAATCCCATATCGGCGTAATCTGATCGCGCGATCAGCATCTGCTGAATGCCGACAACACAGTGCTCCCCCTTCAGTGGCATTGATTTGCCTGTTAGGATAAAACGAGTAGACGGCAAAATCGCCAAAGTTTCCCACCTGCTTGCCATCTACCGTCGCTAACAAGGCGTTATCGCAGTCTTCGATTAACTTTAGCCCCCGATCCTTGCAGATTTCAGCAATTCGACTAATGTCGGCCGGATAGCCTGCGAGGTGATAGACGAGGACGGCCTTGGAGCGTGGCGTGATAGCACGCTCAAGAGCCTCTGGATCCATGGTACCTGTCTGTGGATCAATGTCCACCCAGACAGGCATAGCGCCACTTGTTGCGATTGGTGCATTTGTTGACATGCAAGCATATGGTGATGCCAGTACTTCATCGCCTAGACCAACGGATATCAGACGCAATGCAATCTGGATCGCACTAGACATATCATTGACCGTCACCACGTTGGCTTGGTTGACCAATTTGCCGAATGCATCTGCAAACTGTTTCACATAGGGGCCAGACGCGATTTGCCCAGAGTGCAACACCTCTTGAGCCGCCGCAACCATGCGATCGTCCCGATAAATTCCGAATAATGGAACTGTTCTCTCCATATCTATTAGCCCTTTTTGACAATATCAACCATGCGTTCTCTATCCTCGTCACTTACCCACCAGCCGCACGGAATGTGCAGGAGATGCCTGTAGAATTTATCAAGACCCGGAAGTGCTTCTCGTGATGATGTGAAAATGCTGTGTAAGTTGTTGGGACGATGCAGCTTAGATGCAGATACGCCTGCAGCATTGAACGCTTTTTCTAAATCTGCACAATGCTCGCTCAGTAATGTGTAAAGCCAATAACTTGACTGCGCTATTTTTTCGCAGCGCGCAAAATCTATGCCTGGTATAACTGAGAAGGCGGAATCAAAAAACTTTCCATTTTGAATATGTCGGTTCAGGACGCTATCAATGACAGGCAGTTGGGTAAGACCAATGGTGGCATTGATATTGTTCATGTTGTATTTGTATCCAACTGAAGTAATATCAACTTCAGTACGAGGCACCCCTTTTAGCATGCCGAACCAGCGAAAGCGCTTGGCTTGATTTAATTTTGAGGCTTCGGAGATAACGAGAGCGCCACCATCAACAGTTGTCATATGTTTGATAGCCTGGAAAGAAAAGATGGCGTAGTGTCCTACGTTACCAACATGTTTTCCATTGTATTGGGCACCCAATGCATGCGCACAGTCCTCAATGAGAGCTATGCCGTGATTATCAGCAATTTCTCGAATTTCGCGCAGTCTAACTGGGTATCCGGCGTAATGCACACATAAGATGGCTTTGGTTTTGGGAGTTATTTTGTTTTTAACTGAATCAGGGTCCATGTTTCCTGAAACGGGATCTACATCAGCCCAGACTACCTTTGCCCCGCAATACAAAATTGAAGTGTTTGTTGGTTCAGCCGTCATAGGGGTAGATATGACTTCGTCGCCAGACCCAACGCCAGCAAGTGTTAAGGCTGCATGCAATGCTGCGGTCCCGCTACTCATAGCAAGTACATTATTTAGGCCAAAGTGACTTCCGAACTGTCGCTCAAACTCATATACAGCTTCACCTTCGGCAATCATACCGCTGTAAAGGACCTCCTCCAGAGCAGGCATTAGTCGCTCTCTTGGTGGCATGGCAACTTTTATTAAAGGAATCATTCTACCGATTTCTATGACTGCAGGTTCAAGTTGAAATGAATCTGGCTTTGTTTCCAGCGAGGTGCTTTAAAATCTGTCCCTCAATGTTTGTAAACTGTTTGTTATAAGTCTTGTTTTCAATGCAGCAAATTGTTGCTTCAGGGTTGAGGGCCCGGACAGTGTTTGCTAAAGTTGCGGTCGCAACAAAAACGATAGACTCTCCCAGGTTGTTGGAAGCCCGAATCTGTTCCCCGCTATCTACGTCGACCTTCAAGCCCATTTCATTTGCTGCTGCTTTAATCCACTGCTCAAGCATCTTCAACTTCTCTTCTTGAGTGACACTTTTGTAGAATGAAAGTCCAGGTTTTGGTGTGGCAGGCGTACCTGCCAGAATCGTATTCCCCGGGAATGATTTCGTAATGTTTGAGCCAATCAATGCGACCGTTCGATGGCCTAGGGTAACGCCAGATGCAACAATGCAGGAGCCAACAAGCCAGACATCGTTTTCGATGCAGACAGGCCTCTCACCTACCAGTGTGCATCCCTCCATTTGTTCCCCCGCAGCGACGTGAGACCAGATTTGGGAATACATTCCGACCCTGACTCCCCGACCGATCTTTAAACCCCCACTGCCATCAATAACGCAGTTTTGACCAAACCAACAGTGCTCGTCAATGTAAACATACTTGGTAGAAAGCACTAGGCAATTATCGTGAAGCGTACTCCAGTCGCCGATGTGGACATCGCCGCCTGAACACACGATCTTTACTCCGGAGCCAATTGTGCAATAGTCGCCAATTGTTACTTTGCTGGGTTTGCTGAAAACAATTTTTGCTCCACTTGCGATGGACGTTGCACGTCCTACTCTTACTGATCCGTCACCGTAGACGTCGAATTTATTCATTTCAGTTGCTCCGATGGAAAAGTTCAATTTTTGGCGTTCAACTGCTCACGTCCATAGCTGTTTTCAATCGTACGATGTCTTCTTCTCCCAGGCAGCCTCCGGACTTCACTTTGATTATTTCCAACCTCCAGCTGGCCGGGGTTGTGCAGGCGGTGCACGGTGCCAATGGGGATGTAGGTGCTCTGGTTTTCGGACTGCAAGAAAATGTCGGCGCCGCGCGTCACTTCGGCTGTGTCCTGCACCACGATCCAGTGTTCGGCGCGGTGGTTGTGATTTTGCAGTCTTTGATCCGTGACTTCAACCCCTTAAACACCCACATTTTGGTTATAACCAACGCATTACCCATAAGCTACCTTGTACCCAGCAGGTGCAAGCGCATCAAATGACTGACCCAGTCGAATTCTGTGGCCAGAAACTGCCTTGCGACTTCATCAGCTACGGTGTCTTGGCCATGGTTGGGCATCTTTTCAAGCGCATTAACTTACACGCTATGGTCAACCCCCAGTACCCAGTGCGCTCTGGTAAAAGACTACAGCGACATCATCAAGTGCTACCTAGCTCTTCTCACCTTGGGCAAGAACGACTTCGAGTACGGCGAGGCCTTTCGCAACCAGCGCTTTAACGCCATGGGCTGGGACTGGAGCGAGCTGACTAACCGCATCAACTGCGCCATTCTGGGTCTGCACATCGATGGCGCGCCGATCGACCTCTGCGCTTTAACCAGCGGCTATTTGCCACTGGACATCGACACCTTCGTCATGGATCATAGTGACAGCGCCAAAGAAGGCGCCTCCTATACCTACGCTGGCGTGTACGGCTACTGCCCCATCGGCTCTGTACCCGGACACACGCGGCTGCTGTCTGAAGCTCGATTTGCGTCTTGGCAGCTACCACGACAGCGCGCGCGAGAGCTAATGGCACATCGAGCGCGCGCTCAGTACCGCTAGTGCGGTCGCCAGAGCGCCCTTGCTGCTGCGCGCCGACCCTTGCTTTTGATCGCAGCACCTGATGGTGCGTGGTACTTTACTTGATGAGTGTTGCACTTGATTATTAATTCTGCCTAGCCTATTTTTTTACTTTCTACACTTGCAGTTGAGTGTATAAATCGCTGCTTTATGTGTGTATCTGCTTGGTTTCAGTGAGTAAAACCCCGCCCTCCACCCGGTAAATCGTCTCGCAACTGCGCAGGGTGGAGGTGCGGTGGGCGATCATGATCACAGTGAGGGTGCGGCTTAGGCCTTCGACGGCTTCGAGCACGGCTTCTTCGGTGGCGTTGTCGAGCGCACTG
>Ga0136703_1000360_pt1 | contig 10091 bp, 8 predicted proteins | sample 3C3metaG_FD_101400 | JGI IMG/M metagenome (GOLD analysis project Ga0136703, IMG submission 101400) | Freshwater bacterial and archeal communities from Indian Creek, Illinois, USA - 3C3 metaG | ecosystem: Environmental > Aquatic > Freshwater > Unclassified | place: USA: Indian Creek, Illinois... | reverse complement strand
GCTCGCTGATCTTGGGCAGCCCGGCCAAGGTGGTGCGCACGCTCACGCCCGAGCAGATCGAGGGCCTGCGCCAGAGCGCGCAGCACTACATCGACAACGCGCGCCGCTACCGCAGCGGTTTGCGCAAGCTCGCCTGAACCGGGTGCCGGAACCGTGACTGACGAATTGCACAAGTTTTTATTCGAGGGCCTGCCGGTGCGCGGCCTGCTGGTGCGCCTGGGCGCGAGCTGGCAGGAGCTGCTGTGCCGCCACGCCGAGGCCGGTGGCTACCCGGCGCCGGTTTCCGATCTGCTGGGCCAAATGTGCGCCGCCGCCGTGCTGCTGCAAGGCAACATCAAGTTCAACGGGGCGCTGCAACTGCAGATTCAGGGCGACGGGCCGCTGCGGCTGGCGGTGGCCGAAGTGGGGCCCAACTTTGCTTTTCGCGCCACGGCCCAGGTGCAGGGCGAGGTTGCAGAGGGCGCGCCCTTGAGCGAGCTGATAAACCGCCACCGGCAGGGGCGCTGCGCGATTACGCTGGACCCGCAAGACCGGCTGCCGGGGCAGCAGCCGTATCAGGGCGTGGTCGCGCTCAACGGCGCGAACGGGCAGTCCTTCGAGCGCCTGAGCGAGGTGCTGGAGCACTACATGCAGCAAAGCGAGCAGCTCGACACCAAGCTGGTGCTGGCCGCCGACGCGCACTGCGCCGCCGGACTGTTGATCCAGCGCTTGCCGCCTTCGGCCGAGGCGCACTTGAGCGGCCAGGCGGCGGCAGCAGCACGGGCCCAAGCGCGGGAGCAAAGCGACGACTACCCGCGCATCGCCACGCTGGCGGCAAGCTTGCAGCCCGACGAGCTGCTGCGGCTCGATGCCGACACGCTGCTGCACCGCCTGTTCTGGCAGGAGCCGCTGCTGCGCTTGCAAGAGCTGGGAGGGCCCACGCAGCCGCACTTCGCCTGCAGTTGCTCGCGCGAGCGCGTGGCCGTGATGTTGCGCAGCTTGGGCGCGGCCGAGGTGGAGGCTATATTGGCTGAGCGCGAGCAAGTCGAGATCGGCTGCCAGTTCTGCGGCGCGCAGTACCGTTTCGATGCGGTGGATGCGGCGCAGGTGTTCCTCGCTCAGCCGGGCTTGGGTGCTGCACCGCAGGTGCATTGAGGGGCTGAGTTCGCTTTAACCGTCTAGGCCGTCACTGATATGAGGTCCGCAGCGCATGGAGCAGAAATTGCTGGAGCGTGAGGTTGCCTTGAAGCGATCATGCAGGCGGCGTTTTCCAGCAACTTGGCCTTTGTCGCGCAGGCCGCGCAAGCGGCGTGCCCGTGTACGCTGTGAAGGTCCTGCCGCAGTCCTTGCAGCGAAAACGTTGCGAGCCGAACTCGACCTACGGGGATAGTTGGGTTGGCGGGACGGTTATGCCCAGCAGATCGGCTAAGGCAAGAATGCGCTCGGCGCGGGCGATGACGGGCAGATCGATCATGCGGCCATCCACCACCGCCGCTGCCCCGCCTGCGCTATCCGCCGCGGCCCGCACCGCCCTTGCCCACGCAATGTCGGCCGACGACGGCGTGAAGGCGGCAGTGGCGGGAAAGACCTGCGTGGGGTGGATAAGCAGCACGCCACCGAAGCCATGGCGACGGGCGCGCTGGGCGTAGCGGGTGAGTCCGGCAGGATCGCCAACGACGGTGAACACGGAATCGACTGGAGCGGGCAGGCCGGCGCGTTGGCTCGCCAGTACCAGCATCGCCCTGTAGGGCAGGAACATGAGCTCATCCGCATCCGACTCGTCGGGCACGAGGTCTAGCTCCACTGCGAGATCGAGCTTGCCGAAGACGAGGCGAACGCACCCGGGCGCGTTGGCGATCTCCCGCAGGCCCTCCAGCCCGGCACCTGTTTCGATGATGGGCAGCACCGACTTGCCGCTCACCGAATAGGCGTGCACCACTTGGGCCGCATTTTCCGCCTTGGGCAGCAGCAGGCCGGCGACGCTGCGGTGGCGGCAGATGGCAAGATCCGCCTCGTGCCATGGGGTGCCGGCGGCATTCACCCGCACCGCTACCCGTTCCTCGGGGTTCGCATCGAGCCAGACCGAGAGCCCGGTGCGGGCCGAAGATTTATCGGCCGGGGTCACGGCGTCCTCTAGATCCACCACGACTGCATCCGAGTCGGTGGCGATCGCCTTGACAATGCGCTCGCAGCGGCTCGCCGGGACAAAGAGGAAACTGCGGGCGCGGCCGAGATGCGGTCGTTTGGATACCATCACACTGCATTCCTTTGACTCAGTTCGGTGGCGCGCGCCCAGCCGTGCCCCCGTAGGGGTTCGGCCCAAAACAGGCCTCTGGCGCACCCCTTGCCTTGCGTGTGCCACCCGGCACACGCTGCACCAATCGGGCACGCCAGCCCTCCCGTTTTGGACTCGAACGCGCATGGCGGGGGTTTTGCAGAGCCTCCCTGGATGCCTTGAGTTGCCGGATCAGCCAAGCCATTGCCGCACTGGCCATGAACAAGGCGAAATGTTTGAAGTCCATATGATCATCAAGGATACGACAGCCATGGGATGCGGATTCTAGGGGCAAGGTCGGGGCGCTCAGCTCAGCAGGCGGCCAACGCGCGGCCAATCGGCCAAGCGCCACAGGTGCGCGATGGCCGCGCGCATCTCGTCCTCGTTCGCCCCGCCCCTATACAGGGCCAAACGCAACGCCTTATCTTCCAATTCAGGGCGCGACAGCGTGTTGCCTGGGTCGCCCTTGGGCTCATCGACACGACCATGCAGCACACGACCATCAACGGTTTCCACCCGCACCTTGCCGATCCAGCGTGCGGGGTAGGCGGCATCGACCTCGGGGTCGAGTGCCATCACCACCTTGTGGCGGAAGTCCACCACCTCGGCTGCACGGAAACTGCTGTCGAATTCGGTCAGGCCCGCACGCCCCAGCACCGCCACCAGGGCCAGCACCGTGCCCATGTTGAACTTGCTCTGGTGCACGGTCTGTGGGTCGGTTACGGACCCAAGCACGTCGATGGCGGCTTGGTGCACTAGGGCGGTGACGCGCCTCACATCTCCGGCGCAGAGCTGGTGGGCTTGCAGCACCTGCTGCAGTGCGTCGGCTGCAGGATGGGTATGGCGGCAGGCGGCGTGGTACTTGAAAGAGGTCTCCGCCAGCGCCCAACGCATACCGAAACCATCGGTCAGCTTGCTGATGTCGGCGTCGCTTGACATGCCGGCGGCTAGGCCTTGCGCGCCTTCAAGGATTCGGCGTGCGCCGGTGAAACCGCCCAACGCGAGGTAGGCGGCGGTCAGGCCAGCGCCAGCGGCGTGCGCGGTATGCAACTGCTTCGAATCGGCTGCATCGCGCAGGAATTCCCACAGGCCGCCCGACTGCGTGCCGGCCGAGCCGAAGGCGTGCAGCATCTGTTCCGGATTGAGGCGCAGCAAGTGGCCCACAGCGGCGGCGGCGGCCAGTGTGCCGGCCGTGGCCGTGGTATGGAATATCTTGTAGTGCGAGCGGCCGAGGAACTCGCCGACGCGGATACCGACCTCATAGCCTGCCACGCTGGCGGTCAGCAGAGCGCGCCCGCTGCAACCCAGCGCCTGGGCGGTGGCCAGCGCCGCCGGAAACACCACGGTGGCGGGGTGGAAAACCGAACCGTTGTGCACATCGTCCTGCTCGGCCACGTGCGAGGCGGCGGCATTGGCCATGGCCGCCAGCAGCGGGCTGCTGCCGCGGCGATGAATCAGGATTTCGCTCGGGCCCTCGATCGGCCCCATGCTTTCGATGAAGGCGGTCAAAATTTCGACGGCGCGTGCGCCCTTGCCGGCCAAGGCCGAGCCGAACCAGTCAAGCAGCAGGTCTTCGGTGCGCCGGATCACCGGCGCAGGGATGGCGTCGAAGGTCAGCGTGGCGGCAAATTCGGCCAAGGCGGCGGTGGAGGGTGTCGGCGTGTTCATGTTTCAGAGGGTCTTCAAATGGCTGCATCGGCCTTGAGTTGTTCGATCTGCTGCGTGCTCAGACCGAGCTCGCGCAGGATGGCTTCGCTGTGTTGGCCCAAGGCGGGAACGGCATCCATGCGAACGTCTGCGGCAGCGGCCGCACCAGGCGGTAGCAAGGCCGGGATCGGACCGGTAGGCGTCTGTACCTCGACCCAGCGCTGGCGCGCCGCCAGCTGCGGATGGGCCCAGACATCGGCCATGCCGTTGACTTGGGCGTTGGCGATCTGCGCCGCTTCCAGTCGCTCGACCACCTGTTCGGCGCTGAGCCTAGCGAAAGCCGTTTCGATGATCTGCTGCAGCTCCAGTCGGGCTGCCGCACGCAGGGCGTTCGAGGCAAATCGCGCGTCTACGGCGAGGGCCGGCTGCTCCAGCACCTTGTCGCAGAACAGTTGCCATTCGCGTTCGTTCTGTAGGCCGAGCATCACGGTCTTGCCGTCCCCGGTGGGAAAGGGGCCGTAGGGGTAGATGGTGGCGTGGGCAGCGCCGGCGCGCGGCGGCGGCGGCGCACCGCCAAAAGCATAGTACAGCGGGTAGCCCATCCACTCAGCCATGCTTTCCAGCATCGACACGTCGATGCGGCGGCCGACGCCGCTCCTGCTGCGCTGGATCAGCGCGGTCAGGATGTTGCCGTAGGCGTACATGCCGGCGGCGATGTCGGCGATCGAGCAGCCAGCCTTGACCGGGGTTTCGGGCGTGCCGGTGATAGACAGGAAGCCGGCTTCGCTCTGGATCAGCAGGTCGTAGGCCTTTTTGTCGCGGTAGGGGCCGTTGTCGCCGTAGCCCGAAATGTCGCAGACGATGAGTTTGGGAAATTTCTCGTGCAGCGCTTCGAACGACAGGCCTATGCGCGCGGCCGCACCGGGTGCGAGGTTTTGTACCAGCACGTCGGCGCTTTGGAGCAATCGGCACAGAATGTCGGGGGCTTGGACGTGTTTGAGGTCCAGCGTCAGGCTTTCCTTGGAGCGGTTGGTCCAGACGAAGTGCGAGGCCAAGCCATTGACCCGCGTGTCGTAACCGCGCGCGAAGTCGCCCGTGCCGGGGCGCTCCACCTTGATGACGCGCGCACCCTGATCGGCCAGCTGGCGGGTGCAGAACGGTGCGGCGATGGCGTGCTCCAGCGCGACGACGGTGATGCCTTCGAGGGGTCTCATGGGTTTCCTTGGTATTTGGTCGGCTCGCCCTCCTCCTGTCCTCCCCAGAGCGAGAGGGGGAATGAAGTCAGAAGGAGCGCGGCAAGCCCAGTAGGTGCTCGGCTACATAGGAAAAAATCAGGTTGGTCGAGATCGGTGCCACTTGATACAGCCGGGTTTCACGGAATTTGCGCTCGATGTCATATTCGCAGGCGAAGCCGAAACCGCCGTGCATCTGCAGGCAGACATTGGCTGCTTCCCAAGAGGCCTTGGCCGCTAGGTACTTGGCCATATTGGCCTCGGCCCCGCAGGGCTGGCGGGCGTCGAACAACGCACAGGCCTTCCAGCGCATCAGGTTGGCAGCTTCCAATTCGATGAAGCTCTCGGCAATCGGGAACTGCACGCCTTGGTTCTGGCCGGTGGGACGGCCGAAGACCACGCGGTCTTTCACGTATCGGGTCACGCGGTCGATGAACCAGTAGCCGTCGCCGATGCACTCGGCGGCGATTAGCGTGCGCTCGGCGTTCAGGCCGTCAAGAATGTACCTGAAGCCCTTGCCTTCCTCGCCGATCAGGTTCTCTGCTGGAATCTCTAGATTCTCGAAAAACAGTTCGTTAGTCTCGTGGTTGACCATATTGGGAATAGGGCGCACCGTCATGCCGGATTTTTCCGCCTGGCGCAGATCCACCATGAAGATCGACATGCCCTCACTCTTCTTGGTCACTTCGGCCAGCGGCGTGGTGCGGGCCAGCAGGATCATGAAGTCTGAGTGCTGCACGCGCGAGATCCAGACTTTCTGACCATTGACCACGTAGCGGTCGTCTCGCCTGACGGCGGTGGTCTTGATCTTGGTGGTGTCGGTGCCGGTGCTGGGCTCGGTCACGCCCATCGATTGCAGGCGCCATTCGCCGCAGGCGATCTTGGGCAGGTACAAATCCTTCTGCGCCTTGGAGCCGTGGCGCAGCAGCGTGCCCATGTTGTACATCTGGCCATGGCAGGCGCCGGAGTTGCCGCCGCTGCGGTTGATCTCCTCCATGATCACCGAGGCTTCGGCTAGACCTAGGCCGGAGCCGCCGTATTCCTGCGGGATCAGCGCGGCCAGCCAGCCGGCTTGGGTCAGCGCATCGACAAAGGCTTCGGGGTAGCCGCGCTCGGCGTCGACCTTGCGGTGATATTCGTCGGGGAACTGGGTGCACAGGTCGCGCACGGCGTCGCGGATGTCATGGTAGGGGTCGGTCTTGTCCATCGGTGTTCGTTGGTTGTCTTCATTCGATCTCGACCGTGGCCTGCATGGTGAGCCAGCCTTCGTGGTCGCACCCCCACAGCGTGACCGTGCGCGGCTGGCCAGACGTGGTCTGCTCCACCTTGCCGCAGACGGTGAAGGGGTGGATGTCGAAGGTTGGCCGCACCGCCTTGAAGCTGAAGCGTTTGACTTGCGCATCCGGAAGATGGCGGCACAATAGGTCGATCAGCAGCGTCGCAATCAGCGGGCCGTGCACGATCAGGCCAGGGTAGCCCTCGACGCCGGTGACGTAGCTGCGGTCGTAGTGGATGCGGTGGCCGTTGAAGGTGAGCGCCGAGTAGCGAAACAATAACACCGGGTCGGGTACGATTTCCCGGCTGAACTGCTCGTCTCGTGGCGCTGGGGTGGGCGCGGGCTGCGGCGCGCCCAGCTCTGGCGCGTCGCGGTAAACGATGTCGTGCTCCTCGCTCAGCGCCAAGCCTTGGGCGTTGCTGAAGTCGTGGCGCACGCAGACGAACACCAGCGAACCCGTGCGGCCCTGCTTGACCGTCACATCCTGGATGGTGGAAACACGGGTGACGTTCTCGCCGACGCAAAGCGGCCGCTGGAAATCCAGCCGCCCGCCGGCCCACATGCGCCGCGGCAAGGGCACGGGGGGCAAGAAGCCACCGCGTCGGGCGTGGCCGTCCTCGCCCAGTTCGCTGTGGCGCGTCAGAGGGGTGAAAAAAATCCAGTGCCACAACGGCGGCAGGGCGGTGCCGGTTTCGGGCGCGGCCTCGTCGCGGTCCAGCGTGGCCGACAGGGCGGCCACCGGGGTGGCAGTAATGAGGTCGCGGCGGGTCTCACTGCGGCCGATCCAGTCGTGCAATGCAATCAGGTTCGCAGTGGGCGAGGTGGTGGTTTCGGATGTTGGCATGGTGCGCCCATGTTCGGGCATTCGGCGTCATCGCGCCATTTGCAATTCAAAAAGGGGTTGTTCGTCAAGCGTTAATCTTGCTCCTGAAACCGTGAACTCACGCCCCCCCCAAAGTACCCCCCCCAAAGTACCGGGTTCGCTTGTAAAATCAACATCGCGGTTTGCGGCTGTCTCCTAGGGACTGTGGCGCGCTGTTCCTTGGGGGATTTTCCAAGGTCTGCGCAGCACTGGCTCGCCAGGCCTGCAGTTCCTGCGGGTCCACGCGGTGTTCACGGCGCCAAGCAACGCGGCTCGCTTCGTCCATGGTGGAGGTGGTGGTCACGATGGCAAACCAACTTTATTATTCTTGCCATTGGCCCAAGCCCTTGCTGCGGCTGGCCGTTCGTTCAAGAGCGCTCAAAATGTCCCTGCACTTCGATCTAGTTGATCTCAGGCTGATGGTACGCATCGCAGAATCAGACAGCCTCACCAAGGGAGCCGAAGCCGCCCACATGTCAGCCCCGGCCGCAAGCACCCGCATCAAGCATATCGAAGAAAGCCTAGGCGTGAAGCTGCTTCAACGCACGTCGCAGGGCGTGAAGCTGACGCCGCCGGGGCAGGCCTTCGTGCATCATGCCCGTTTGGTGCTGGGGCAATTGGCGCGTTTGCGCGCTGATTTGCAGGAATACACGTTAGGGATCAAGGGCCATTTGAGAGTGTTTGCCAACACCACGGCGCTGGGCGAGTTCTTGCCGCCGGTGCTGCGCCGCTATCTGATGTTCCACCCAGACGTGAGTGTGGATTTGCAGGAACGCTTGAGCCACGACATCGTGCGCGCCGTGACCGAAGGGCAGGCCGACATCGGCATCGTGGCAGGACTGGTACGCACCGAAAACCTGCAGGTGCTGCCGTACCGGCGCGACCGCCTAGTGCTGGTGGTATCAGCCGGTCACGCGCTAGCGGGCGCGCCCCCCGTCACCTTTGCCGACACACTGGCCTTCGACCACATCGGTTTGCACGAGAGCAGCGCCATCCGCGCCTTTTTGCAGCAAATTTGCGTGGGCCTAGGGCGGCCGATCACGCAACGCATTCAGGTCGGTAACTTTGAGGCAGCCTGCCGCATGGTGGAGGCCGCCGTTGGAGTCGCCATCCTGCCCGAGTCGGCGGCCAGCCGCCATGTCCAAACCATGGCCATCCACATCGTGCCGTTAGCGGACCCATGGGCTGAGCGGGTCATGCAGATCTGTGTGCGCAACCTAGACGCCCTACCGCCATTTGCCCGCGATCTGGTGGATTTGCTGGTGGCCGACGCGCGCGAAGCCCCTAGAACTTGAAAAAAACGTCGCCGGACCGACTCGGCTTGCTTCCCTCGTCTCGAACGGGGAGTCAGTCGGCGAAGACTCCGGCAGCGCGGATCAGCGGCCCCCACTTGTTGATTTCCGACTGCAGCCAGTTGCGCAAGCCTTCCGGTGTCTGATCGGACTCCGGTACCAGTTCGGCACCTAACTCGGTCATGCGGCTGCTGAAGGCCGGTTCCCTCAGCGCGGCGCGCATGGCATCGCCGAATCTCTGGACGACCGCAGCCGGCGTACCACGGGGCGCGTAAACACCGTGCCAGACGACGACTTCGAAGCCTCTGAGGCCGCCTTCGCTGAGCGTGGGCGTATCGGGAAGGGCCCGGATGCGTTGCGTGGTGGTCACTCCATAGAGCTTGACGGAGCCGGCCCTGATGTGCGGCAGGGTCTGGGTGGTTTGGTCGCACAAGAGGTCCACATGGCCGCCTAGCAGCGCAGTGAGCGCTGGCGCCGTGCCAGCGAACGGCACGGTGGTCAGGTCGACGCCCACAGCGCTCTGGAACAGCATGCCGCACAGGTGCGAGACGGCACCGGGGCCGGCGGTGGCCAAGTTGATCCTGCCCGGATTGGCTCTGACGTAAGAGACCAACTCAGGCAGGGTGTTGGGCGGCAGGTCCCTGCGGCCCACCAGCGTCATGGGCACATTCGCCACTTGGCCGACGAATTCGAAATCGGTCAGCGGGTTGAAGGGCAATCTGCGGTGTAGTGCCGGCGCAGTGGCCATGCCGTTGTGGTGAATCAGAAAGGTGTAGCCGTCCGGCGCAGCCCTGGCAACAAAGCCCGCAGCCACCGTTCCGCCTGCACCCGGCCGGTTTATCACCAGCACGGGCTGGCCCAAGTGTCCGGCCATCCCCGTGGCCAAGGCGCGGGCCACGATGTCGGTCGGTCCGCCGGCGGCAAACGGCACCACCAAGGAAACCGGCCTGGTCGGATAGGTCTGCGCCAAGGCCGAACCGAGAGTGAGGCTCAGACCGGCAAACAAGGCAATCTGGGTGAAGATACGGCGCGGAAGACTCATGGCACAACTTTCAAAATAAAGCTGCAGGAAGTTCGATCATACCGATGATCCGATCCATGTCAACCGGAAACCGTGTACCTACCCCCGATTTCAGGGTAAACACCCACCTGAGTCGGCGCATGTCAAGATAGTTGTCGCCTGAATCATGCCGCCCCGCGTCCACATGCAACCCTATAAGCACGAAACTCCAATACGAGCCATGAAAAAATGGTACACTGCGCGCGTACTCAGCTCTTCCATCGGGTTCCATACCAATCGGGTGGGATGTGACATGGGCCTAGGACACCGATGATCGTTTATCTGAACGGCGAATTCCTGCCACTCGAGCAAGCGAGGGTTTCGCCGCTTGACCGTGGCTTCATCTTTGGCGATGGAGTCTACGAGGTGATCCCGGTCTACTCGGGGAAGCCGTTCCGGCTGATCGAGCACCTTGAGCGGATGGAGCGCAGCATGGGCCGGATCGGCCTTGCAAACCCGCACTCAATT
>Ga0136703_1000343_pt1 | contig 10371 bp, 9 predicted proteins | sample 3C3metaG_FD_101400 | JGI IMG/M metagenome (GOLD analysis project Ga0136703, IMG submission 101400) | Freshwater bacterial and archeal communities from Indian Creek, Illinois, USA - 3C3 metaG | ecosystem: Environmental > Aquatic > Freshwater > Unclassified | place: USA: Indian Creek, Illinois... | reverse complement strand
CCCACATAAGTTTAGTATTACTCAACTACCTTTCTGACCTCTATTTGACACAATAAAGATTCAAAGTCATCTCTATTGCATAGTATTGTTCCTTCGTTCATACATGAAGCGGCGGCAGCCGCCATTCCAAACCTCAACATATCATCAGCAGCCAGACTCTTCTCCATTGCCAGACAAAACCCTGCGATCATCGAGTCTCCTGCTCCTGCTGTACCTTTTACTACAATGTGTACTGCGGGAGATCTGAAAACTTGTGTTTCATCAATCAATAATGCTCCGTTTTCACCTAAAGAAACTGCTACAATCGATACTCCCATATCGATGAATTTTCTTGCTGCTTTTATAATTTCACTGATGCTTTTAAGTTTTATACCAAGTGCGCTTTCCAACTCGTGCAGATTCGGTTTGATGAGATAGGGTTGCGCCAAACTTCCCCTTTTTAACAATACCCCCTCGGCATCAAGAACACATCTTGTCGATAAATTTCTCATCATACGTATAAGCTGCGAATAGATCTCCTCCGGCACTCCTGTTGGCACGCTACCGCATAATGCAAGCGCAGAAATATTTCCCCCAAGCTTGGCAATTACATTTACTAAAATCGACAAATCGTCCTCAGATACAAGATTCCCTGATTCGTTGATTTCAGTAACAACTCTTTGGGATATATCGAATATTTTAAGATTTGTCCGAAGCTTGCCCCTAACATTTACCAAATCATGCTTTATATCTGATTTGTCAAGCAATTCCGTAATATGTAGTCCGCCTTCGTCATAATTGAATCCTGTACAACAAACATCACCTCCAAGATTCTTATATGCCATTGCAACGTTTATACCTTTACCCGCAGGATCAACACGCGTTTCAAGAACCCTGTTCATCCCGCCATATATAAATTTGTCGATACATATAGTTTTATCAATACACGGATTAAGAGTTAATGTCGCAATCATACTACTATCCTTATCATTGTCAGCTCAACCTTTGTTTGTCATTAAAGCTACGTTAGGAAAGCCTATAAATCAATTCCTCAAGTTCTAGGATACTTGACACAACATGATCCGCCTCCAAAACCTCGTCTTTGCCGAATCCGTATGAAACGCCGATTGATATGCCGTCGTTGTCTTTTGCCGCCTTTATATCAAAAAGCCTGTCACCAATCATTACAAACTTTGTTGCGTTGTGCTTTTGCACCAAAACTTCCACAGCGTCAGATTTTGAGATGCCGCTTTTTTCATACCAGATTTCATCAAAAATATCGTTTAGCCCAAATGCATCGGCAATATCGACCACGTATTCCTTGTTTCCGTTTGAACAGATACACAACATATACCCCTTATTCTTAAGACGTTTGAGCATCTCAATCGCTCCGTCGTAAAATTCCCCTGTTTTAGGTATTGCATACGACTCATTATTTATGACATCCTGTTTGAATTTAGATATTAACTCTTCATTATCTGAATTGAGCATTGCTCTGCAGGTGCCATCAAGGGGTAAGCCTACAAAACTCATGATTTCATCCTGAGTCTTTGGCGGATATCCATTTGATGCAAGCGCCTCATTAAATGCGAAAACATCAACAGTTTCGGTTCTAAAAAGTGTCCCATCAAGATCAAATACTAACAATGGCTTCAAATCCGGTTTCCTCCTGTTCTATTCCTTAACAACTACATCAACATATGCAACATCCGGCACATTTATCAGCCAAACAAAACGTTCCACTGGTTGATCTGTGCCGCTGGTTGGTTATATTAGCAGGATGATAGCTGGGATTGTTATAATCGACAATGCAGTTGACAACACTATATACTGAGAAGCAAGCTCCGCATCCCCTCCATACTTTTCCGCAAAGATTGCCGTATTGACGGCCATGGGCATGGCCGTTAGCACAACCGTTATCCCTAAAAGCATCGGAGGTGCGGCAAACAGCCTAAACACAAGAAAAACCAACAATGGGATCAATAAAAGGCGCACTAACACCCCGTAATACAAATGCCATTTAAATATGACTTTTTTAAAGTCCGCGTCCGCAAGCAACGCACCAACCACAATCATGGATATCGGCGTAGTCATACCGCCTACCATATCAAGAGCCTGATACAAAGGGTTTGGCAGCTTAATCTGTAGTAAAAAAATGATTAGCCCAGCTGCCACTGATAATATTCCGGGATTAATTAGCGATTTAAACATCTTTTTCGTATCCTTCAAGTCAATTCCACCGGAAAACAATCCGATTCCGTACGTCCATATAAAAATATGAAAAACCGCTATATACATCGAAGCAAAAAATATCCCATCTCTCCCAAACAATCCATCGATAACGGGAAATCCCATGAACGCGCAGTTTGAAAAGACAACGCCGAAGCGCATTATTCGGTTTATATTGCCGGGAAACTTGTAGAAAAGCAATTTCCCCAAAATGATCGAAAATACGTGAGCCGCTATCCCGAGGACAAAAATAATCCCGGCATCTCTTAACATCTGTACCGAAAATTCCACATGAAAGGAGACGATTATCATAGACGGCATAGTCACATAAAGCAAAAGATCCGAAAGTTTCTGGCTTACCTCATCGTTGATCATTCTTCTTTTTTTTACTATAAACCCGACAAGTATAACCAAAAACAGCACCAGGACCTGCTCTATAACAATATTGTCAGCCACTTACTCCTGTTCCGCCTCTCTTTCCTTTTTAGCCGCCTCGACAATCTTTGCGCTTATATTTGGCGGAATATCCTCGTATCGGACAAATTTAAGGGTAAAACTGCCCCGTGCTTGAGTCATTGATCGAAGATCGGTTGCGTACCTAGTCATCTCTGCTTGCGGAACCTCTCCTTCAACCTTGTTAAACCCGCCTCCAACTGAAGACATCCCCAGTATGCGCCCTCTTCTTCTATTCATATCTCCTATTATATCACCCATATAATCCTCGGGTACTATTATCTCAGCATGCATAATAGGCTCAAGCAGAACAGGATCCGCTTTGTCAAGCTTCTTAAAAGCAATATAAGTTGCCATTTTAAACGCCATTTCAGATGAGTCAACTGTATGATATGATCCATCGACCAAAGCGGCTCTTAAACCAACAACCGGATAGCCTGCAAGTACGCCTTTTTTTATGGTTTCGAGCAACCCCTTTTCGACTGCGGGAATATACTGCCTAGGCACCACGCCTCCAACAACTTTATCTACAAACTCAAATTTAGAATCGGACCCAAGGATTGGTTCAAATTCAATCCAAACATGACCGTATTGCCCATGTCCGCCGCTTTGCTTTTTATGTTTGCCTTCGGCTCTTAATGATTTTCTGATTGTCTCACGAAAAGGTATCTTAGGCTCTTTAAATGCTGCGGTAACACCAAACTTGTTTTTTAGCCTGCTAGCCAACACATCAAGGTGCATCTCGCCTATTCCTGATATTAGCATTTGGCCTGTTTCAGGATGATGCTCAACTGAAAATGTAGGATCCTCCTCAGTAAGCCTTATTAAGCCGCCAAATACTTTTTCCTCCTCGCCTTCCTTCTCAGCTTGCAATGCAAGCGAAATTGAAGGTTTTGGGAATTCTATGCCCTCAAAAACTATCGGATGCGTTGAATCACTCAGCGTATTTCCAGTTACGGTGTGTTGCAGTTTGGAAAGCGCTCCTATGTCCCCCGCACTTATTTTCTCGATCGGGACCTGCTTTTTCCCTCTCAGCATATAAAGCGAACCTGCTTTTTCACTTTTTTCCTTGTTCGAGTTATATATTGTACTACCAGCGCTAAGCTCTCCCGATATTACCCTGAATATGGAAAGCTTTCCTACAAAAGGATCAACGATTGTTTTGAATACAAGGGCAGAAAATGGTTGAGAAGTCCCTGCCCCCCTTGCTTCGGAAAGATTCGTCTTTAGGCTTTTCCCGATTACAGGCTGACGATCCATTGGCGATGGAAGATAATTGACTAAACTGTCTAAAAGCAAAGTTATGCCTGTATTAGCAACAGCAGAACCGCATAAAACCGGAACGATACTGCCGGATATTACGCCTTGGCGTAATGCGGCGTTTATCTCCTCAATCGTAAATTCTTGACCTTCAAAGTATTTTTCCATGAGAACTTCGCTTGTTTCAGCAGCAGCTTCAATCAAAACCGTCCTCATATCATCAGCTATATCAGCAATCGAATCTGGAATATCTATCTTTCTAAGCTCGCTGCCTGAGATGCCATAAGCCGTTTGAGATACAATATCTATCAAGCCTTTAAATTGCCCGCCTTCCGTGATGGGCAACTGAAAGGAAACAACAGCCTTTCCATACTTGCCTTTCAACTGATTTAAAACCTTCATATAATTGGCATTTTCGCGATCCATCTGATTGACAAACACTAGAATCGGGATTCCTACTTCCTTGGAGTAATCCCAAGCTTTTTCCGCGCCGACATTTAAGCCCGATACCGCCCCTGTAACTATTAGCGAAGCATCTGAGGCTTTCAATGCACCTACCATTTCACCCACAAAGTCAAAATAACCGGGCACATCGATCAAGTTTAACTTAACACCGTTCCATTCAACAGGTGCTAACGCGGCACTTATCGAAATCTGCCTTCTGATCTCTTCAGGATCGAAGTCGGTTGCAGTCGTACCGTCAACCACACGACCGAGGCGATCGGTTACTTTTGCGCTATAAAGCATAGCCTCAACTAAAGAGGTTTTGCCTTCCCCGCCATGACCTATGATCGAAATGTTGCGAAGCTTGTCCGTACTGTAGAGTTTCATCAGTATACCTCCTGTATTTTACATCTGCCGACCTGTTTGCCGACAATAGATTAGCTACATATAGAATATATAGTTCGATAATAAAACAAATTTTCCTGTCTGTACAAGCATTATTTTTTCATGTTAATATTTAACATAATTTATATATTATGTCTTCTTTAGAAATATTTAAATATATACTGAACTCCCTAAAATTTTAACGCTGACAGATGAAAAACGTAATCCAAGTTTCGATTTTCCAGCTCAAAAAGTACTAAAAACTATAAAAAAATCTCTCTTAACGCTAGGATAATCGCTTAAACTCAAGGGATATGTGTTAAAAGAGAGGATTTGACCCCTAAAAAAAGGACTTTCCTCTTCTTGATAGAAAGTCCTTTTCACAAACCTCACTATTTTATCTCGTATACTATTGTCACCGAAGCCTGAACTTCAAGTTCTCCTTCCATTATAGGTACCTGCGCAGCTGCGGATTCACGCCTTGCCATGTCCATCATGCCTTTACCAAACGGAACTCCCTGTGGCACTTGTCCTTCATGTATGGCTACCGGTCTACCTAAGCTGACACCTGCCTGCGCAGCCATTAATAAAGCTTTCTCTTTAGCTTCTTCAATTGCCTTTTTCAATGCTTCGTTGTAAGCTTCTTTCTGGTTTTCCACTCCGAAGTTGATCCCGAAGAAATGATTAGCGCCTGCTTCAGCCATTGCTGTAAGAATTTCGCCTACACGATCGATCTGTCTGACTGCAATTCGCACATTGTTAGAAACCCTGTAACCGATTAGCCTTCTCTGGTTGTCGCTGTAATCATATTCGACATGGACATTGAAATTTGCGGTCTGTATATCTTTATCCTGTATCCCGGAATCTTTAAGCACCTTGATTATTCTGTCCATTATCATTGCATTTTCGTCCTGCGCCTCGCGAGCGTCTTTCATCAGTGTTTCAACACCTGCGTTTATATAAGCTATATCAGGAGTTAAACTCACTCTGCCCGAACCTGAAACAACCAGCACATTTTCATCAGTATTTTCACCTTGTTCAGCCACCACAACAAGCGGCTCATCCTGTATTGACAATAATATCCCTGTAAGAGTACCTATTGACAATATCGCCAAAATTAATACCACTGAAATCAATACTTTATTTTTCATCTTCATTTTCTCCTTTAATTTTGCCTACTACGACTTTTTTTCTTAATAATTTCCACACAATCCATCCAAATACTGCTAGGACTGCCATGTAAGGCAATGCTGCCACAAAGAACACCGTCATATCTACAAGCAGCGCTCCAAGGTTTTTGATCGAGTCTCTAAAAGCCTTCCCTATCCTATCAATCCATGTTTCCGGCTTTGGCTCAATTTCCCTAAGTTCCTCGACCTCATAAACATCTATGCCTATCCGCGAAAACGCAACCATATGATCCCAACCCTTAAGCGTACCTGTGAAACTCTCTATTTCAAACCTGATTCTTGAAAGCTCCCTTTCAATCTCAATTATGTCGGTAAGCTTTTCAGCTCTGGCAAGTAGTGAAAGTAGCCTTTCTTCCTGTACTTTGAGTGTTCTTACTCTGGTCTCGGTATCGAAATATTGTCCGGTTATGTCCTGCCCTGTGATTGATTCGGTTGTAACCACTCCCAACTCGCCAACAGCCGACATAAAGGCTTCAAATTGCTCTTCAGGTATACGAATTTGGAAATTGGCACTCCTTCGAGATGGCAACCCCTTATCGACAAGTCTTGTCCCATGAATACTTGAAGACTCGACATACCCACCCATCGCGGCAGCTTTTCCCACGATGGAGTCGGTTGTACGCTCAAACTCCACTGTATCGAGAGCCATGTATGCCGACTTTATTATTTTACGATCTGTAGTGTCAACACCAGGCGATGAAGCTGTCGGCTCTTGCGGTGCCACTTCCTTGGTTGCTGCCCCTCCAAATCCCGGAGAAGCCTGAGCTCTGTCACCATCAGCTGGAGGCATAGGTGAAGGTGCAGGTGCAGGTGCAGGCATAGAGGATTCCTCCGCCACAGGCAATCCAGCCATATCCTCGCTTACATTCGATCGATTATACGTTGCACAACCAGCGGCTACAAGCATTATAATGCTCAGAACAACTGCCCCCAAAATTAATACAAACTTTTTCCCTTTGTTCCGAAACATACTTAGCACTTCCTTTCAAAATGATTTCAATTACTTTGACGTGTAGAAGTAGAAAATGTTGCAAAAATAGAGGGTAATTTAATTATATCATAAGCCGCAAAAACCCATTGCAATAATTTAAAAGCTGTGGTAGCATATTTGCATTCAGTGCTTAACGTGCCGAAGTGGTGGAACTGGCAGACGCGCCGGACTCAAAATCCGGTGAGGTTCACCCCTCGTGTGGGTTCGACTCCCACCTTCGGCACCATTTTTATATCTACATCGACATGCAAAGGCGCTATGCACAAAGCGTCCTAATCCTGATATCGTGACACATACTAAACATGAGCAGCCGGAAACATCTGACGACAAGATAACGATAGGTAAAAAGAAGATTTAGTTAACCCGGAAGTAGAGGATCCATAACTGCTAAAAGCTCTTCTCTCCCTTGACCGGTACGTGACGAAAACGGAATAACATTTACATCAGCTCTAAGATTAAATGCGGCTCTGATATCCTTCATTCCCTGATTAACAGCGCTTTTTGACATTTTATCCACCTTTGAAGCGATCAGCGCCGTTTTAAAACCGAAATGCTTAATCCATTCCATCATTTGGATATCATCAACCGAAGGCTTATGTCGTATATCAACTATCTGAACAATTAATACGAGATTTGATGCGCCCTTAAGATATCTCTCAATCATTGCGCCCCATTTGTCTTTTTCGCTCGCCGAAACATTAGCATAACCATATCCGGGCAAATCGACTACATAAAACGCATCGTTGAATAAATAATAGTTCAAAAGTCTGGTTTTACCCGGTACATTGCTTGTTCGCGCCAGCTTATAATTGTTTGCAAGGCAGTTGATAAGCGACGATTTGCCTACATTAGATCTTCCGACCAACGCTATTTGAGGAAATAAATCTTCCAGCCAATCCTGCGGCAAAACAGCGCTTTTTACAAATCCCGCTCTTTTAATTTGCATTCGCATCTCCCTCTTGTGTCTTTGAAGACTGCTTTAACTGCGGAGGCGTCAAGAATGCCTGTTCTATGGCATTATCCAAATGATCTATCGCAATTATTTTGACGCTGCGCTTTATATTGTCCGGTATCTCATCCAGATCTTTTACATTATACGAAGGGATGAGCACGGTTGAAACTCCCGCTCTATGTGCGGCAAGCACCTTTTCCTTAAGTCCACCTATAGCGAGAACCCTTCCTCTTAAAGTGATCTCACCGGTCATTGCCACATCCTTTTTGACAGGAATGGCTGTAAGTGCCGATATCGTTGCAATGGTCATCGCTACACCCGCCGAAGGTCCGTCTTTTGGTATCGCTCCTTCGGGAATATGGATATGGATGTCCGTATTAGTGTAGAAATCCGGATTTATTCCCAGCATATCAGCTTTGGAGCGGATATAGCTAAACCCTGCCCTTGCCGATTCTTTCATCACTTCTCCCAAGTGTCCTGTCAACACCAACTTTCCGGTGCCTTTTAAAGGGATCGCTTCGATGGATAATGTTTCCCCTCCTGTAACTGTCCATGCGAGTCCGGTTACCAAGCCGACCTCATCCTGACGATTTACTTTGTCATATCTATAATTAGGGGTACCCAGAAACTTTTTCAAATTTACCGAAGATACTTTAACCTGTTTTTTTGATGTTTCGACGACAATTCGCGCTGCTTTCCTGCAAATTGAAGCAATTTGCCGTTCAAGGCTTCGTACGCCCGCTTCTCTCGTATAGTCGGTTATAATTCTTTCTATCGCTGAATCCGGCAATAGTATGCCTCCTTGATTAAGCCCGTGCTCTGATGCCTGTTTAGGTATAAGATGTTGCTTGGCAATATTTACCTTTTCATCGTCTGTATATCCGGCTATGCGAATAATCTCCAACCGGTCAAGAAGCGGCCTTGGTATGTTTTCAAGACTATTTGCGGTTGTTAAAAACATAATCTTCGAAAGATCAAACGGTATCTCAAGGTAGTGATCTCTAAAAGCATAATTCTGCTCAGCATCTAAAACTTCAAGAAGCGCCGAGGCCGGATCCCCCCTAAAATCGCTGCTCATTTTGTCAACTTCATCAAACAAAAAAACAGGGTTTTTCGAACCGGACTGTTTTATTGACGATATCACCCTACCGGGGATCGCCCCCACATAAGTTCTGCGATGACCTCTAATTTCCGCCTCATCCCTTATTCCGCCAAGCGACATCCTGATAAACTTGCGATTTAAAGCATTTGCGATTGACCGGGCAATCGAAGTTTTCCCCACACCGGGTGGGCCTACAAAACAGAGAATCGGCCCTTTCATATTTTTTGTCAACTGATGTACCGCCAGAAATTCAATTATTCTTTCCTTTACTTTTTCAAGTCCATAATGTTCATCGGCCAAAACAGCCGCCGCCTTTTTAAGATCGAGATTGTCCTCGGTATAAGCGTTCCAAGGCATATCAAGTATCCAGTCCAAATATGTCCTGATAACTCCAGTTTCCGCCGAGCCTAAAGGAGTTTTCGCCAGTCTGTCGGTTTCTCTGATCGCCTTGTCGTGTGCTTCTTCGGGTAATCCGGCATTTAGAATTTTATCCTTATATTCATCAACTTCACTGCTTAATTCGTCTTTTGTGCCAAGCTCTTTATGTATGGCTTTCAATTGTTCCCGCAGATAATACTCACGCTGCATTTTGTCCATTTGATTTTTAACACGCAAGTTTATCTTTTTCTCAATTTCAAGTATCTGTATTTCCTTAACTAGTATATCATAGAGGGTTCTAAGCCTTTCGGGTATGTCGAACGCATCTAGCACCGCCTGCTTATCCTCTATTTTAATTAAAATATTGGCAGCTATCACATCCGCAAGCTGACCAGGATTTTGTACCGAGTTAACAGAGATAAGCGTCTCCGGCGAGGCTTTGTTGCTTAGTTTTATATAATCTTCGAAAATATTAAGAAGGCTTCTCATAAGAGCTTCCTCTTCAAGAGGGTCACGGTTTTCCGGATTGTCGTCCGCCTCTTCGAGCTCTACCTCAAAATATGGGGTTTTCTCAAGGCATCTTACTATTCTTGCCCTATTGAGTCCTTCCACCAGAACACGGATTGTATCCCCAGGCATTTTAAGCATCTGTTTGATTCTTGAGATAGTACCTACTTCGTATATGTCTTCAATAGTGGGATCTTCATTTCTTGTATCTTTTTGTGTGGCAATAAAAAGCACCTGATTGCTCATCATCGCCTCATCAAGCGCTGCTATTGATCTGTCCCTGCCTACATCAAAATGAAGCACCATATATGGAAATATTGTAAGCCCGCGAAGTGGCAGGCAAGGTAGCTGCTTGTTAATCTTTCGTTTCCTTCTTGGCACAAAAACACTCTCCTAAAACATGGCTCTCTTTAAAAAAACCGATAATCCGCCTCGTTATATATATCACATACGGCGCCCTGTGTCTACCAAATCTTAAAATGCAAAATACAATATGATGCTT
>Ga0136703_1000325_pt1 | contig 10746 bp, 9 predicted proteins | sample 3C3metaG_FD_101400 | JGI IMG/M metagenome (GOLD analysis project Ga0136703, IMG submission 101400) | Freshwater bacterial and archeal communities from Indian Creek, Illinois, USA - 3C3 metaG | ecosystem: Environmental > Aquatic > Freshwater > Unclassified | place: USA: Indian Creek, Illinois... | reverse complement strand
GATTTTCCAGTTGGGTGCTCGAAAAACTGAATCCCCCCTACTGATTAGTAGGAGGAATTCAATACGGATGGCTCAAACAAAACCTTGTGCCATCTACCTCGGCGAATGCCGAGAGGCTATCTAATCAATAAGGAGGGCTACAAAAATGAAACTCTCTTATCGTGACCTCTGTCGGGCCTGGGGCATCGACGAGCAAGAGCACCGACTTCTGTTTGAGTGGCTTATGCAAGATCCACGAGACGAGCAAGGCAGACTGACCCGCGAAATCGGCTTAACTAAGCTTGGGGGTACTCCCGAAAAATTGAAGCGTGTGCATACGCCCGCAGACTTGGCGCATGGCAATATTTTTTATCGGCAAGATGGCACACCTTTCCCAACTCGTAACGGCCAAGCAGTGTCAGTATCTAAAATGGATTTTACTTTCAACATTGCTAGAGAGGTTGAGAACGGTCAAAAACAGCAATGTCGTGGCGTCGAACGGTAGACCAAAATCCCCCAGGAAAGCCACTGGTTTTCTTGGGGGAAATTAATGCAGGATAATGTCGAATATGATAGAAATGTTTGTATTATAAGAAACATGAGTAAGGACTGAAGTGGATGAGCGTATTCTCTCCTATGGCGCAAAGTTTGTGGGCAAAGAAATCTAAGGACGGCAACGACCAGTGGTTGCCCCTAACAGTACATATGACAGACGCCGCATCTACGGCTAAAAAGTTATGGAATCACTGGGTGTCAGATGGTGTCAAAAAGAGCATTAATTCTGGCCTACAGAATGGCGCATGTGGCGAGCAGCTCTTGATATTCTTAGCAGCCGCCCATGACCTTGGCAAGGCCACGCCAGTTTTTCAAGCTAAGCGCTCTAACAGCAATGAGCTGGACAGAGTAATTTTTGAGCGAACGCAAAGCTCTGGCCTTGTTATGCAGAATACCGCCGATTTTCAAAGTGCCTCTAAGACGCCCCATGCTCTAGCTACCCAAGTACTGCTGCGACAGCAAGGATGCGATAGACGCATTGCGGCGACCTTAGGTGCCCATCACGGTAGGCCCTCTGATACAGATGATGGCTATGACCAAGTAACACAGTACCCCGAGAACTATCACATGGGGCGCGCCGGTAAAGTAGCTTGGGAGGCTGTGCAACAGGAGGTCTGCGGTTTTGCTCTCAGTCTTGCGGGCTATAAAACCATGGCCGACTTGCCACAACCTAGCATGCCTGTTCAGGTTTTATTGAGTGGTCTGGTCATCTTGGTTGACTGGATTGCCAGTAGCGAGGAGTTCTTTCCATATCTAACTGTAGATAGCATTGTTATGCCGTGCCCAAAGAACCGCATCAAGGTGGCGTGGCAAAAGCTTTCGTTGCCTCATTCTTGGCATGCGAGCAACAAATGGATGAATTCTGATCTGTTTGTGGAGCGTTTTGGCTTTGCGGCCAAAGCTCTGCAGAGAGCCGTTATAGAAGTGGCGAAAGGCGTAGAAAATCCCGGTTTGTTGGTGCTTGAAGCGCCGATGGGCGTGGGGAAGACAGAGGCCGCGCTCCTGGCTGCTGAAATATACGCTGCTAAGTCTAGACGTAAGGGCGTGTTTTTTGCACTCCCCACTCAGTCTACCTCCGACGGTATTTTCCCGCGCTTTTTAGCTTGGCTTAGGCAAGCAACTGGTAACGAGACAAGTTCGTTGCGCCTGATGCATGGCAAGGCACAGTTTAATGCCACTTATGAGGGTCTAACACGCATCGCGCCAAACGAGGACGAAGAGAGCCGCGTAATTGTGCACCAATGGTTCGCCGGTAGAAAAAAGGGCCTGCTTGACGATTTCGGCGTAGGAACAGTGGACCATGTCTTAATGTCTGCCCTGAAGCAAAAACATGTTATGTTGCGTCATCTCGGCCTAGCTAACAAGGTCGTAATAATAGACGAATGCCACGCCTACGATGCCTACATGAGTCAGTACCTATTCATGGCTTTGCGATGGTTCGGCGCCTACCAGGTGCCGGTAATAGTGTTGTCGGCCACCCTGCCTGCCAAGCAACGACAAGCCTTAGTGGAAGCATATCTTGATGAGCGCCCTGCGCAGCAGCGGCAGACAGACCCTCTTGGCAAAAGGACATCAGTCCCCACCCGAGCACCAGCCCGGGTGACAAGCCAAGAATATCCCCTAGTGACTTACACTGACAAAGGGGAAGTTTACCATACACCTCTACCCCATGATGGTCTTCCCAATACCGTGCAGGTAGAACACATTTCAGAAGAAGAGTTAACGGACAAGCTCAGAGATTTGCTTTCAGATGGCGGCTGTGTGGGGATAATCGTGAACACCGTTGGTCGTGCACAGCAGCTGGCAGCATCTTTGCGCGATAGCTTCTCACCTGCTAGAGTGCGCATCCTGCACTCGCGTTTTCTCGCTCCAGACCGGTCTAGATTGGAGCAGGAGCTACTTGGGGAATTGGGAAAAGCAACCCAAGGCGTGACGAGGCCAGCGGAGCGCATTGTTATCGGCACCCAGGTCCTTGAGCAGTCGCTAGACATCGACTTTGACTTATTGGTTACCGATCTATGCCCCATGGATTTGTTGCTACAGCGAATTGGCCGGCTACATCGCCACCATAGAAGCCGACCGCCAAAATTGGCGCAGGCCAAGTGTTTTATATTGGGAGCAGGGGAGGAGGGCGTGTTTGAGAAGGGCTCTGCGGCAGTGTATGGGCAGTACCTCTTGTTGCGTACGCAAGCTTGCCTGCCAAAGCAAATTAGCCTGCCTGATGACATTTCGCGCTTAGTGCAAGAGGTCTACCGTGAGGATGAGCCGGCTTTGCCGTACAATCCAGCTTATGGCAAAGCATTGGCCGAGCATAAGAGCTTCATTGCGAGCCAAGAAAAACGCGCGAAGGATTTTCGGCTCACGCCTCCCTGGCCAGATGGCAACCTGATTGGTTGGCTACAAACGCCTGCATCTGACCGCAATGAAAAGAGTGGGGAAGCTGCCGTGCGCGATGGCGATGAATCTATTGAAGTAATCCTAGTGCAGAAGAAGACGGATGGCCGATTTCACTTTTTACCATGGCTTGAAGGGGGCCAGTCGATTTCGCATGATTCGCCGCCTGGTTTTGAAATGGGTCGCGCGCTGGCCCGTTGCCGGGTTAGGCTGCCCCCGGTGATATGTTCGGTGCGAAACATTGATAAGGCCATTAAAGAACTAGAAGTATTAAGTGCAGCGGAACTACGTGAGTGGCAGAGATCGCCTTGGCTGGCAGGAGAGTTATTTTTGATTTTGGATAGCGATTTTTCGGCCACTCTTTGCGGGTACAAGTTGACCTATGACCAAAATATGGGCTTGATACAGAGAAAGGAGGAATAGAATTGGCGGAAAAAGAGTTTAACTTGCTTCATGAACCATGGATTCTCGTCATGAAGCACGATGGCCAAACGGAAGAAGTCTCCTTGTTGGATGTATTCAGACAGGCACATCTATGGCGGGGGTTAGCCGGTGAACTGCGGACGCAGGATGTGGCAATTTTAAGATTGTTGCTAGCTGTGCTGCATGCGGTATTCGCTAGGTATGATGTGTCCGGCGATTTTAAGCCGGTGCAGTCACCTCGCGAAGCGCTAGACCGGTGGCAATCACTTTGGCACCGCGGCGATTTCCCTGTGGAACTAGTTAGGAAATACCTCATGGTCTTTCTAGATCGTTTTTGGCTGTTTCACCCCACGCAGCCGTTTTACCAGGTGGCGACTATAAAAGAGGCTACTGAGTACACTGGCGCGAAGCTTAACGGGGAGTTATCTGAGAGTAGCAACAAATTGCGTCTCTTCCCTAAACGTACTGGTGCGGCTAAATCGCAATTAAGCTATGCCGAGGCAGCCCGTTGGCTAATCTATGTTAATGCCTATGACGACACCTCGGCCAAACCCCGATCGAAGGGACTACCTAGCCCGGGAGCGGGCTGGTTAGGCAAGCTTGGCCTTATCACAGCCGTGGGGGATAATCTACTGCAAACTCTGGTACTTAATTTGGTCTTACTCAGAGACGGTACAGATGATCTATGGGGGGCCGAAAAACCTCTCTGGGAGAGTGATGTGCGAAGTCAAGAGAGAGTGCAGATTGAGATGCCAGACAATTTATCCGAATTGCTGACTTTGCAGTCGCGCCGCTTGCTGCTGCAAAGAGAAGGCGAAAAGGTGATCGGCTTTGCCCTGCTAGGCGGCGATTTTTTTGAGAAAACAAATGCTTTTAGTGAGCAAATGACTGTGTGGCGCGCCCCACGCAAAGGGAAAGATGTTTCTCTAGGGCACACTCCGCGGCGACATGACGTATCGCGTCAGTTGTGGCGAGATTTCGCGGTGCTTATCGCGCAGCGCGAAGGGGGCCGCCGCCCTGGGGTAGTCAACTGGCTGGCTCGCCTAAAAAGGGAGGAGCTGCTTGCGAAGAAACACACTCTTTTCGAAGTAGCTGCGGTCAATTATGGCGACAAAGACTTTTTTGTCGATGATGTTTTCAGCGATTCCCTGGCTATAAACTCAGAGTTATTGTCAGGTCTTGGCAGTAACTGGGTAGAGCGCATAGCAGATGAAATCGAGGTGACCGAAAGACTTGTGCAGCAAGTTGGGGAGTTGGCACAGAGGCTTGCTACAGCAAGTGGCGACTTAAACAGCGCTGCATCACGAAACGAGGCCAAAGAGCAGGCATACTTTCGTTTAGACCGTCCCTTTCGTCACTGGTTGGAGGAGCTTAACCCAAGCAATGACGATATTGATCAGCAGTGCGAAAAATGGTGGTCGAATGCGCAGCGCATCGTCCGTAACTTAGGGAGGGAGCTAACTCAAAAGGTTGGGCCACAGGCATTCTCTGGGCGCATGGTGAAAGAAGGTGACTCGGCTCGGCAGTGCACGGCGCCTGAAGCATTTAACCGCTTTCTCTATGCTATTAACAGTAAGGAAGCGTTGAAAGGAGGAAGTAGGCATGATAGAAAAGGCTAGGCAAGTAGGTGTGTTTGTGGAGAGGAAAATAGTCGGCTTGGCTAGTAACCCTAGTCCCTCGGCTGTAAAAGCCCAACTGGCTCATTTGCGCAATGGTGTGGGCAAGTTGCCGGGGAGCCAGCCGGCGCTGTGGGAAGTAACTCTAAGTGAGCTACCCGAAAGTCTCATAAGTCAGGGCGAGGCTCCCACCCAGGGTGAATGGGCCATCCATGTCGCGTTGACCCTTTATTCCCTGCACCAACAAGGTAGGGACCCGCTAAATCAAAACATGAATCACCGAGGCAATACGCTCGGCCATAGTGCAAGGCAGCTGCGAGAGGGAAACACCGACAAGGCAGATGCCGTACGAAGGCGGTTTAACATTGTAGCCATGGCGGATAGTTTTGAGAGGTTGTCGTGGCATCTGCGTGGCTTTGTCCAGCTCCTTAAAGCCAGCAGCATACCGCTAGACTACTGTAAGCTAGCGGAAGAGCTGTATTGGTATCAGTTTGCTGAGGCACGCGACGGCATAAGACTAAAGTGGGGACAGGATTTTTATCGTACTGATGTCTCCCGCGATAAAGAAGCCGGTCCCCAACAGGAATAAAAGGAGGCAGTTAAATGAAAAACTCGATTCTCTATGTGGATGTGCATGTGCTGCAATCCGTTCCGCCTAGCTGCATTAACCGAGACGACACCGGTAGCCCTAAGACGGCAACCTATGGTGGGGTAGTGCGGGCGCGCGTTTCTTCGCAGAGTTGGAAAAGGGCTATGCGGTTAACGTTTAAAGAAGCACTTCCTACAAATGAGTTGGCCTTTCGTACCAAGAACATCGTCGGGTTAATAGCGAAAGAAATACTCGTTCTTGACCCAAAAAGTGAAGCCGCAAAGTTAGCGCAGCGCATACTTGAGACAGCAGGCCTTAAGATTAAATCAGCAGAAAAGGGAACTGATGCGCTCTTCTTTATTAGTAGCGCCCAAGCTAAAGCTCTAGCAGAGCTCGCAGTTTCAGATGGTGAAGTCGTTAAAGAAAAGCCCTCTAAGGAGGCTAAGGCTAAGGTGCAGAATGCGCTTAGGCAGTCACCAAGCATCGATGTGGCCTTGTTTGGGCGCATGGTTGCTGATGACCCATCACTAAACACGGATGCGTGCTCACAAGTCGCACACAGCATATCTACTCACAAGGTGAGTATTGAATACGATTACTTTACCGCAGTCGATGACTTGGCGGAGGAAGACAATGCTGGGGCCAGCCATTTAGGCACAGTAGAATATAACTCAGCAACGCTCTATCGCTATGCTACTGTGGCGGTGCATGAACTGAATAAGCAACTGGGCGATGATACTGTAGCAGCTGTACGTCACTTCTTGCGTGCCTTTGTCCACTCCATGCCCACAGGCAAGCAAAATACATTTGCGAACCGCACTTTGCCTGAGGCGGTCCTGGTGACACTGCGCAAGGACCAACCCCTAAACCTAGTTGGTGCCTTTGAGAGACCTGTGCCCGCTAGCGAAGATGGTTATGTGGCGGCATCCTTAGGCAGGCTAGTCGGCCACGCTAAGAAACTGTATGCGAGCTTTGCCACCACGCCTGTGCGGTCTTTTGTTGCCGGAGAGGGGTTGTCGGAGCTTGGCCAAGTGCAGCAGTTTGCTGAGCTGTTAGATTCGCTAGGCACCGAGCTCACAGAGCAACTAGGTAACGGCAGGGATCATTAATGAGCACCTTGCTTATGCGCCTAGCTGCCCCCTTGCAGTCATGGGGGGTAGATGCCAAATTCGAGCGGCGGGGGACTGAGCGCATGCCGTCCAAAAGCGGAGTTTTGGGACTTGTAGCAGCGGCACTCGGTAGGCGGCGCAATGAAAGCATAGATGATTTAGCTCGCCTCTGTTTCGGAGTGCGGGCAGACAAAGAAGGGGTTTTGCTGCGAGATTTTCACACTGCTAAGAGCTTAGAAGCTGCCTATGTCACAAATCGCTACTACTTGTCAGATGCGGTATTTCTCGCTGGGCTAGAAGGAGACGAACAACTGCTCATAAGTATCGAACAGGCCCTAAAGAATCCCGTTTTTCCTCTAGCTCTTGGTCGGCGCTCTTGCCCACCTGAAGGACAAGTTGCATTAGGCATACGTTTCGGCAAGGCTCTCTTGCCAGCTTTAAGGGATGAGCCGTGGCTTGTCAGTGATTGGACCAAAGGAGGCGAGGCACCCGAAGTGCGACTGCGTATTGTGTCCGATGCCGGGCTCGATGCAGGGCCTGCCTACTTGCAGCGCGATATGCCCCTTGCTTTCGACCAATTGCATCGCAAACATGGTTTTCGTCTTGTGGCCGAGGGTGCCGCAGTTACTCTGCCTAACCCTAGTAGCAGAAGAGCGGCGAGATTGCCGCACACATCCCATGATGCAATGACTGGACTGTAAGGAGGTGGATAGATGTATCTGACTCGCATAGCACTTGATCTTAATAGGCGGGAGACGCTGCGGGCACTTGCCTCGCCCCATGTAATTCACGGAGCAGTGGAATCAAGCGTACCGCCAGGCGAGAGCGAAAAGCGCGAGCGCAATCTCTGGCGGATTGACTATTTAGAGCCGAATTGCTACCTGCTCGTCCTTAGTAGGCAGGTGCCAAACATGACTGCAATCGCCACTCAATTTGGGTATGCTCAGCGGGAACCAGCATGGGAGACGAGATGCTACCAAACATTGCTTTCCAAGCTACATGCGGGGCAGGCCCTGAGATTCCGCCTGCGTGCCAACCCAGTGCGCAGTAGTTGCATTGAAAACGAAGGAGCGAACGGCAGAGGCAGGGTGTACGCACATGTGACTGTGGAGCAACAAAAGCAGTGGTTGTACTCGCGCTCTGAGGGTCTCGGTTTTGCTCTTGACGACCAAACCTTTACTGTGGTGCATACGGAATGGAAGAAGTTCCGCAAATCGAGAGGCTTCGGCAATGAAGTGTCGTTGCGTATAGCCGATTTTGAAGGTAGGCTACAAGTGACAAATGTCGAGCTCTTTAAGCATGCGTTGACACAAGGAATTGGTCGTGCAAAGTCATATGGTTGTGGGTTGTTAACTGTCGCGCGGGAGCGTGAACTCAGCGGTGGGTAGTAAGCCGACTGTAGAAAAGGCAGGCTTGTTGGCGTTACCTACTATACGTGACAGGATTTCATTCCTTTACGTGGAGCGCTGCCTGATTAATCGCCAAGATGGCGCCATTACAGTAACAGATGCGCGGGGAACAGTGTTTGTGCCTGCTGCTTCACTTGGCGTCTTACTGCTTGGCCCCGGCACCAATATGTCGCATCGCGCTATGGAGCTCATCGGAGATTCAGGTGCCAGTGTCATTTGGGTTGGCGAACAGGGCGTGCGTTACTATGCCCACGGCCGCCCGCTCACTCGCTCTTCGCACTTGCTCTGTCGTCAGGCGGCGCTGGTTTCGAATGTGCGCTCGCGCATTGCGGTGGCGAGGCAAATGTACCAGTTGCGCTTCCCTGAGGAGGATGTTTCGGAACTGACCATGCAGGAGCTACGGGGGCGTGAAGGGGCGCGTATAAGGGCAGTGTATAAGCGGGCTGCGAAAGAGACAGGCGTGACGTGGCATGGCCGGGTCTATGACCCAGACAATTTTGAAAGTAGCGATAACGTAAATATGGCGCTATCGGCTGCGCACGCTTGTCTATACGGCTTGATGCACAGTGTAATTGTGGCACTTGGTTGCTCTCCGGGGCTAGGCTTTATACACACAGGGCATGAAAAATCATTCGTGTATGACATCGCAGACCTTTACAAGGCGGCAGTTACAATTCCCATTGCCTTTGCAGTGGCAGCAGAGCACGCAGAAGATGTTGGTGCCATCACAAGGCGCAAGGTGCGTGATGTCATTGCCGAGAGTCGTTTGTTGGAGCAGGCTGTCACCGACATACGCAAACTGCTGCTTGGTACTGCTGCCTGTGAGGACGATTTAGCAGTCGACGTGTTGCACTTGTGGGATAACAAGCAAGGCATTGTGCCGAATGCCGTATCATATGGAAAGGATTTTGACGATCCCGAGACTATTCCTGAAGGCTATGGTACCATCCTTGAGGACGAAAAATGATAGTAGTTACCTTGACAGACTGTCCCGTAGCAGTACGAGGCGACTTATCCAAGTGGTTACAAGAGATTAACACCGGTGTTTATGTGGGACACGTAAGCACTAGGGTTCGAGAAGAGCTATGGAAGCGTGTTAAAGGTGGTATCAAATCTGGAAGAGCGACCATGGTTTTTACGACCAACAATGAACAGCGCATGGATTTCCGTGTGCACAACACCAGTTGGGAGCCAATCGACTTTGACGGACTAAAACTCATGTTGAGGCCAAGCCCAGCTCGTCTTAAGCAGCAAAGCGCACTAAAGAGCGGGTTCAGCAGTGCTTCACAGATGCGTAAGGCGCAGCGCATGGCGAGAAAAAAGAGTCGGCACATACAATTGCCTGGTACCTACCTCGTCGTCCATGTTCAGACTACCGGCCCATCAATTCTAGAGCACGAAATTTGCGAGCTTGAGACTATTGTAGTAGACAGCGGAGAAGTCAAGGATAGATTTCATGCCTTAGCGACAACGGGGAATGGCGGACCGAAAAATTTCACTGTGTCTAGGGGAATAGGCGATGAGCTTACTCATCATGACTGTATGCGTATCGCCGACATTGTCACTGAGTTTATTCTGTTCGCAGGCAATCTGCCAGTTGTCTCTCACAGCGAAGACCATGTTTATAGTTTCCTGCGCTCGGCGTGTGCGACACACGATGCACCACTTTTCTCAAACCCCTGCATAGACACGCTTTCCCTCTCGCGTCGTTATATTGACGATGCCGACAGTTACCAGCTCGATGCGCTCATCAGTCACCTAGGTATAGCGGAGAGGGCTGGGCAAGGCAGAATAGGTCCATGCATTGCCACTAAACTGCTCTATGAGAAACTCATAGAAATCATGTAGTTCACTTGACACAGACTGGCTTGCTGTAAGGATCTTTTTAGTGTGCTCCCCGCAGGCGCGGGGGTGATCCTTGGTTTACAGTAATAGGTAATAATGTATATACGTGCTCCCCGCAGGCGCGGGGGTGATCCTTAATGCCTGCCACGGCCGCCGGGTTAGGAGTAGTGCTCCCCGCAGGCGCGGGGGTGATCCCAGAAAATTTTGGGGATATGCAAAACACCCTACGTGCTCCCCGCAGGCGCGGGGGTGATCCTAGCATTTGCTTCAATTTGTCCGAACCCAGCGTGTGCTCCCCGCAGGCGCGGGGGTGATCCCGAATGTTTTTCTTCTAGTGACTGTAACTTTTCGTGCTCCCCGCAGGCGCGGGGGTGATCCCCGTTGTTTTCATCGTCTACTTCCTCACGAAGTGTGCTCCCCGCAGGCGCGGGGGTGATCCTAATACTGTGTCAAGCAATGCATGAAGTGGAAGGTGCTCCCCGCAGGCGCGGGGGTGATCCCGTCTTATTGCGTCTACTGTTGCATTCTCACTTGTGCTCCCCGCAGGCGCGGGGGTGATCCTGCCAAGGTACAATCATATTATGGCGGTATAGAGTGCTCCCCGCAGGCGCGGGGGTGATCCCAATGAATACCCAAGATACATACTCTGGGAAAAGTGCTCCCCGCAGGCGCGGGGGTGATCCCATTAGGCTTGTCTACTTTCCCATGCTGCAAAGGTGCTCCCCGCAGGCGCGGGGGTGATCCTCGGGAGACTGTGAGAGCGCTTTGAAATGATTAGTGCTCCCCGCAGGCGCGGGGGTGATCCTCTTGGCGTCACCGTAAATCTT
>Ga0136703_1000298_pt1 | contig 11215 bp, 6 predicted proteins | sample 3C3metaG_FD_101400 | JGI IMG/M metagenome (GOLD analysis project Ga0136703, IMG submission 101400) | Freshwater bacterial and archeal communities from Indian Creek, Illinois, USA - 3C3 metaG | ecosystem: Environmental > Aquatic > Freshwater > Unclassified | place: USA: Indian Creek, Illinois... | reverse complement strand
TTTGATCGGCAAGATGATGAACCTTTTCTTCAAAAGCGGTAATTTCACGTAGTTGCTCAGTTAGCTTATCCTGCTGTTTTAGGAGCCGCGCCCGCTCCACACCGGTGGCGGTGTTCAGAGCAGCAACGATGTGCGCAATCTGGGTGCGATATCGCTCCTGCTGCTCATGGACGTAGTCCGTCCTGAGCTTGGCGAGCAAATCCCGCGCGTAGCGGTGCATATAGATTAACGCCTTAAAGCCGTTCTTTTTGCCGCTGTCGAACAGCCAGTAAATCGGGCGTTTCTGGTAAATCTTCAGGTGGTCTTTGTAAAAGTCATTTAGGAAGTAGTTGCGAATGACTTCTCGCGGCGTACCCCTACCGCCCAATGCGTCGGTGATAAACTTCAGGTTTTCTTCCAGCGTGTCTGCACCGTAGACGACTTTCACGAAGGCCACAAACCTTCCTGCAATGTCATCGTCGAAATACTCGTCATCGCAGACGGGGATAATATTGTCCTTATCGGCGGGGAAAGTCCGATACTTCCCTGCGTCCCATTCGCCGCCCGCATAGGCCAGCCCCTCGACATCAAGCGAGTACCGCCCGAACATACAGCCCACGGCATAGCTAATCAGCGACCGAATCTCGCGCCCCAAATCGGCGCGACGCACAGTCACGTCCTTGTCCGCAACCTCCGGTGTTAGTTCATCCTGCAAACCGTAGATGTCGATGAATATGTGGTTGAGTTCTTCTTCGTTGGTTTTCAATTGGGTAAAACGGTCATTACAAGATGTTTCCCAGTTTTTAAATGCAGATTTTATTGTGTAGTTCCATTTGCTCAAATCAGTGCCATAGCCAGCACCTTCTTTTAATTCTACCAATGGATGTACTTTAAAGTCCCACGAGGTTTCAAATGAGTCCCAGTCATATTTTGACAAACTAATACAACGTTTTGCAATATCAATCGCAGCTACCTTATTAGGTGAATCTATGATTGGTAATTGTGCAATATCGCCTTGGTTGAAATTTAGAGTTGGGCTGATATACTGCAAGAACAAATCAGCAACTTTCGAGTTTAAGTAGCCTATCAAGTATTCGATTTGAAACTCATTTTGTGTAGAGAAAATTGCCATACCAGCATTTGAGAAAATAAAACCTTTCTCAAAATAACGCACTGATAATGAACTGGTACTTGATATTGCATTCCAAGTGCCACCTTCTTGAAAGTAATATGGTATGCTTTTTATAGTTCGGGTAAACGATTTATATAACGATGCCGCATACTGTTTTACTTCAAGACCGTCCTTCTCCCAATTTACCAAATCTGTATTTATACCATACCATTTACGATAATATCCGCCGTTATTGTACGGGAACCACTTCATTCCAGAATTCTGCGCTTCTTCCGCATCATTAGAATGAAATCCAATTTTTGAAAAGCTAACCTCAGGCCAAAAACGCACAAAACGATTATTGTCTGAAGATGCCATCCCTTGCCTTGGGGTAGATATGTCAGAAAGTGCAGAACCCTCAGAAAAGGCTTTTCGTGCAGCGATGCTCATCCAATATGCAAAAGGATATCGCGGAATAGTAAAATAATCCTCTTGCAGAGCAAGGTACACTACGTCCTTATTCCAATAATTTGCTTCCTTATCATCAAGATTTCTGAAATCACCTAAACGGATATACTTAGCGTAATATCCAAGAAGATTCTTCTTCTGAAAAACGAAAGCCGTTGTACCAAAATCAGCACCAAAAGCACCATATCCAAGATGAAGCATTGATGATAAGCAATTTTGCTGAATCAGTTCTTCTCTAAGCCTGTCAAAACTATTGATAAACATCCACGAATTTTGCGTTATAAGTGCAAAGCAACCAAAGTTACTCGTCATATATTTGCATACTTCTATAAATGCTGTGCAACTATCGTATTTACTGTTTGGAAAATTCTCTGACAAATAATCAGACATCTTTCCGCTCATATTTCGTATCCCCATATAAGGAGGGTTGGTTACAACCACATCGTACTTCTGCGCCAATAGACGCTTGAAGTTCCAGGCGTTCAGTTGCAAATCATAGGATGTATCATCAATGCTCAACTGCCCTGTCTTTTCAACAGGCTTCGGCGGTAGCGAATCTACTTTCACAAGCGAGCCATATTCCTCGCCTTTGGGGAATCCTGTGGGGTGATAGACCTGCGGCTTGATGTCCTCGGTGAATATACGGCGGTTGTACTGCCGTGCTTTCATCATTAGCGAAAAATAAGCAAACTGATAAGCCCTACGATCGATGTCCAGACCGTAAATATTCTTTTCAAGTATTAGTTTCGCAGCATCACGAGGGCTAACACCTACGCTCTCATATATCTGCATCAACATGTCGAAGGCGTAGACTAATATGTGCCCGCTTCCCATACAGGGATCAATCAGGCGGATATCCTCCGGCGACTTCACAGGTGACTGCAAGCGCAGAACGCGCAGACGCTCTGCTACTTCCAGTGTTTGATCAGCTTCGTCGAGATAGTATTTCCAGTTCGCTCTCAGTGTAGGGTTCGGATGCGATTCAAGCCACAACCGACCGAGGGAGTTCTCCACCATATAGCGCACAATCCAGTCCGGCGTAAAAAGCTGTGTAGCGGCGGGAATTTTCTCCTTGGTGATTTTTACATTCTTTTTGAGGCCATCAAACACGGCTTGCTTCGGCTCGGTGTTGTAATATTGATACATCCATCCGATAATCTGCACTGCATCTTTCCAGTCATCCTCGTCAATGTCCTTCACAAGGCGGGCAAGAATGCTGTCCTGCTTGAGGATATTGTTCGGCAACAACATTTCCGTGTAGCCACCGAGCTTTTCGAACATTTCTGGAAGAGCGGTGTTCAGTGCGTTGCACTGGGTCAGCAGCAGATAGCGGTAGAGCTCTTCCGTCTTGTTGGCGTTCAAAAGTTCGGACACTTTCGCCTTATCAAGGCCTTCCAAATCAAGGTGCAGAACATCTCTTAGAATTTCGGGGTTAAATCCTCCGGTTGCATCTGAAAACACACGGACATGAGTCGGCAGATAGTCGTTGATCTCCATATAGCGCAGGGCGACGAAGCGGTTGAACCAAGTGTACGCCACTTCTTCAACTGTTTGTTGATAGCCGCGCTTTTTTATCTGTGCAACAAAATCGTGGCGTTGTCTCGTCTCGTCTGCGGACAGTACACGTCCTGAGATAACTGCGGCGTTCTCGTCACCATACCCAGTTTCGCCGATGCCATATTGATAGGCGCGTTGCTTCACCTGTTCGATGAGCTCATTCCGCGCCCAAATCGCGTATTTTTGTATAGCGTTTTTATTCATGGGGTCCTCCTTTAGCTGATTAGGGATTAGGGAGTAGGGGTTAGGGGTTAGGGGTTAGGGGTTGAGGGGTGGCGTTAGTTTTTTAATTATTGAGTTGAGCATCCTGCCCACTTCGCTGCACAGTCCCATTGCTGTTTGTACTTGTTCCGGACTTATATAATTTAACCTGACGCATATCTCAAGTTGGGTCTCAACCTCGGATTTTGAGCCTCTGGCTATGGCTAAAAATCTGACATACTCGGCTGACGTATGCCTTGCGTTTCCTTCCGCAATATTTGAAGGGATTGAGACGACCGCTCGTCTGATTTGATTGGTAAGAGCATATAACTCTTCTTTCGGCAATAATTTAGTGAGATCGTAGACCTCTACAACCAACTCCATCGCCTTTTGCCAGACTATAAGTTCTCGATAGCTTCTCGCACTCATCCCACTCCCCACTCCCTACTCCCTATTCCCTATTCCCTACTCCCTATTCCCTAATTTATCTGTATCCCATCGTTTGCTTCCAATGTGTCGTACAGCTTCTTGCGGATCAATTCAAGATAGCCATCCACTTCCTCGCGGGAGGTCAGCCGCTTAACAGGGAATACATCGTAACGGCGCACCTGCACGATTTTCTGATGTTTCGGTTTTGCACCACCCACTTCGTATGACGCGAGCGCGTCATGAAGTACGGACTCCACCCGCTGGCAAACTTGGTCTTTATAATTCTGCAACTGAGTTATCATTGCGTCAAGAGTTGTCAGACTTGTCGCATCGGTAACTTTCTGTTTGTACTCTGTAAAGCGCTCATCTGACTTCTTAACTTCATCGTCTGCTTTGCTTCCGACGCCCGCAAGTGCATGGACATCGCCCCTGAATTGCTGCACGATGCTCTGGACTTCCGCTTTTTTCTGCGTGAGCAGTACACCGTAGGTGGCCTTGATGTCTTGCATCAGGCCTGAAAGGTCTTTGATTCTGGCATAGGGCTTCGCCATACCGAGGATAGCGCCAATCTCGCTGATTTTTTCACTAGTGTGCGGATCGGTGACGAAGTAGTCCCGCTCATTTAGCAGGCTGGTGTGGACTGCCCGCGCCGCATCGAAGATAGCTCGCTGGGACTTAAAGAATGTTTCGATTTCCTCCATATCTTCTGTAGCATCGCGCAGGTCGTCCTGTTTGGCGAGCAGGCGTTTTAAGAGCGCTACGTTGTCGTTCTGCTGAGAGAGAATGTCCGCCATCAGGTTACGTGCATTTTGTACGGCTTCCTTTTGCGGGTAGCGGTCGTGGCTATATTCAATAAGCAGATTTTCGTAACGCCCAAGCTTTGCGCTTAGAGTAACTTTAACGAAAGTCAGTAGTCCGTCCTCGTCTTCGGCGATGCTCATCTGCCCGAGCCAGTCGCGCAAGAATAGTACGGCTTTGCGCATATCCTCTTCGGACGGAGCTATGCGGCGGCTCACGCTTACCTTGTCAACCTCGGATTTTTTGCGCAGATAACCGACCAGGTTTCTGTCGTCCTTACCCACCACCGCGCCGCCATAGCGGATTTCTATTTTCTGCGCAACAATAAGCCGGGCGATAACAGCCGCGATGTCCACCTCACGCCAACCATAAGGTATGGCCTGGTAACGTCGCTGCACGTCACCCATGGAAACGGGCACGCGGCTGAGATTGCGTTCCTCCAGCCATTGGCTTACCTCATTTAGGGCAAACTCGTTATTTGCTCCATGACCTGCAAAGCCGCTGTATTCCGGCTCGCCGTTGAGTACTTGCAGAATATCCGCATCGCTTTCCCTGAACACATTCACAAAGTTTAGCTTGGCGTATACACTCTCTATCAGCTGCTTTAAGGCTTCGTCCAGCATACTCTTGGCCTCGCCATGCTTAATTGCGACTTTTTCGCCGCAGATAAAGAATGTGCCGTCCACGCTAGCCTTTTCTATCTGCTTCTTGGCGCTTTCTTCAAGGGTTCGTGCCTGTGTCTGACGTTTGCGAATAGCATCCTGTATGCTCTCGGGCAACTGAGACACGTTCTTCTGTTTGATATATTTGCGAATCTTCGCTGCTGTTTCTAGCACTTCGAAGTATTGCACCGCGCTCGAAAGAAGGACAATTGTTTCGTTGTTGGCATATGAATCCATTATCAGCTTTGCTTCCGGTGCATGGTAATAGTCGCTGGCAACTGTGACAAAACGCAGGCGAACACCGCCGGTCGCCGTACCGATAAGAGTTTGATCGATGTATTGGTCGTAGGCGAAGTCGTACTTTTTGTACTTATACTTCTTTGCAGGGTAAATTTCGGAAAATATCGTCTGCCCAATGCTCGCAACGATCGTCGCGCTGTCAACAGTAGTATTGCGGATGTCGATTGCGATGTCCTGCTCCTCGTCCGTCAAAAATGAGTAGGTGTCACCACTTCGCGCAACGTAATTCTGCGCTGACAAACGTTCTAACGACGAGGCTATGTCACGCCGTAGGTTTATTTTGTCCGTTCGGATATCATCCACCATTAGTATGGCGATGTTGTCGATATTCGCTTTAATATCATCGATGTAGCGCACAAGATAGAGCAACTTTAGGACGCTCACGTCACGCTGCTCTAAGCCATCGTGTTTGTCGGCAGCGCCCTGGCAGCGGTCAATTACGCGGCGGATCGGGCTTTCAAGGAAGGTATGCACCGTGTCGTAGAACAATGAGAACGGCGCAATAGCATTCTCATCCTTGCCCTGTACCTTCTGCGCTGCCTCTTGGAACCCGGATAGCATAGAACGCTCGCCGCCGGAGAGATGTTTGCCGGAGTTGCCGTGTTTACGTATCTCGGTGAGGACTTTTTGAATGATGAGGAACTGGTAAGGGACAAACGGGTATGTAGTGGAAAACTCTGCACCGTCCGCATAGCCCTTGATGTCCAGTACGGCGTCGTTAAACGAGAAGAGGTTTTTCAGGACGGCGTGTTCTTTGTCATAAACCATACGTAGGAGCGCATCCGCATCCTCCGTCTTTTCGAGGATACGCTGCTTAATAACCTCGTCCACCGAAGTAGAGGACAGGGACAACCGCGTGTTGAAACGACCCTGAATCTTTGAGAAGTCGTCGCCGCTTATTTTGACCACTGAGTCGATGGCTTCTTGACTGGTAACCATCACCCAGACTTTGCCGCGGCACTTGCTGCCGACTTCCTCAACGATAGACTGGAGATTAAGCATCAAATCACTGTCGGCGCCGATGTATTGGCCGACCTCGTCCACGCAGAACAGCAGCCTAAAGTCCTTGCCCTTGCCCTCAACATAGGATTTTATCTCCTCAACCAACTGCTGAATACTCATATCATTAGTTTCTTCGCCGTTAAACCAGTTGCGGGCCGCTGTCTCGCTCATGCCGAGAACGCTTTGCAGAACGGACACAATGTCGTCCTCAAAGAACGCATAGGCAGAGCGACTCTCCAGCCAGGGCGCGCCGTTGATCTCTTCAAAAGCCACGCGGAACTCTTTGGTCTTGCGCTGTTTGTCGACGAAGCGTTCGAGTCTTGCAATTTTTAAGTCCTCGCCGTAGAAGCCAAGATGGTTGTAGAACACCTTGGCAAACACCCTGAGGATTGCAGTTTTGTCTTTGTTAATGGGGCCCTCGATGTCGATATTAAAGAGTATAGATTCCGTGGGGATGTTCGTACAGCGGACGACTGTGGCATACATCAGGGGGTCATCGAACTTGTCTTTAAAGAAGTCCACTGCTGTTCTACTGCCGACTTTAGCGTTTGACAGAAGGTAGGACAGTATTTTGAGGAAGTGGGATTTACCGCTGCCAAAAAAGCCTGAAATCCAGACCCCGACTTTGTCAGTGGGGTGATCTATGGCCTTGGAGTAGTTGTCGAAAAAAGTGCTGAAATGTCGGCGCAGTTCCTTGGTGATGATATACTCGCCGAGTTCTTGCACGAGACTCTGCTCATCATCCTGCGCCACTTTGATCACGCCATTAATGTCGCGATTAACGTCCTTTTGGAACATATTCTGAATCTTCATGCGCTTCCCCCCGGCTAAAGTAGATTGAACGCCCGATAGTAATTCCCGTCATGGAACTTCTCGAACTGGATTAAGTTTTGCCCGTTAAACTCTCCCGGATAGAACATCACAATAGGTATATCCGTGAACTCCTGCTGCATACTGTCGAGCATCTTGTGTGCCCTCATAAAAGGATGCACTTTCCCTATGCCCGTCAAAAACAGTACATCACCGCGTTTGTGCGGCGTATATTTCATCTTCGCAAGGAATGCTTCCTGAGTGGCGATCTTTTGCAGCTGGGCGAGAAGGTAGTCCTTGCCCTTTTTCTCTTCTAACCCCGGCACAATGGCCAGCACACGCTTCTCCTCCAAAATCTCAAGCAGAATCTTGTACATATCCCTCTCAATGATGCGAAAGTCATCGGACGGAGCATTGACAAGCCGTTCAATGTAATCCCGGACTATTAACTCATGCTGCGGTGCGTATTTGAATACGTATATCCCCACCTCGTTCGACAACCCCTTGTTGGCGAGGAAATTCGCATCGGATATGCGCGCTTTTATTCGATCCAATTCTTGTTTGATGTCAGCCATAGTCACACTCCTACCTAAAACAGTTAAATGCCGCGAGCGCGGTCAAGTCGTTGTTTTCACGTATGCCGCTTTCCAGTTCAGCGCTGATGAAAATGGGGTTCAATGTAGTATCCTTCCCGCTGTCGAGCATCTCCGTTTCAAGCAGGCATTTGGTCAGCACTTGCTTTAATTTCTTAATGGTCTGCGCGCTCCAAGCCGCCACGTCGTCGTTCTGTTCCTGCAAGCGGGCGAAGAACACGTTAATATCCTTCTTGGTATAGGAGAAGTCCTGCTGGCGGTACTTTTCGCCGATTAGCCCCTCCATAAACTCGCGGACAAGGCGGTTGTAGCGCATCATTGCATAGAGGTTAATCTGTTTAGCAGCCTCAACAGGCGCTTTCGCCACCTCGTAGACCAGATTCTCGTTGTCAAGCGCAATCAGCCGCTTGTGGCAAGCACGAGCGATCCTTTTCACCATGCGCTCTGTCGGATACTGGAACAAATTATCTCGTTGGATACACGCAATAATCTCTTCAATTGACCTTTGTTCAAGATACTGCTTCGACACAATTCTCATCTCGTAAAACAGGAATTGCTCAGCAGTCAGGGTGCCGTTGTACGACATAGCAATACCCATATATCATTATCACCTTTTCGCGCCTCTCTGACCTTAAATCGCCATCGACGGCTCATTTTTCAAGAGCATTTACATGCCCTATCTCTGTTTTTCTTTTAGTATAACTGTTATACCGAATTACTTCCACATAAGCACAAATAAACTAAGCGGCAGTGTCACAATTCTGTCACAGCTTAGTCCCGATTCCCTTCACTTTCTCAACGAAAGGGACGTTTCTTTTTGGAAATAGACCTTCCCATCCGCTCGTAGCTACCCTTCCTATCGAGCTGCGTATCTGCAGTTTGATGACTCACCGCCCGCCAAACCTCTCGAGCTCAGTCATAACGATAGCGTGTAGACGGTTACACATAATGCATCAAGCCGCAAGCTCAAACTTGGCACTAATATGTTCACCAATGGAATTTCATCTGTGATTTCTCGGAAATCACATTAAACACTGAAATTCCCCAAGTAGCTAGAGAAGTAGCTTCCACTCGTCCTCACTCTGAAAGACAAACTCCTTGTTGATCCCGCCAATCATGACAGGATAATACTTGGTGCTGCTCGCCTGACGTGCTGCTCGCCTGACGTCCTGCTCTTGGCATGGCCTCACCTCGCGCCGATGTTACTTCGCGCTCAACGAAAATACAGAAAGAACGCCGTGTAGACCTGGGGAATTTCAGTGTTTAATGAAATTCCATTACAGCCGTCGTGGCGCAACGTCCCTTTTGTTATGTGCGGGTATTACATCACACTCATATATTCTGGACTCTGCACCCCAGGGATGAAAGCCATTCCCTATATATATCCAGCCATGTCGCTCATAGTATCCGCTATGGTCGGTACTGAGATATACTTTCTTATAACCTAGTTTTGACGCTTCAATCCTTCCATGCTCTAAAAGCTTAGCCCCTAAACTCTTACCTCTGTAGCTCTCTTCGACGTATAGAGCACACAACCAAGGAAACAAGTCTTGACGACTTATGAAATCATTAGTGATAAGACCGTAACTGCCTATTATTTCTTCATTTCGTATCATCAAAAACCAGCGTGGCAGCGGGCTTTGTGTCGAAATGCTATTACTTATACAATTTTCATAGATTCGTCTGTCTATACCCCACTTTTCGGCAAAGTGATCAATCGCTCTTTCTAAATATGCTACATTTTCTCTAACTCCGATAATGCTGAAGTCCATTGTGCACCTCCTCACAACTAATCATCTAGGCAGGCTGCTACAGCACAAACCTGGTCCGAAGGCCATTACATGCGTCAACACCTAGACAGACCAACACACCAACGCACGGTGGCTCACTAAAAGTCCTTTTTTTCTTGTAGTGCGCCTAACTTTGCAGTCGAGCCACGGTGGACGCAACTATAAAGGGAATTGCTTCCTCCGGGAACGGCGAAACACAGCTGGCGTTGATTTCGCACAGCACATAGGTGTCGGCCCCTAGCGTGTCCTTCTTGCCCAAAAGAAAATCGCAGTCCCAGATGATTGGGAGCTGGGGAGTGTCAATGCATAGCCGTTTTTGCACTGCGGGGAGCCAGTCCTGTTCGAGCTTGCACTTGAGCGACTGAAATTCAGGCTTGCTGGGCGGATGGTACAGGCGTGGCCCAGGTTGCGGCGCCGCGGAGGGCGGCGCACCTGCTGGCGCCGGAAAGAGGGCATTGACTGCTTGGTGCCCGAACCCCACTACTTGGTTATGAGCCAAGTAGCAGCGAATCATGCCCTCAACTAGGCGCTCCTGATAGGCTTGGTCAATCACACTGCCCTTGTTAACAAAGTAGGGCCGATATAGATCGAGCAGTGCGCCTAAGGGTATGACTTCTTCATACGCTCCCCGAATGGCTTGGCGCACGCTGATAGGAGTATCATAACTTAGCACTAACGAGTCGTCATGCCGCCCATCGCCAATAAGCGGATTGCTCTGCAACTGTACTCTCCACACTCCTATACCGCCGTTGCCGCGGTACTGCTTCAGCACTCGGGCCTCTCCAGAAGCCAGTCTCCGGGGTAATTCTTGGCACATCTGTTCCGGCGTGAGATAAATATGCGTGTCGCAGCCCCAGCCTACTTCGCGCGTGCTATACAACACTTCCTTGGTGCCAATCTTCAAGATGACGTCGGGATGCGCACTGACAAAAACCCCGGCAGATGCCACGCGTCGTAGCATAGCATCTAGAACGGTGCGGTCACGCCCCCCCTCTAGCGGGTCGACCCACACGAGTACGCCATCAAACTGCAAGAGCGCTGGCTCTACCTCGTGGCAGTTATCGTCATGATAGGCGACTGGGTGCGACACCACCCCACTGTCGGCGAAGCCCTGAAACAGCCTCGAAAACAGTTCGTTCTCAACTGACGACTTCCTACCGACAACCCGGTTCTCAGCATGGAGAATGGCTACCCGCATGTGCTTGCTCTTCATTAGCGTTCCTCCTTCGACAATCACTATTAAGGCTCGCGGTTTCACCCGCCCATTGGCTTTAAGAGGAGCAATAATCGCTTGTCTTCTATCGGTCGCAGCGACCGATCGGGGGGCGGTGACGGTCATCAACTTGCGGTACACGGCCCGACGTTTGCCCACAGAACGTTATCGCGTCACGCTCTTATGATCATGAGCACTCCCGCTATTTCATTCTCAAGCTCATCACATTCGGCCTGCTGGCTTCTTATGTAGCTCGCAAAGAGGTCTGCTTTTTCTGGATACAGCTCTTGCAGTTCAGTCGC
>Ga0136703_1000283_pt1 | contig 11535 bp, 10 predicted proteins | sample 3C3metaG_FD_101400 | JGI IMG/M metagenome (GOLD analysis project Ga0136703, IMG submission 101400) | Freshwater bacterial and archeal communities from Indian Creek, Illinois, USA - 3C3 metaG | ecosystem: Environmental > Aquatic > Freshwater > Unclassified | place: USA: Indian Creek, Illinois... | reverse complement strand
GGTGCGGCTGTCGCGGATGCTACGGCTATGGGGAGTATAATGCTTCCTCTGATGGAGAAAGCCGGTTATCACAAAGGTAAAAGTACAGCTCTCATATGCTCTGCCGCTATAGCATCGGGACCGCTGATCCCGCCGGGTTTGCCGATGATATTCTACGGAATAGCGGTTGGTGTGTCGATCATTGATTTATTCATAGCAGGTCTTCTTCCGGGAATAATCATAGCTGTAGGAACCATGGTTATATGGGGGTTTGTGGCGAAAAAAGCGAACTATGTCGGCGAAGGATCATTTTCATTCAAAAGAGCGCTGCTTGAAACGAAAAACTCGATCCTTGCCCTTATATTCCCGATCATAATACTTGTGGGAATTCGGTTTGGCGTCTTTACACCGACTGAAGCGGGAGCAGTTGCCGTCGTATATGCGCTTATTGTCACAGCCTTTATATACAAGGAGATTAAATGGTCAGAAATGTCCGGCATTTTATCGCGTACCGCCGTAGGCACTTCTGTTGTGATACTCATTGCGGGGATGAGCAGAGTTGTGGCTCATTACGTCACTATAGCGCGTATCCCTCATATACTTACCGAAACATTGATGAGTATTGCCGATACCCCATGGGAGTTTATGCTCATATTAAATATTGCATTGCTGTTCGTGGGAATGGTAATGGATATAACTCCTGCCATACTGCTTTTAGGGCCTATATTGGCACCTCTTGGCAATGCTTATGGATTTGATCCCGTACACTTTGGATTGATAATAATAATAAACCTAGTAATAGGCCTATTAACCCCGCCGGTAGGGACAGTCCTTTTTGTAGGCAGCAGGTTAAGCGGGCTTAATATGCTTGAGTTAGCGAAGCACATGCTGCCATATATACTCTTTATGATAGCTGTTTTGATAGCAGTTATACTTTTACCCGATGTGTTCCTGTTCTTGCCAAGACTGGGCAGATAGGTGCGATGAATCGCATGTGATTCTCTACCCTGATTATAGGGAAAGGAGGAAACTTCAGGTTTAAGCTTTATTATATCAGGAGGTGATGGAACAAATATTTTGTGCTAAATAGTATCAAACGATGCAAATTAAGTTTTTTAAATTTATTGAGGAGGATTAAATTTTATGTCAAAAGACACAGGCAAATTTAAAATTATAGGGATAATAGTAGCTTTAGTTGTAGTAGCGGCGATTGTAGTTATGGCAATCAGACCCGCAGGGGATGTTGCTCCGGAACAGCCGGAGCCTGTAGCTCAGCAACCACCAGCGCAACAACCTGTTGTACAGCCTGTCACCCCTCAACCCGATCCATTAAAGGACGGAGACTCTGAGGTCATTAGAATGGGTCAAGGTTTTTCAGATAAACATGGTTCGTTTCAGGCTTTCGTGAAATTCGAGGAAATAGTTGAAAGAGAAACAGGCGGAAGAATTGACGTGCAGACTTTCCACAGTGGTCAATTAGGAGATGATGCTTCGATGATGGTTGCTCTTCAAGCCGGAACACAAGAAGTTGCATTTCCTTCAGGCGGGGCGGTTTCGCGCTTTGTTCCAGGTATGTTTGTATTTGATCTTCCCTTCATATTGCCTCCTGATTTTGAGCTTATTGATTCAATCCTTGGAGGAGAAGTCGGCGAGGACATGTTGGGAAGATTTGCTGAGCACGGCATGATAGGTTTAGGTTTCGGAGAAAATGGATTCCGCCATATAACGAACAATGTAAGGGAAATCAAAGGAGTCGCCGACTTTTCGGGGCTTAAAATACGCACTATGGAAAATGAGATACACCTTGCTATGTTCAAAAAACTTGGGGCAATGCCTGCTCCTCTGCCTTTCTCGGAAGTATTTTCAGCCCTTCAGACCGGAGTTTTCGACGGGCAGGAAAATGCAGCGTCGGCGATATATCTTAATAGACTCCATGAGGTTCAAAAGTACTTGACCGATACGGGGCATGTGTACGCGCCGTTAATATTACTGATGAGCGAGATTTTCTGGGAAAACTCAAATCCTGAAGAACAGCAGCTTTTCAGGGAAGCAGCCAAAGAGGCGCTTGCCCATCAAAGGGAAGTCACACGTTCGGATAACGAAAAACTTCTTGAGAACATAGCTGCAGCAGGAGTAACGGTTACACGTCTAACTCCTGAAGCAAGACAAGAATTCGTAGATGCTACTAAGCCGCTTTATGAGCAGTTCAGAGAAATGATTGGCGGCGAACTCCTTGATAGAGTATTAGAAGCGGTTGGAAGATAAAAGAAAGAATAGTAATTCAGACTTTCATGATGTCGCATTGGTGAGACGGGTCCAAAATCCGTCTCACCATAATTCTTTTAGTGACTTTAATTTTGCTGAGGGATGACAGGATATAGGTGAAACGTGACGGAGGAGTAGATCATGCCTGTACTTACAGAAAGTGCTTTAAGCATAAAACTGCCCGAAATGATTAAAGTTAGGCAGAAATTTGGGATTCATGGGATTAACGACATAGAGTCAGCGGTAAGTAATGAGATATATAATAACACGATAGTTAAAATGGTTAAGCCAGGGCAAAAGATAGCTATTGCGGTAGGAAGCAGGGGGATATTCAATCTTGCTGAAATAGTAAAAACAGTCGGTAACTGTTTGAAGAGATTAGGCGCAAAGCCTTTTATCGTACCAGCTATGGGAAGTCATGGAGGCGGAACTGCAGAAGGTCAGAGAGAAGTACTCAACAGTTATGGCATTAATGAGAATAGAATTGGGTTGCCAATTGTATCTTCAATGGAAGTATTAAAAGTAGGTGAAACAGTTGATAAAATTCCAGTTTTAATGGATAGAGTTGCATACGAATCAGATATGATTGTGCCAATAGCCAGGATAAAGCCCCACACTGACTATAAAGCAAGTATAGAAAGCGGATTATGCAAAATGATGGCCATTGGCTTAGGTAAACACGAGGGCTGTTCACGGCTTCATAAAGAGGGATTCGAAAGATTTGGTAAAGTTATTCCTGAAGTTGCTGAAGTAATTATAAAACAGACACCTATAGGTTTCGGAATAGCAATTATCGAAAACGCTTATGACAGAACTGCTTTTATAAAAGCAGTAATCGCAGATGAAATACTAAATGAAGAACCTGGTATGCTAAATGTTGCAAAGAGCATGATGCCAAAGATAATGCTACCTGATATTGATGTGCTGATAGTTGAGCAAATAGGGAAGGATATTAGTGGAGCAGGTATGGACCCCAACATTATTGGAAGGACAACAAAAGGGAAACTGCAAGGTTTTGAAGGACCTGATATAAAAAGAATAATCGTTCTAAGCCTGTCTGAGAATACACACGGCAATGCCTGTGGTATAGGGCTTGCGGATTTTACAGTAAAGCATTTTCTTGAAAGTGTAAACTATACTTCAACATATGCAAATGTAATAGCTTCCGGGAACCCCGAGGCTGGTAGGATACCGATTGTTATGGAAAACGAAACAGAAGCTGTGATCGCAGCACTAAGTTGCTGTCCCGGCATAAATGAAAATAACCCTAAAATAGTGAGGATTAAAAATACTCTACATGTTGAAGAAATTTTTATATCTAAGAATATGATGCCGGATATTGAGGGGAATGCGTTATTCGAGATTGTTGGATAGAGTCATACAGTTTTAGTTTGTTTGTTTTACACAAATATATGACCTTGATTCCGAATAATGCTTCAAATATTTGTTCGTGTAACATATTTACAAAACTTAACCAATCTAGTAAAATTATCTACAGGACAAAATTAGAGCTCAATTGAGTATTGATTTAAGACATTCTGGAGGGAATAGAATGGAAATGCAAAATCAACGTTTGAGTCCTTTAGTCAAAATAAGTACATTATATGAATCGCTAAGGACTTCGGAGCAAAAGGTTGCTGACTATATAAACTCTCACCCTGAGGAAGTTATTTATTTGAGTATAACTGCTTTAGCAGAGAAATGTGAGATATCCGAATCATCCGTTATCAGGCTATGCAAAGTTTTGGGATTCGAAGGTTATCAAGATTTAAGAATTAGTATGGCTAGGTCATTGGTAGAACCTGTTAAGTACATTCATGAAGAATTGGAAGAGACTGATGATGTAAATAAGATTATACATAAAGTTATGGTAGCAAACATGAAGGCTATAGAAGATACTATGAAAGTACTTGTTAGTGCTGACGTAGAAAAGGCAATCGAAGCTTTAGCTAAGGCTAGAAAAATAGAGTTTTATGGTCTGGGTGGGTCGGGTGCTGTAGCATTTGATGCACATCATAAATTTTTCAAATACGGTATTCCATGTTTTGCATTTAATGATCCACACATGCAAATAATGTCAGCAGCAATGCTAGGAGAAGAAGATGTTGTTATCGGTATATCACACAGCGGTAGTACTAAAGACATCGTAAGCTCTTTGAAAATGGCATTGGACTCAGGAGCTACTACTATCTGTATAACTAGCAGTGAAAAATCTCCTGTTACAAAGGTTTCGTCTATAAAACTAATAGTTTCTGCAAGAGAATTGTCATTTAAGCCAGAGCCTATGGCATCACGAATAGCGCAGCTGACAGTAATAGATGTATTATCAGTCGGAGTTGCCTTAAAGAGGGAAAACATAGTTATAAATAATCTGGAAAAATCAAGAAAGGCCTTAATTACAAAAAGATATTAGTGGGTTACTCCAGGTTTTATTTTTTTATTTATAATCTTAATGATAAGTTTTCTATCAAGACAATAAGTGAATAACAGAAGCACTTTTTTTAGGAAGGTTAGAGGATGATAAGAGACATTATGGCAGGGCTTGATATTGGCACAAGCTCGTTAAAGTTTACGGTAATTGATGCAAATAGTGGAAACACAATTAAAAATATGAGAGTAGAATATGAGGGTAAAGAAATTTCCACGGGTGTAGTCCCCGTGTCAATGTACGAAAAGACACTACTGGATGTAATAAATTCTTTAAATCAAGAGTATAACTTGCTGGCTATAGGTTTCTCGTTTCAGATGTATTCATTGTGTGAAAAAACTCCTAACGGTATGGTGGCTTATCAATGGAACAGTATCTGGAACAAGGAAGCAGGGATAGAGAAAAGTTTAAAGAAGTATATGAGAAGATCTGGGTGTCCTGTAGATACCATTTATCCTGCTTACAAACTCTATAGCTCAAGAGATAAAGGTAAAACGTTTGTTCCGTATGGTTTAAAAGAACATATAATTAAATTCCTAACCGGAAATCTTGTAACCGATTATTCATGTGCTTCAGCCAGTGGTCTTTTGGATATATACGACATGTCCTGGAATAAAGAACTCATTGAAGATATAGGTTTTTCTTTAACTGAAATGCCCGAGATAAAAAGATATAACACAGTAGTCGGGTATCTTAACATCCCAGGTTCCGGTCTTTCAAACACAAAGATACCCATAGTTACAGGTCTTGGAGATGGAATGTCAGCAAGCTATGCTTGTAGAGATCTCTCGAAGATTTGTGCAAATCTTGGTACATCTATGGCTGCCAGGGCTTTTGTAGACAGGGAAAATCTTAACTATTCTGATAAAACTTGGGCATATGTTTTTGATGAAAAGACCTATATAGTTGGTGGAATTTCATCAAATGGATGTTCTGTTTTAAATTGGTTAGAAAATTTAAAGCTATATAATAGTGAAGACACAATTGAAACAGATAAAAATGGTGTTATGTTTTTTCCTTGGCTTCATGGAGAAAGGACTCCTTACTGGTCATCAAATTTAAAGGGTACTTTTGCTGGTATAGAAATAGATACAAGTATCAACTCGATAATTACTGCAGTGGTAAAGGGTGTTAGTTTTACTATAGCAAATCTTATAAATATAGTGAGAACTGATGTTGGGGAATCAGGCATGATTATTGCTGCGGGAGGAGGTATCCATAAAAAAGCCTTGTTGGAATTCTTATCAGGGAGCATACCATTGGAATTAGGTATTCTGTATGATTCGGATTACCTTGCATCCCATGGCGCAGCAGCTGCAGCAGCAGACGCGATTGGCATTTCTGCCAAAAAAAATATTGAGATCAAAGATGTTATTAAACCAAGTTTTAGGTATAAGGATGAATATGAAAAATGGCTACAGATGGGTAACAAGTTTGCAAGCTTATATGATGGATATAAAGACGAAAATTCTGCAGTTTAGATTTAGTTAATGGTAACAAATAATCGAGGAAAGGTTTTAAAAAGCTGGATGCCAAGATTATGGATTACAAGTAAACTGTAGATTATAAGTGCGTAGATAAGCGTAACGCATCTGAAAATGGAAGCGATACGCATCTATATAAAATTATATCGAGGAGGAAAAAGAAATGATTAGAGGAGTTTTGGCACCAAACATAACTATATTCGACAAGGAAGGGATTATAGATACTGAGAAGACTGAGAAGCATATGCGCTGGATGTTTGAGAATGGAGTTGATGGTTTCTTTTTAACAGGTTCTTATGGGGCAGGACCTCTGATGACTCTGGAAGAGAGAGCAAGTATTTTCACATTAGCTAAAAAGGTTGCAAAAGACTTTCCTGAAAAGTTTTTGATCGCCCATGTTGGGACCGCGGACACTGCGTCTGCTGTACAACTGTCAAAAAAGGCCGAAATAGCAGGGGTAGATGCAATAGGTGCTGTGCCTCCGTTCTATTACAAGTATAGTGATGAAGAAGTAGTTAGATATTATGAAGAGATAGTTAAGTCAGTGAATATACCTGTGTATGCCTATAACAATCCGACAACGACCAGAGTAAAGTTTAGTGTTAGTACAGTTGAAAAATTACAGAAAGTAGGAATTGTTGGACTGAAGGATAGTTCACTTGATATGTTATTCCTGACACAAGTATATTACAATACAAAGAATAACAAGAAGGATTTCCATGTTATCATTGGTACTGAAGTAGGTTGTCTTCCGATGTATTTGATGGGAATTGATACTATAATAGGTGGAATGTGTAACTATGTACCCGAGCTGGTTTCTATCATGTATAAACTCGTAAAGGAAGGTCCGAGAGAAGAAGCAGAAAGAGTATACGAAGCGATTATGGACTTTAGGAAGATTATGTCTGTGGCTGATAGCACAATAGTATCACATATGGCTCTTTATGCCAGAGGATTTGATGCAGGATTTCCAAGAAAACCCATGATACTGCCTGACTTTAGCGACTCTAAGTACGAATTTATGAAAAAGGAAATAGACAAAGCTTTGAAGATCATGAGATAGTAAAACGCGATATAAATATCCCAAAATAAGATGATATAGAATTTTTGTTTTATTAATCAATGGTAATGTACGAGGATGCTAAGAACTCTAAAACGGATACGAAAAATGACTGCTGGCAGTCTGCTATTTTGAGAGGTGGCGGAGTTCTTGCTACCCTACATGTCTTACATTACATGAGAAGGTTAATAAAATCTGTAAATCGAGAAAGAGAGGAATGTCAGAAACATGGGGACAATCGACAGTAAATATTATAAATTAGTAGTACTTGCTCGCTCCTTTGCTAAAGTTTCAGTAAAACCCATAGAGTTTCTGAGGAACAATGGATTTAGTGTAGAGTTAAAACGAAACCATCTTGTGAACGAAGAAGAAAAGGTTTCCGAACTAATAGGAGATGCTGATGCTGCAATTATTGGTTCTGACAAAATAGGAACCCTTGTTTTTGATAGATGCAAAAACTTGAAATTATTATCAAAGCATGGTGTGGGTATGGACAACATAAATTTAGAGGGAGCAAGGGAACGAGGGATTATCGTGACCAATACTCCTGGAGCAAATCACGAATCCGTTGCAGATCTTACTTGGTTGCTGATTATGGCTGCATCGAGAAATTTTCTTAGTGTATGCGATAATGTGAAGCAAATGAATTGGAATAGTTCTGGCCTTGGCCAAGAGGTTCATCAAAAGACTATCGGCATCATAGGTTATGGAAGGATAGGGAAAGCTGTCGCTAAAAGGGCTGTTGGTTTTGAGAACAAAGTACTCGTATATGATTCCGCTGTTGAATGTTTAGAGCCAGTATGCGGTCTTGATATACGAAAAGTTTCATTTGAAACACTATTAAAAGAATCTGATATAATATCGCTTCACGCACCATTAACTACAGAAACTGCGGGATTGCTAGATGAACAAGCTTTTACAATTGTGAAGAGCGGCGTTATAATAGTAAATACTTCAAGAGGCGAATTAATTGACGAAAATGCTCTATATAAAGCTCTAGTCTCAGGAAGAGTAAAAGCGGCGGCATTAGATGTTTTTGTGCAAGAACCGCCAATAGGTAATCCCCTGCTGACATTAAAAAATGTCATTCCAACACCACATATAGGAACTCATACCGAGGAGTCAAATTTCAGGATGGGTATGATGGCTGCTGAGAATGTTGTAAACTACTTTAAAACATTGTAATATTTGCAGCGTAGTTATTTTAAAGCTCTTTGGCTGGTTAAAACTTATGCTTCAGAGCCAGAGTTTTATTAATGTAAACTTTGATATCTACTGCAACCATGAGTCATGATAGTAATTGAATAAAACCGGCGATAGCATAAGGAGATAAGCACGCTTCTATATCAATGATTTGCGAGCTTGCAGTTAAGCGTGCTTTGCCTTGTGCCCTGAAAATGAAAGATACTTTGTCAGTAAATCATCCCAGTCTTCGCTATGAAGGATTATTCGAAATCAGCCCCATTTCGTTATTGACATTTAATTCACAATAGTATATCCTTCACAAGGGAATGTTAAAAAAATAACGTAAAGGGGAATGAGGAGTTTGGCTCAAAGTTACAGAAATTTTGAAAAAGTCAACGCAATATTGGAAAAACACCAAAATAACCCAGCCTCGCTTATTAGTGTGCTACAGCAAATTCAAGACGAATACAGATACTTACCCGAGGAGATTTTGGCGTATGTTTCCACCGCGATGGGTGTATCGCCTTCCAGGGTTTACGGCGTGGCGACGTTTTACGAAAACTTTTCGCTTCACCCAAAAGGGAAATACGTAATAAAGGTATGCGACGGAACCGCGTGTCATGTAAGGAAATCACAGACATTGATAGATACCGTAAGAACGCAGCTTAATCTTAAAGAGGGCATCGACACCACGGATGATCTTCTTTTTACTCTTGAAATCGTATCTTGCTTAGGAGCATGCGGATTAGCGCCGGTTTTGCTTGTAAACGACAAGGTCTATGGCAAGGTGACATCTGAGGAAATGAAACGGATCCTTGATGAATACAGACGAAAGGAAGACTTAGCAGAATGATTGCAAATGCGACAATTTTTGAATCTTTAAAAAGCGATCTGATTGATAAGGATAAACGAATCGGCACTAAGGTGCTTGTTTGCGCGGGTACAGGCTGCGTAGCCGGTGGCGCTATGGATATTTACTCAAAGATGAAATCTTTGGCAAGTGAATACGGATTGCCTACCGATATACAAATGGCAAATGAAAAGGATCGGGTACTTCACATTGTTCCGAGCGGATGTCACGGTTTTTGTGAAATGGGTCCTTTGGTAAGAATCGATCCTCAGGGAATTTTGTATGTCAAGGTAACTTTGAACGATGTTGAGGAAATCGTTAAGAAAACATTGCTTGAAGGTGAAATTGTCGAAAGGTTGGTGTACAAACATCCTGTAACTTCCGTGGCATATGCAATCGAACATGATATTCCTTTTTATGCCAGACAAACCAGGATCGTGCTGGAACGGTGCGGCGCTATAAATCCCGAGGACATAAACGAATATATAGCTTCAGGGGGATATAGCGCGCTGGTTAAAGCGTTTCAGATGCCCCCTGAGCAGGTCTGTAAAATCATATCCGACTCAAAACTCAGAGGCAGAGGAGGAGGGGGATTCCCGACCGGACGAAAGTGGGAAAGCGTGCGCAGGCAAAATACCGATGTCAAATATGTCATCTGCAACGGTGACGAAGGCGATCCGGGCGCATTCATGGACAGAAGCATAATGGAAGGCGATCCGCATGCTGTTATAGAGGGCATGCTCATAGGCGGTTATGCATCCGGTGCGAATTACGGATATATTTATGTACGTGCGGAATATCCGCTTGCGGTGGCAAGACTTCAAAATGCGATAAATCAGGCGCGCGAATACGGATTTTTAGGTAAAAACATACTCTCAAGCGGCTTTAGCTTCGATCTTAGGATAAACAAAGGCGCGGGAGCTTTTGTTTGCGGAGAGGGCAGCGCACTTCAGGAATCGATAGAAGGCAAACGGGGTATGCCCAGAGTCAAGCCGCCAAGAACCGTTGAACGCGGCCTTTGGGGAAAGCCTACTTTACTTAACAACGTTGAAACATTTGCAAATGTTCCGAGCATTATATTAAGAGGTGCTGATTGGTTTGTTTCAATCGGCACCGAGAACAATTCGGGTACCAAGGCATTTGCCTTAACGGGCAACATTAACAATACCGGACTTATTGAAGTGCCGATGGGAGTGAAGCTTAAAGAGATCATCGAAGACATAGGCGGCGGTGTGCCTGAAGGCAGAAAGTTTAAAGCAGTGCAGATTGGAGGTCCATCAGGCGGATGTCTGACCGAGGAACACATGGATCTTACAATTGATTTTGATTCGCTCGACAGCGCGGGAGCTATGATGGGTTCAGGCGGTTTGGTCGTAATGGACGATAAGACCTGCATGATTGAGGTTGCGCGATTTTTTATGAATTTTACCCAGAAGGAATCCTGCGGTAAATGTGTTCCCTGCAGGGAAGGCACGAAACGGATGCTTAAGATTATGGGGGATATAGTCGAAGGCAGAGGGAGTATGGAGGATCTGGCGCTTCTTGAGGATCTGTCAGAAACTGTGACCGTAGGGTCTCTTTGTGGTTTAGGCAAGACGGCGGCCAATCCGATTCTTACGACTTTAAGGTATTTCAGGGATGAATATATCAGCCATGTGAGGGATAAGAAATGCCCTTCGGGCGTTTGTAAAAAGCTTATGACATACGTAATTATCGCGCAAGCGTGCAAAGGATGTACCAAATGCAAAAGAGTCTGTCCCGTTCAAGCTATTGAAGGAGTGGTCAAACAGCCATTTGTGATAATTCAGGAAAAATGTATAAAATGCGGGGCATGCTTGGAAATTTGTCCTTTTAACGCGGTCAAGGAGGTATAATATGGCTAAGACAATGAAAATAAACGGCAAAGCGGTTAGCTTTGACTCGGAAAAAAATATGCTCGAAGTAATTAGAAACGCAGGTATCGAACTTCCAACATTCTGTTATTATTCGGAATTAAGCATTTATGGCGCATGCCGTATGTGCCTTGTGGAGGATAAAAGGGGCAATGTTGTCGCCGCTTGTTCCGAGCCTCCGAAAGATGGCACGGAGATTAAAACCCATACTCTAAGGCTGCAAAAACAACGTAAAAATACTATGGAGCTGCTTTTGGCTAGCCACGATACAGAGCTGAAGCATGAAAATGGAAACAGGACAAAATGAGAGATTAGAGCATCTGCTAAAATAATTTCTTCTCTAAAAAGGGCTGGACAAACGGAAAGGCAAATGGTATGATAGTATTGGAAAG
>Ga0136703_1000261_pt1 | contig 12145 bp, 10 predicted proteins | sample 3C3metaG_FD_101400 | JGI IMG/M metagenome (GOLD analysis project Ga0136703, IMG submission 101400) | Freshwater bacterial and archeal communities from Indian Creek, Illinois, USA - 3C3 metaG | ecosystem: Environmental > Aquatic > Freshwater > Unclassified | place: USA: Indian Creek, Illinois... | reverse complement strand
GCCCCAAGAAGGGTCTATCCCCGCTTGCGCGGGGGAACCTGTTTACGGCGGCGCGCAAGCTCGACCTGGCGGGGTCTATCCCCGCTTGCGCGGGGGAACCGAGGACGACAACGTGGGCGTCTATGCGCCGCTGGGTCTATCCCCGCTTGCGCGGGGGAACCAGTGCTGAGACGATGTTGGCTGCGTGCATTGTGGGTCTATCCCCGCTTGCGCGGGGGAACCCGCGGGCTCAAGCTGGCCCACTCGGTCTGTGGGGGTCTATCCCCGCTTGCGCGGGGGAACCGGCCCGCCACTCGCCGCGCGACAGCATCGCGGGGGTCTATCCCCGCTTGCGCGGGGGAACCCGCCATGCAGACCATGAGCCTGCCAGGCACGCGGGTCTATCCCCGCTTGCGCGGGGGAACCTGCCACGCCGCCACCCACACCCACCGCCCCTAGGGTCTATCCCCGCTTGCGCGGGGGAACCTGTGCAGGTGCTGCTGGAGCCGGTTTTCTGCCGGGTCTATCCCCGCTTGCGCGGGGGAACCAGCAGACTGGCGCCGCCACCGCGTTCTGGGTGGGGTCTATCCCCGCTTGCGCGGGGGAACCGCGGCGAGCGTGCGCGGGGTATTCGACAATGCGGGTCTATCCCCGCTTGCGCGGGGGAACCTGGCGCTGGCCGTGTCTGGCGTCATCAACTGGGGGTCTATCCCCGCTTGCGCGGGGGAACCCTTTCGTCGTCGCCCTTTGGCGCGTCTTTGAAGGGTCTATCCCCGCTTGCGCGGGGGAACCTTGGGGCTGTTTGGCCTGCCCAGCGATGAGCAGGGTCTATCCCCGCTTGCGCGGGGGAACCGATGAGCCGATACAGCCGGCGATTCTGGGCATGGGTCTATCCCCGCTTGCGCGGGGGAACCGCCTGCTGTGCCTGCTTGATGGAGTCGAGAAGGGGTCTATCCCCGCTTGCGCGGGGGAACCCATATCAGGCGCTGGCTGCGCTCGTGTCACCAGGGTCTATCCCCGCTTGCGCGGGGGAACCTCCGTAACACCGACCGAGATATTCCTCTCGATGGGTCTATCCCCGCTTGCGCGGGGGAACCGACCACTGGTCAATGGATTGACGGCTCTGTACGGGTCTATCCCCGCTTGCGCGGGGGAACCCAGAAGCTGGCCGAATCGCTGTTTGGCGGCCTGGGTCTATCCCCGCTTGCGCGGGGGAACCGCACTGGTGGGCCGTGTGGGAGTAGCCCGTCAGGGTCTATCCCCGCTTGCGCGGGGGAACCCACTTGTACTCCACCGTCCTGAACCCGCGGTAGGGTCTATCCCCGCTTGCGCGGGGGAACCTCAAAATCCAGCCCGTCAAAAGCCGGGTGCTGGGGTCTATCCCCGCTTGCGCGGGGGAACCCATCACCCGCGCTTCGCCTTGCAGTCGCTGGAGGGTCTATCCCCGCTTGCGCGGGGGAACCCCCAGACGGGCACATCGGCCCGATCGGCCTTGGGGTCTATCCCCGCTTGCGCGGGGGAACCTCTTGACGGCGGCAAGATCGGCAAGCCCGAGGGGGTCTATCCCCGCTTGCGCGGGGGAACCACGACGCCGGTGGCTTTTTGCTCGATGAGCTGGGGTCTATCCCCGCTTGCGCGGGGGAACCGTTTTGGCCTGCCTAAACCCTTGTTTTTGCTGGGGTCTATCCCCGCTTGCGCGGGGGAACCGACGAAAAGGGATTCGTGGCCGCTGATGGCTCGGGTCTATCCCCGCTTGCGCGGGGGAACCAACGTCAAGACTCTGGCAGCATCTGGCTTGGAGGGTCTATCCCCGCTTGCGCGGGGGAACCTGGTGGAGGCCGTCGAAATCGGCGAGGACAAGGGGTCTATCCCCGCTTGCGCGGGGGAACCGAAGATGGGCTGGTGGTAAATCGACCCCAGGGGGGTCTATCCCCGCTTGCGCGGGGGAACCGCCACCACGCAATCGCCGGGCTGCGGCGTCACGGGTCTATCCCCGCTTGCGCGGGGGAACCACTGGCAAGCCGACTGCAATAGCAACAAACACGGGTCTATCCCCGCTTGCGCGGGGGAACCTTTGCAATGCGCATGATGTTGCCTCAGAATTTGGGTCTATCCCCGCTTGCGCGGGGGAACCCCGCCGTCAGCACGCCCGCCCCTGTGGTCTGCGGGTCTATCCCCGCTTGCGCGGGGGAACCATGTCGCCGTTGATTACGTGGTCTTTGACGAAGGGTCTATCCCCGCTTGCGCGGGGGAACCAAGGGCACCGGCACCAACCTATCGGCCATCCTGGGTCTATCCCCGCTTGCGCGGGGGAACCTTTTCGCGCTTGGCTGCGGGCAAAGCGCCACCGGGTCTATCCCCGCTTGCGCGGGGGAACCATAGGTTTCCAGCCCATCATCCACCTCGATCAGGGTCTATCCCCGCTTGCGCGGGGGAACCGCCGTGGCGGCGATGGTGATGCGGCCCGCAGCGGGTCTATCCCCGCTTGCGCGGGGGAACCATATGAGTGCGAAGAAATTGTAGCCAGCTTCGGGGTCTATCCCCGCTTGCGCGGGGGAACCGCAGTCGGCGCCGTATCCATCGGCCAGATGATGGGTCTATCCCCGCTTGCGCGGGGGAACCGTAGACCGTTGATATTGGTGTATACGATGCGGGGGTCTATCCCCGCTTGCGCGGGGGAACCCCAATCACGCAGACCTTGGCCCTCTCCAATTGGGGTCTATCCCCGCTTGCGCGGGGGAACCATGGCCAGGCGGGTAATCCAGTCAAAACCCGAGGGTCTATCCCCGCTTGCGCGGGGGAACCTCGCCCCGAGCCCTTCGCCTACCTTGGCGGTACGGTCTATCCCCGCTTGCGCGGGGGAACCTTCCGACGCTTGCCGGTCAGTCATCGACATGAAGGTCTATCCCCGCTTGCGCGGGGGAACCTCTCTCCCTCTTTCTGGTGAGTGGCGATGCGGGGGTCTATCCCCGCTTGCGCGGGGGAACCCTTCGGTATATTCGGCAAGACGACCGGCAAAGGGGTCTATCCCCGCTTGCGCGGGGGAACCTATGTTCCCTTATTGTTCGATAAGAGATGCAGGGGTCTATCCCCGCTTGCGCGGGGGAACCCCGTTGTGGAGCCTGCGGACTCCCCTATGCCGGGGTCTATCCCCGCTTGCGCGGGGGAACCGAGCGCGACCGCTGGATGGCCGACCAAGAATGGGGTCTATCCCCGCTTGCGCGGGGGAACCTCTAGCACCCAACTTCTTGAGTTGCCAGAGAAAACAAGAAAATACATCTAATTTTTTAAAGAGCGCTTGCAGGCTTGCTGCGACGGGTCAACCACATGCCATCCATCTCGACCAGCTCCCGGGGTGGCGTTCCAAGATGGGCCAAACCAACCCCACCCACCTCGTTCAAATCACGCCAGACCATCACCAAACTGCCTCTCGGTTCCTGCCCATGCCAGTCAGAGACAACGCTCCATGTGCGCTCCCGAACGCCCTTGTTCATCCGGGGTGCGACAAATACGTTTGGGGCAACTTCCAGCATGACGGAAGCAAGGAACCCGTGGAATCGGTCTGCCACGTCACGAGTCACGATCATCACCAGCGCCATTGTCCCCCTCCATGCGCAGTACCTGCTTGATTTTGTCGATCATCGATGGAATGACTTGCTGTTTTCGAAACACCTGAGCCGCCTGACGACGCACTAGGCGGTCAACCGTGTCCTCAGCCCCTTTGTCCACCTGCTTGGCAGCCGAAAAAGCGATTTGCAACGTGACCGCTTCTCGAAACAAGTCAGCGATGTCCAGCACAAACGACTGCCCCGAGTCCTCATGAATGAAACCCAGCGGTGGCAACGCCGCCAGAGACTGAACAGCAATCGCCGCCGCAGCTTGAACAGCAGTAGCCGCATGGTTCAACGCCTGATTTGGAATATCAGCAGCCATCGGATTGGCTCGGTCGTAGTGGCGGCCATTCCATTCAATACCGTGCTTGTCGGCCATCAGCTTGTACATGACCTTCACGCGCGACCCCTCAATACCGCGCAGTGTGTCCAGATCGCGATGTGGCAGGATTTCGCCCAAACGCAAGGCGTACATATGGCGAGCCACGCTCACGCGCCGACGAGGGCTGCCCCACAACTCGGCTTGCCTTCTAGCGACATCTGAACGGTCCGGCATCAAAGGCGGCGCCGTATAGGTGCGCACACCGTCCACCCCTACAGCGGCCATCAGTGTGCCGTGGCGGGCAAGCAAGCGCAAGGCATCGTGCGTCACGCTGCTGCCAGGCCCCAGCAAAATCATGGACACCGATTGATGCGGGATCTGATCCATCTGTGGGGTCAAAGAGTTGCTGCCCCGCATGAAATGCAAGCAACCGTCAACAACGCACAATTCACCGCGCTCCAACCACAGCAGTCCATGGCGATCAGCGTGCGGAAACCGGGCTGTCTCCAGCCCTAGGCGACCTTTCAGCACTTCGGCGTCACCATCACGTCAATCTCTGGCAGGGCGCAGCAAAAGCATGCCAAAACCGAACGCGCGATGTCGCCCAACTCCTTGTGTCAACAACTGCGCGAATGCCTGCGGATTGGTCACGCGCAATTGCCCTGTCAGCACTGCATCGGGGCCATAAACAAGACGGCTCTGGCGCTCATTGCCAGCACCCCCTTTCTGGCTCTTTCGCGTAACGCCCAGCTGCTGATAGCGAATCACACTGGCATCCACCAGCTCCGCACCGCCCTGCCGGGCGAACAGCTCGCGCAGCCACTGCACATATACTTCACCACGGTTCAACTCGCCATCAGCAGTTTTCTCGACAACCGCCAAAAACGCATCTCTCTCGCGACCGGTCTTTCCTTCGCGAATGATGGGGCGCACGCGCACCTCAAACCCAAGTGCATGCCCCGTCGCCCACTGCGTTGGGAACGGCCGCGCGTTCATGCCACCGTGTCGCGATGTCTGGCCCAGCCCCAGCGCAGCCGCCGCATCAGGGTCAGCCAGAGCAGCAAGCTGTGCCAATTCGGCAGCACTCCGTTGGGTGTAGGCCAACAAGCCCTGTTCGGCATCAAGGTAGCGAAATGGCTGAGGCGCATGTTCGCCAAAGGCGGCGTGCAACAGCGCGTGAAGCGCGTAGCCCAGATCGCCTTGCGAGCCCAACAAGCAGTGGCGTGCTGCCCACACTGCCAACCGTTGCGGATCGGGCTGGGTGTGCAGCAAATACAGAGGATCAAAACTCATGACTTTTTTCCTGCATTCTTGATGAGGCCTTCTCGCACCGGACGCCAGCCACCATGCACGCCGCTGGTCCAATTGCGTTCATCGCAAACATCCACCAAACGATCACGCGGCAATTGCCCTTCGCCTTCTGGCCACTGGGCTCGCAAGCCCTCCAGGCCACCGGTCAATGGCGCGAGTTGCAGGGCTTGCAAAACCGAATCTGCATCAATCCATCCGGCCACCAGCCGCCCCACAGGCAGACAAGGTTTGCGTCCGATGAACAGTGGACGTTGGGGCCGGTCCAGCCCTTGGGACACTTCATCCAGCGTAGGCGACTCGTCAGCAGGATCAAGCCGCAAAGCAAGAAGAGCTATGAGGTCGGCGTGGTAGTCGCGGTACCGCAGATGAGGGCTTTCATATGCAGCGGCGCCACCTCTGCGCTCCTCCACCGTGCCCCACGTGGTCCAGGCCTTGTCATTGGCACCCAACTGCGCAGTTTGAAAGTCGGTCAAGCGTGCCCCCTGCGCCTCCAGTCGGGTACCCACTCGCAACCGTTCTTGCAGCCGGTTGTGCAAAACGTCATCGCCTCGATCCCAACCCAAGGCATTGGCAATCAACCCCGTGACCATGGAAAGCGCAGGGAAGTCGCGAATGACGCCGTAGTTGTCAATGGTTTCACCCCCAAACGCTATGAGCGGGGACGACAACCTGATCAGCAGATGGCGCGCCATATCAGGCCGCCTGCGCTGGCGCTGCGCCTTGGGTGATGTAGGCCTGCACCCACGTTGCAAGGTCATTGAGGGGCAGGCGATGTGCGTTCGGCACGGCCACTGTGTCCAAGGCCAGGAAACGCCGATCCAGCGTGGCCCCATAGGCCACGTCCAGCTTGCCAATTTCGTCCGCCAGCATCTGCACGGCCGTTTCACGCAACGCTGTGTGGTCGGTAGGCAAAGCATTCTGGAATGCACCTGCGAGGCTGCGCGGCTGCCAGTCCCCCACCTCCACCAACATGAACTTGGCCCAGTCAAACGGTGCGGTCGATCCACGCTTCGCTCCGGGGCTGACCGTGGCAATCAGGTGCAAAAGGTGCCGCACCACACGGCCTGCCAGTTCACGTTTCTCCGCGGGCAAGGTGACCCAGTCTTTGGCTGCTTCACCCTCCAGGTTGGCAATCAGTTGCGGCACGTCCACCACCACGTAGCCGTAGTACAGGCCGGAGGCCAGTTCGGTATCGAAGATGCCAGCGGAACCCAGCTCACCCGCTTCACGCAGCAGGTCGTCCACCACGGTGAAGTAGTCGTTCTCCACTTGAGCTTCGTGCACCGTGAAGGCGTGTGCCACGTACACAGCAGCATCGCGGCTGGCTAGTACGTCAGACGTGACCATGCGACCGAACAAGGCCGATTCCAGGCCACTGCCGTGTTTCAGTGCTTCGATGTTTTTCTTCTCATCTTTCAAAAACTTGGCAATAGCTGCCTTGAGCGTCTTTGCCTCGGTGTTTTCCTGCGCTAGTTCGGCACAGCGTTTGACGAGGTAGTCAATCTCCGCATAGCCCATCAAAACCGCTTGACCTGTTTCAAGCGCGTCTTTGCCTTTTGATTCCTTGCCGCCTTTGTCCAGAAGACCCGCGTCTCGCAGTCCTTCGCCTGCGGACTGCGCCAAGTCCTCGGACAGGCCAGATTGAATCAATTTTTTCCGAATCAGGTCCAGCGTCTCCCTGGAACGCACGGCCATGGGTACACCCAGATTCGCCAGCGAAAAATGGTCCTCAGCCACCCGCCAGTGGCGCTTCAAACACTGAGACGAAATGCGCGTGCGTATGGCGTCGCCATAAGGCAGGCGCTTGGCCAGGCCCGCATCGTCGCGGTTCAGCAGTGCGCCGGGGTAGTTGTGCAGGGTGTGGATTTGGATAAAACGGGGCAGATTCATGAAAACTCCTTGAGTGATGGTTTGTTATGACTTGGATTCGGTTCGGGCCAGCGACGAAAAATAGAGGCCTGCGATGTGGAGACGTATTTTCTCGGCTTCTGCTTGGCTGCTGCGCAGACTGCTGCCTTCTTTGAGCACCAGTTCGCCCAGTTCGCGCCAGTTGGGAGCCACGCCTTTGCTGGCCAACAGCCGCAGAACACGAGGCAGTAGCTGTGTGAAGGCGTCGCCTCGTGAAGTGAGCAGTTTGGTGACGCGGGATTCAGACACACCGGCGGTGGCCAACTGCCTGCCCAACTTCTGTTTGCCGTCATGCCCCGCCAGCGCCATGCCATGTGCAATCAAAGCCCAACGCGGCCAAGTGTCTGCATGCCATTGCTCGGGGGCCAAGCCTGCCGCTGACAAGGCTCGTGCCAACGCAGCCAACTGGTGGGGCTGGAGCGCTTCTGGTTTCAGCCGGGCCAGTGCCGCGCGGTCGCCGGTGCTGGCGCGCTTGATGTAGGCAGCCAGCGCCCCAAAGGGCTCGCGGTACGTGGCGGCAGCCTCCGGTGGGGCGTGCTCTTCCAAGGTGGGTTCAAGCGTGGTCACTGGTTTCCTCCTGATGTTTGGCGGTTTGTTGGCGGTAGTAATTCACGAGGTCGGGTATCCGAAACTTGTCACTGCGAAGTCCGCCGTGAAAGCGTGACAAGGCCGCAGATTGGGCTCGATATTTTTGAATGCCGTTGCGCGGGCCCGCATCAAACGCCATCTTCAAAATGGCTTCCGCGCGCTCAACCAACCCCAAAAACCATCCCAGTCGTTGTGCGGAAGGATCAGCAGCTTCAATTTCTTCATAGAGGTCTGAGAAGAAGCGTGCGTCTTCGGCTTCTTCAAATGGTGCGGAAAACTTGCTCACCTTCGCCTCATGGACCTTGTTCGCTTGCCGCCTGTCCTTGACATCGCCGCTTTCAAACAGCACCACCAATGCATATCTAAGCAAACCGCGCATCTCGCTGATTGCCGTTATGCGCTGCCCGGCAATGAGCTCCAGATCAGCTTTCTGGTTCTTCTTCAAAAGCCCCTGCACCTTGGGTGATACAGGTACACGACGCTCGTGGTAGCCCTTCGTTTCCCCTTTCCCCCGAGTGACCCCCTGAGTGACAAAAACCAAGCTATCGCCGTTGGTTGAGTGGTCAAAGTGTTGAGCAGCCGGTGCCTGATATTTACCGCTGAACATCAGCTCCGAAACCAATTTGTAGGTGAACCCATTGGCGGTGATCGTGAGTGCCTTACCGCCTTCCACGTCAATGGGTGTCCATGCATCACCCGTCAACCCGTTTAGTTTTTTCGCAGCAATGCGCGCCGCTTTGCTGCCGGCCCCAACAGACATGATTTCACCGTCAACACACCGCAAGCGAATACGACGACAAATCTCGATGTAGAAGGGGTCGAGTTTGGAAAACAACAGGCTATCGAGCCCATCCCAAGGAGCAAGCCAGACCAGTGCCAAGCCGTCATCCCCTTGCAAATCATGTTCTTTCACCGTTTGGTCGCGTCTCTTGAGCAACGCAGCAATGTCTCGCATCCAACGGCCTCCGGGGAAACCGGCAGCAGCCACACCCACACCCGGCTTGCTGGCGAAGCCTCCGTTCATGCGAGAAATTCCGTAGTTGCCAGCGCCCAAAAATCCCTCCTGAGTTTGCAAGCTCAACAAAGCGAACAGCCAGTCTTCGGGTTGCGAGCGTCGAGCGCGACTGCCTTTGAGATCATGGTTCTTGGATGTGACCAGCATGTCAATTTCGTCAGCAGCAAATGACTCAGATTTCCAATCCGAGACACTTTCACCGACGACGGCGGCCTGCAACAGCGCTGGTCGATTCGGTGGCGATACCAGACACCACGCTGCCCCGTCCGGGTCATCCGGCGTGAGCGCCAACAACGCATCACGCCACTCCCGCGCAGTTTTAAAAACCGCGGTCCTCTCTGCTTTGTGTAGTGCTATAGCGGCCAACTGCACCAGGAATGCATGCCATGGGTGACGTTGATGCGGGCGCAAAGCCGGGTAGTCGCGTACTTCGTCAGCGGCAAGCGCTACGAACAATTCAGGCAAGTTGGCACAAACGGTCTTCCCATCGCTCGCACGGCGATAGCGAATGAGAGGCTCGGTGAGCAAGCAGAACTGCAGCTCCGGGGCAATCGTCATATGGGTCCTCCCTATGTGGGTTTGTTTTCGTCGAGGGCTTTCAAGCGCTCAAGCCCAAAACGGTTGTAACGATACCGCGCGGAGCCCAAGGTGAACTCAAAACCTGCGCCCGCAGGCAATACGGCGATGTCTACTGGCAGCGCGTCAGGACTGACCCCCTCGGGGATCTGATGGTGACGCAGCGCCAATTGCTTCACGGCCTGCTGAAACGGGCCAGGTTGGGGTGGGTCAAAAATCACCAGACGATCAGCAGCTCCAAGACGGGTGGCAATTTTTTGATCGCCGTCGGGGAACATAACGTCGCTAAAGGCTTCATCATACGGCAATGTGTGCAGATGTCCCACACCTCTGCGAGCACTGGTATCACCCTCAATGGCCTGTCCCAGTTTCTGCCAGTCGGGCCCAAGATCGTTTTCGATCCCCTGCAGAGCTTCGATGTGCGTGGCGTGTTCAACCAGCATGCGGTTGTCTGCTGGTATCTGGCGGCTGGGCTGTGCCCGAATCAATCGCTTGGTAGCTTCAACCATGCGCAGGTCGGGGTACACACCGCCTCCATCGCGGAAACGGCCTAGGCCATGGCGAGCACGCTTGAGCATGGGTGTGAGGTCGTTGCCTGCGGGGGTGAGCACCCAAGCATGCGGCAGGCGGTAGCCCTCTGGTCGCTCTGCGTCGGGTCGGGCATGTCGGTGCATGCGACCCAGGCGCTGTAGCAACACGTCCATGGGGCACAGGTCGGTGATGAGCAAGTCGGCATCAATGTCCAAGCTTTGCTCCAATGTTTGCGTGCCGATGATGACGCGGCCCTTTGTGTCTTGCCGCGTTTTTCCCAGTTGCGCTTCGACTGCCTGATCCAGCAAAGGACGGTCCTGTCGGCTGTAGCGACTGTGGTGGACGGTGCTCACGCCGTTGACCTTGAACAGCCAGTCGCCGCCTTGGGCCAGAGTGAGCCCTTCCAGCGCTTTCAGTGTGGCGACGGCAGCAGGCACTGTATTACGCACCACCAGCACGCGCGCGCCTTGTGCAGCGGCTTGCGCGGCGAGCAACGCAACTTGTTTGGGTTCGTCCATCATATCCCGTGTCTCCCAATACACGGTTTTATGCCGTGGATTGCCAGCCACGGCTTGCAAGCAAATACCGGAAGGCTTACGGAAGCTGACTGCCGGATAAGCCGCCGCGCATGCATCGGCCAGCGATGGCGGCGCGAGCTTCTTCCCATGGCCGATGCTGATGTAGCGCGTGCGGGCCGTGGCGCCCAAGGTAGCGGAGAGCAACATGGCTTGGCCACCAGCTTTGATGTGCGCTTGGAGCAATTTCTCCAACAGCACGGTCATGTACGCATCGGATGCATGCACCTCATCAACGACCAACAAGCTGCGAGCCAACAAGGCGTGGCGCATGTGGGCGTGCTTGACCTTGAGCGCGCCGAGCAAAGCCTGATCGATGGTGCCGACCGCGATAGTGGCCGCCAGAAAGCGCTTGGGTGATTCAGCCACCCAACGTTGATGCGCTTTTGCATCGTCAGGGCGATCTGGCCAAAGGACTTTGAAATCTGGCAAGCTGATTTTTTCTTGATCGTCCGCAGCCTCGTAACCTGGCAGCGCACGCACAACAACTGGTGGGTCTTGGGGCCACAGCCGCGCCACCAGCGCCAGTACGCGTTGATAGAGCTGCGTTGCAGCGACCCGTGTGGGCAAAGCAAAGTACAGGCTATCGACCTTATCGGCCTCGAACAACTGGACAAAGCGCCACAACGCTGCCTCGGTCTTGCCACTGCCGGTTTCTGCTTCCAGCACGACGATGTTGCCCAAAGACAGGTCAGCAGCGGCCACCTGCATAGGGCGTGCTTCGGGCACATCAAATGCGGCGCTGAAAGTGGGCGGTTGACCGTGCAGGGCATTCTTCCAAACAGATACATCCAGACCAATGGATTTCACTGCGTAAGCCGCACGAGCGGCAGCCGTCTGGGTTCGATCCTCACCGGGTGCTGTGTACGGGAAGAATTTCTCACGGGTGTCAGAACCCAGCCAGTCAGCCATCTGAACCAGCCCGGCAAATAGATGAACAAACGCGTGCTCATCTGGTAGAGGCTGCTGGCATTCTCCGAAGGCCAGCGGATAGTCTTTCTTCAAGCGCTCGCCCATGCTGGTCAGGGTAGCTGCTGGATCGTAGAGCACAGCCCCGCGCTGATCCAATACAGGTTTCCAGATGCACTCTGTTTGGTTTCCGGGGCTTACGCCCAGAGGGCGACCATGGTGGCTGATGCTTGCCTGGAGCAACTCGCTGACAGCGCCATCACCCCAAAGCACAATTTCCGCTATGGGCAACCCTGACGCGTAGTGTTCGGCGTTCGGTACGCGCCCGGCAATCAGTTCCCAGCCTTCGGATCCATGTCCAAGTGGGGTAGTGGGCCAAAGCGCTGGCGGACGTTCGGGTGTTTTCCATCGCCGAGACTGAAAGCCAGCGTTGGCTTTGCCTACATCGTGCAGAAAAACCAAGACAGCCAGTCGCTGTAAATCTGCTTCGTCAAGGGGTCGGCCCGCAGCCAACTCCAGAGATCGTCGGATGCCCGCGCACTCAGCCAAGGCCAAAAAGCACGCGGCAACATCGGTCATGTGGTCGAGCAATGAATGCGTACCGGTCAGACGATCGGCCTCATCTCGCGACAACTTACCCCAAGCTACTTGCTTGGTGTGCGCGGTCGGCATAGGTCCAATCGCCGGATTCTCTAGATTCGCCACGTCTGTTTTCTCCCTGAAGGCCTTTCGCTGCACATCGATCTGGTGAAAAATCAGGTTGCACCAAGGGAAACCCTACAAAGACACTCCCAGCAGTGTGCGGGCTGTAGGCCTCTAG
>Ga0136703_1000257_pt1 | contig 12311 bp, 13 predicted proteins | sample 3C3metaG_FD_101400 | JGI IMG/M metagenome (GOLD analysis project Ga0136703, IMG submission 101400) | Freshwater bacterial and archeal communities from Indian Creek, Illinois, USA - 3C3 metaG | ecosystem: Environmental > Aquatic > Freshwater > Unclassified | place: USA: Indian Creek, Illinois... | reverse complement strand
TCTTGACAACTCAGCTTCCCGTTCACTGTAGCCAAACTCCAGCAAAATATAGGCTGCTGTACGGGCCACTTTGTCCACGTGCTCAAAGGCGTGTTCGGTATACCCCATCAACCCTAGTACAACGTCGCTCTTCTCGATATACGCACGGATCTCTTCATTGTTTTTGATATCATCATAAACGATTAGCTTCATCTTATCCTCCTAACCAAAGTATGCTTATATAATTCAATCTTACTCTAGAGATTTCCTGCCATCTGATGTGTACCCCAATCTTTTAGCGATTACCCTTTGTTGATGCACAGCCTCCCCTAATTTTCAACTTTTCTCCTTGACATAACCGCCGGAAAAACAGGCACTAAATCCGGTCGCCGCTAGAAAACGCCATTTCAAGCCTATACAAAATAGCAAAAGCTACCTCGCGAAACCGCGAGAATGGCTTAAATACCTCACTTTCTGGTAAAGTAAAAACCACATACCGACAGAATAAATCCTATCAATAGATGGTAGATTCTTTGGTGGAGATGAAGAGATTCGAACTCTTGACCCCCTGCTTGCAACCTGGATTCCCGCCAACTCATAACGAGGTTGGCGGGAATCCAGGGTTAATGGCATAATAACAACAACTTTTTTGGGGTGCGGAAATTTGTCCGCCATCTCAATCATATAGTTGGTTTTCTCACTTAACGATTTTCAATCTCCTTAATTAAATTTATTCTTAGCTGATGGCGCCCGCCTTCAAATTTGGCATTCAACCACTCGTTCAAAATCATTCGAGCAACTTCTTTCCCAATAACTCGTGAACCCATTGCTAAGATATTCGAGTCATTGTGTTCTCTCGACAATTTAGCGGAATAAGATTCTGAACAAACAGCTGCTCGAATGCCTATGAATTTATTGACTACGATGGACATACCTATTCCGGTTCCACAGATTACAATTCCTTTAGCAGCTTCACCACTCGCTACTAGTTTAGCTACTTTCTCACCCTGAATCGGATAGTCCACCCGTTCGGTGGAGTTAGTACCGCAGTCAATAACTTCAATGTTTCTCTTCTTTAGTTCTTCGATAATAGTTGCTTTGAGTTCAAGACCCACATGATCATTACCGATAGCAATTTTCATATTTCCCCCCTAAAATTTCAAAGGCAAACAACGCAGCACCAATGACTCCATTTTCAGGTTTATTGGTGCTATAAAAAATTTTAAGACTGTCTTTTGCTTTTTGACTTCTTAAAAATGACAACAGGATTCCTTCAAAGTACACTTTGGGAAAATTATCCATGTTAACTACACCGCCTCCGATTACAATGTTTGGAATGTCTAGTAACGTTATTGAAATGGATACGACTTTGGAAAAATCACAAATGAATTCGCGTAGGATTGAACTTTCTCCATGATACGTAAACAAATCTTCGAAATTTGTTTCCGAAAAAAACTTCTGATGGAGTTGCCGCAAATAAACACCTGATACCTTGGTCTCAGTACAATCGAACTGTCCACACCTACACTGCGATGAATCTTCAAAAAAAGGAAGATGACCTATCTCACCGGCAGAATTATTAGTTCCCAGATGCAATTGACCCATTATCATCATCGATTGACCAAAACCTGTCCCTAAGTAGAATCCCAAAACATCGGATGACGTTAAATGATGATGACATATATCATTGATCAATAAAAAATGCGTATCCTTATTTATTATAAGTGGTACATCAATTAGTTTTTTAAGACGATGCAAATAGTCTGAGCCTTCCAAAGAATTTAGATTTGGCAACGAGAGCACACTCAACGACGAAGCATCCACAATTCCAGGATATCCAATGGCTATGGCTTTAATATCAAACTGTTGAGTGTGTTTATGATAAAATTCAGATACGGAATCAACGAATAATTGTGGATTAGTTAGTGTTGATATTTTTTCTACTAACAGGCATTCCCCAGTTTCCAAAACAAGACCCATTCGTGTAAATGTTCCACCTATGTCAATGCCCAAAACAACTCTAGACTTAGCTGTCAGTTTCTCACAAAAATGCGCTTTAATTTCGATAAATCCCTTATTTAAATCAGAATAATTAAACAATCCCGTTCCCAGAATGAAAATTTCAGCACCGAAATCCATATAAGTTTTGAAGGTTTTGAAATTATTTGAACCATCAACTTCTATTGAATATTTATAATTGTTGATTCTTTTGCGATGTTTAATATCCGTGATCTTGGGTAAAACTTCCTTAATCATTGTTTGACCGGCATATCCAGGTTCGACTGTCATAATGGTGATTTTGTCCATTAAAGGCAAAAACATAGCATATTCATCAATGGAAGAACTCGGGCTTATCGCAATGCCGATTTTAACCCCAGATTGTTTAATTCTATTAATTAGTCTAAATACTGACTGTCTTACAGTATCAATATGAAAACTTATACAATTCACACCTAGACTAAGTAATTTATCTAAATACTTATCAGGATCGGTCACCATTAAGTGCACATCAATAGGTTTAGTGGCCACTGACTTCAGTTCTTCAACATAATCAACAGATAATGCAATATTGGGAACAAAATGTCCATCCATAATGTCTATGTGATAAAAGTCTGTATGCTGATCGATCATCTTGATCTGTGTTTGAAGTACAAATGGATTAGCACACATCATTGAAGTACTAAACTTGCACAAATCTTCCTCCTCAACCTTCCTATCTATGAACTCTAAAAGCACTACCGTTGGCTTCGGTCTTTAACTCAATGTATAAATGCAGTGCTAAAGTAGGAATCAGCTACTTCCTTAGCTTACAATAGTTTCGCCAAAAACAACAATTTGGTAAACATCATAAATTCAGGATGAATCTGAGGTCTTCTGTAACATGACACTCAACTACCAAATTTTTAAACTGTTTAGTCATTCGAGAGACTATATAAATTACAATGCTAAAACCGCTTCTTCTCGCTCCCTAAAGTAATACGCTGTCTGCATTACCAGTTTATCTAGTGCAGTTTTATTTGGCTTCCCGTACATAGCAGGATAAGGAGCTCCCCCCGGCCCTAGGGGTTCAGGCGTAGCAAATCTGTCTGCGTTATGATATCCAATGAGATATAGGGACATAATAACGGTATCCAGATCCAAGGAACCTTCTCCCAAAGCACAGCGATTGCTGTCGGCCATGTGAAGATTGACCAGTTTTTCTCCTGCATCTAGTATTGCCTCTCCGATATGTGGTTCTTCCACCTGCATATGATACAAATCCCCATTGATATACTGCACTCCCGGATGATTTACTGCCTCTATAAAGAACTTTGCTTCAGCTATTGTATGGATAAAACTGACTTCAGCAGAACGTATAGGTTCTATAGCAGCCTTAACACCATGCTCTACAAACAAGTCAGCAACCTTATTCAATGTTTCCACGCTTCTATCCAGCTCGGTATCGTCATACTTATCCGGTCTTCCACAGGCTCCCGGAACTATTAGCATATATCCAGCTCCCACTTCTGAAGCAAAATCCAATTCTCTTTTGATATAATCAATGGCTGACTGCCTATGTACAGCACGGTTGCTTGAGAGATCATTATCAACAGAAAACATGCCGCAAATCCCAGCAGTTTTGACACCATGATCGGCCAGTATTTTCAAGGTTTCTCCCGCCTTATACCCCAAATCCGAACTATAATGATTCCCATGCAACTCAATATACTTAATTCCAGCTTTTGCTAAGCGCGCTGCGGATTCACTCAAGGTTTCTACGCCGAATCCCCAATTGCTCCAAGAGAGTTTGAGTCGATTATTTATATCTCGAGGATTTTCTCTCTTCCATTTCTTGAAGGCCTCTCTAATTTTTGAATTCTTAATCTCAAAATTTTGCATTTTCTATCAACCCTCCAGTTATACAAAGCTTTTTCTTCTCACGAAGAATTACTGACTTAATTCGCACGGCCGAACTCACTATCCAATTAATCTGTGGTTTTTTATATTTTCTACACATGTGTTCCTTAAAGACTTAACCGACCTAGACACAGGCGCATTTTATATTTCCAATTCAGGATTCTCAGCAAAATGCTTAAGCAAAACCAAAGGCTCACTCTTGGATTTATTCCGTATGGTAATTCCTTTCATGGCCGCTTCCTCAGTCACAAAATATTCATCATAGGTTAGCTGTCCATATCTAATCAATGTAGGAGTTTCAAAGCTCCAATTGCTAAATTGGCCATAACCCTGCAATAATATGCAACCGTAAGCCGCAGCGTCTTTTATGATAACAGTTTTACCTGGCATCACGGTTAATCGCTTTGCACTGACTTCTTTACATTTGTAGCATATCCATTCTTCTAAGTATCCTTCTGTTTGCATTTTATTAGCATCCACAACAGGTTTCGGTGCCATAAACCGGTTTCTATGGAAATCAGGATCAATATTCAATTCCCAGTCAATTACATCAATAAGGTAATCGTAATTATTCATCTCCACTGAAGGCATATCTTTCCAAAGCAGTGATCCTGGAACACACTGCCCTCCATTCAATACAGATTGATACATTGCATATACATCCGATGCAAACTGAGGTTCGTACGTACATAGACTTCCAGGTGCGTGCAGCACACCAGGTGGTACGTCCCATCCGGTATCCAAGGTTAACTTGTAACACTTGGAAATATCCAGTATTTTATTGTCGCCTTTCAGAAAATTCTCTAAACATCTTCTTACTTCTTCCTTTTTAGTTTCAGGATTCACACCGAAAAATGTAAACGGAAACTCTCCGGAATGATTGTTCATCTGTGATGGGAAAAAATACATTTCCGGCTTCCCATCTTGCCCTACTCGCAACGCATGCTCTGAACGGTGATGAACATGATGAGGTAGCGGACCCATATTATCGAAAAATTTAGAAAACATCGGCCATCTGTTATACTTGTCCCAAAGATTTTTCCCAATAATCTGACCCTTTAACAATTCAATGGCTTCTCTAAGAAGAACACGTTCTTTTCCCTCTTCGTCAGCAACAATGTAGCTCAATCCTTCATTTTCCGGAGTTCCTGGCCCATTATCGGCATGCGTGGTTGAAGCAAACCATCGCTCATCTATTCCACCTCGTTCAAGACCCAATACATAATAGTCATTAGGGTGAAGCCTAATCCTCTTTCCAGGCCTACAAAAGGATCTGGGTACCCAAGTAGGTACCAACCTCACTACCCCGCTGCCTTTTTCAAAAGCTTTTTCAGCAATTTCCTTATTCGTCATACATTATCCTCCCATTCATTTCACTCAAAAATTAGACTTCTCTATGCTAATGCGAAAATGTTAATTTGCTTTCATGATTATATTGTCAGGCGATACAACGCCAAGAAAATACCCCCGTTGTTATAAAGTAGTTTCAAACATCAACTAGCTCATGGCTGAATAGACATCTACCATCCAAGGTGTGAAATTATTTACGTAAACGATCGAGGATGACTGCAGTAACAATTATTATACCTTTCACAAGTTGTTGAAAATGTGGTGAAATCCCAATCAAGTTCATGCCATTGTTAATCACTGCAATCAATAAAGCACCCAACAAAGTCCCCCAGACGCTCCCGCGTCCACCGCTTAGACTTGTTCCTCCGATTACCACCGCAGCAATAACGTCTAATTCATAACCTATACCAGCGGTTGGTCCGGCACTGTTTAAACGCGATGTTAGAATAAGTGCGCTTATGGCTGATGCGATTCCAGAAATAACGTAAACCATCGTCTTGTACAAGGAGACGTTTATACCAGAAAGCTTTACCGTTTCCTCATTACCGCCAATTGCATAAGTGTATCGTCCTAAACGTGTCTGTTCCAGTATCAACCAAGCAAAAAAAACTGCCGTAAGAAATAATATAATTGGAAACGGTATTCCGAAAACACTACCTCCGCCCAAAAACCGAAACGACTCTGAAAAGCCACTTATTGGGTGTCCTCTACTGTAAATTAGAGTTAAGCTTCGAGCAATGCTCATCATACCCAAAGTAACAACGAATGGAGCGATCTTTCCTATCGTAATCAGGAGTCCGTTTATTATTCCAAACACTAAACCAACACCAACGGCTACTGCAATAGCAGCAACCACCCCTGCATCTGCTTTAAGAATACCTGCTGCCAACATACCAGAAACCGCTAAGATCGAACCTACCGATAAGTCAATTCCACCAGTTAATATTACAAAGGTCATTCCAAGCGCCATAATCCCGAAAATCGAGGATTGTCGAACTACATTGAGAATATTAGTCCACCGCAAAAAGGCAGGCGAAAGAATCGCCAGTAATATACATAGCAATACAAATGCTATTAAAAGTCCATAGGACTTTAAAACTTTAATTATTTGCATATTAATTTTAAACATTTGTATATTTATATTAGTAATCATTTTAACTCCTTTTCTAAAGTCTTTTCAGTGAAACCAAGTGCGTAATGCATAACCTCTTCTTGAGTAACTTTATCCCATTCAAATTCTTTCATGATTTGACCTCGATAGACCACCATAATTCGGTCACTAATATTTAATACTTCTGTTAAATCAGAGGAAATCAAGATAATTGCAGCACCGCGCTGCGCTAAAGTCTGCATAAGCCTGTAAATTTCAACTTTAGCACCTACATCTATCCCACGTGTAGGCTCATCGAAGATATAGATTTGACAATCACGCACAAACCATTTGGATAACACAACCTTTTGCTGATTACCGCCAGAAAGATTATCCACAAGCTGATGTATTGAAGGGGTCTTGATCCCTATATTTTTTACAATTGAAGTAACCAGATCATATAAAACTCGTTTTCGAAGCCAGCCTAAAAAGCTATTGCGATCTAGGTTAGCGAGAGAAATATTGTCAAAAACTGAAAGACCAAGAACAAGACCTTGTTTTTTACGTTCCTCGGGTATAAATGCAATACCATTGCGTACGGCATCTCGGGTAGAGCGTATTTCTACCTTTCTATTATTAATCCTGATAGAGCCCCTATCTTTACGGCGATACCCAAAAATTAACTGCATGATCTCGGTGCGCCCAGCACCAACCAAACCCGCAAATCCGAGAATCTCGCCACGTTGTACTCTAAAACTTACTCCATCGCAAACTCCTATTTTGGCTAGACCATCAACACAAAGAACTTCTTCTTTTTTTTCAACTTTTTGCTTAGGGTATTGTTCGATAAGATCGCGACCAACCATATTACGAATTATCTCCGAAATAGTTAAATCAGATAAAGAACGCGTTATAATTTTCTGACCATCACGTAGTATAGTTACACGATCGGCTACTTTCCAAATTTCTTCCAAACGATGAGAAATATAAACAATTGAGACTCCATTCGAACGCAATCTACGAATAATGTCGAAGAGTTGATCGATCTCGTGTCCAGTTAGTGATGCAGTTGGTTCATCCATAATCAAAATTCGTGATTTAAGCGAGAGTGCTTTGGCTATTTCTACCACCTGCTGATAGGCTGGACTAAGTGTATGCACAAGTGCATTTGTATCGAAATCAAGTTTAAACTGCGACAACAGGCTCTTCGCGTTTTTATGCATTGTTTCTTTATCTATTAACCCTGTAGCATTGAGTGGTTCGCGACCTAAAAAAATATTCTCTGCAACCGACATGTACAAGACTAAGTTGAGTTCCTGGTATATTATGCTTACACCTGCTCTGAGCATAGTTCGTGGACCACTCGCAACCAGGCGTTTCCCATCAAGCAATATCACACCAGAATCGGGTTTATAAACCCCAGAAAGAATTTTCATTAAAGTTGATTTTCCCGCCCCATTTTCACCAAGCAATGCATGTACTTCTCTCTCTGCAAGATCAAAGTTAACATTTTGCAAAGCCATAACGCCAGGGAAGGATTTCGTAATCATACTCATGCTTAGAAACGGATGCATTAGCTTAGTCTACCCTCCTAATCTTAAAAGAGAGGATCGGCCATTGTCGACCCTCTCCATAAAAATACCCTTGTTATACAAATTATCAGATGATCGGTTGTGGTTTGAGTAATTGTATGGCTTCCGCAGGGCGATTACCTGTTTTGATATACTCAACGAGTATTTCTAATGCTGTACTTGCTTGTTGCCCTGGGAACTGATCGATTGTAGTATCAAGCAATCCTCGTTGCATATAATCAAGCGCGTCAATTGTCGCGTCAAAACCAACTGTCACTTTTCCAGCTGTATCAATATCAGCTGCTTCCATAGCTTCGATCGCGCCAATTATCATCTCATCATTTGCCCCGAAAACTGCATCGAATTCCGGAAAAGTCTCAATTAAATCTTCCATTACACTCATACCACGTGCTCGAGAAAATTCAGCGGTAACACTGGTTAGAATCTCCACGTCAGAGGCAGCCATCACTTCATCAAAACCCATCTTGCGTTCTATCGCAGCTGAAGCACCGGGAGTCCCCTCTAGTTGTATTACTGTCCCTCTGTTTCCTAATTGATCTATAATAAAGCGCGCTGCAGAACGTCCTCCTTCAATGTTATCCGCACCAACGTGAGCCAAAGTAAGATCAGTGTCTGCCCTTCGATCTACCGTAGCAACTGGGATACCAGCATCAACTGCTTGTTCGATTGCAGGAACTAAACCATCGGTAGTTATGGGAGAAACCAAAATTGCGTCTACACCCAACGCAATAAAAGTTTCCATATCCGCAGCTTGCTTTGCAGAATCGTTAAGAGCATCCGCAAACACAATTTGAACGCCCAATCTCTCAGCAGCTGCTTCTGCTTCTTCTTTCATCGTGACGAAGAAAGGAAATTCGAGACCAGGTACTGACATCCCGATAATGATCTCTTCTCTCTGCGCCACCTCACGTTGTGCTGTAAAGAACCATATTCCGACACCAATTACAACCACAAGCAAAGCCAATAATAGTATTTGTACCAGTTTTTTCGTGTCTTTCATGTTGTTGTTTCTCCTCTCAATCTTTTTAGGATTTTATTGAAAGTTTTCAGTTGTAAATCCTTATAAACTCACCGAAAATTGTCCCGGAAGACTGCTTAGAAGGTTATTACGTAGATAGTTTAATTGTTCGATCTAAAATTTAACTCATCTATCGCAGCCTTTGTTTATATACTTAATAACACCTCCTTTATAACGAATTCAGCACCCGTTCCGGAGATTACTTTCCAGATTTGAGGTCGCTCAAATTAGTTTTTCTCTGTATGTAAAATAACCACGCTTCATTCCATTTAAGTCTGATAACTCCAATAACAAACTACAAAGTATTCATTAATAAGTTAGTTATCTATAATCCCTTTTTTCAAAATAATACTTGCATAACGTGTTGTTTCGCTAGTGGCAACTATCGCATACGCCTTTTTAGCTCTTTCATAAAATTCGAATCTTTCTACAAATTCAAAATCAGCAGCTCTTTCGTCATACTTGCATATAATCTTTTTAAATTCATGCCATATCTCCGGTTTATAACTATCTCCAGTAACTACTTTCATTAACGATATTGGCTTCTCAACGAAAGAATCTAAAGGGAAAAATTGTATAATCGCATCCAGGATACCTAGAACCCCTAGACCATTACAACTTATTAGTCTTCGCGCACAACTCGCTGCTGGAAAATTTCCATCACTAATTACTATGTCATCCCCATGACCCATTTCCATTAAAATCTTAAATAGCTTTGGTGAAAGATTTGAAGGTATCCCTTTTAGCATTTTTTTATTTTCCTTTCCATAATTAGGAGCACTTTATTGTTATCTCGCTTAACATCGTGTATTTTTTATCTAATTTCTGAGTTTATACCTTATGTGAACAAAGATCTGGCATCATAATAATACATTCTACATCTTTGCGATACGGTAAAGAATTTTGCGCACCTTCTTTTGTTACTGTTAAAGCACTGGCAACGATTGCATATCGAATAGCCTCTTCAATTCCTTTTCCCTCGCTTAGTATAGAAGCCAATGTACCTATAAAACTATCACCGGCCGCAGTGGTGTCAACTACCTTAACCTTTCTGCTATCATACATTTTTGAGCCATACCGATTAAAATGTATACATCCTTTTTCCCCTAGAGTTACTATTAAATCCCGCGCTCCCTTGTCAAGCAATATTTGACTTGCCTTTAATAAATCTTCAATGCTATTTATTGTTATACCACTTATAGCATCCAATTCCGTCTCATTCAGAACCAATATATCTGTATTTGATATCATTTGAAAATCAAATTGATCAGCAGGAGCTGGATTGAGAATAGTAATCTTACCGAGATCTTTCGCAGATTTTAGGGTAAACAACACTGTCTCAGATGGCACTTCCAGTTGAGCAACTACTACTGATGCTGACTCAATAGCACTAATTGAATTCTTTACAAGATCAATACTAAGCACCTCATTAGCAGCGGGAACAACAACTATAAAGTTGTTTCCAAGACTGTCGACTTGTATATGCGCTAGTCCGGTTGAAGCACCTGCAACTCGTGTGACATATTTCACATCGACACCTTCATTTTCCAAAGAATCTAACAAAGCAAGTCCTCTTTCATCATCACCTATACAACCTATCATAAAAACCGGTACTCCAAATTTCGATATGGCAACAGCCTGATTTGCCCCCTTCCCCCCTAATGATTGCTTAAATCGCTGAGCGACTAAGGTTTCACCAATTTTAGGCATTCTCAATACATAAAAAACCATGTCCGTGTTTAAACTTCCTATAACTGTAACCATTACTATTCCTCCAAAGCGTTTCATAACTACATTTTTGTTTAAAAGTTTAATTCAAAGAAGAAATCATGTAGAATGTCTTATTATCAATTCAGTTTCCAAAAAAATCATTTTTTTCCCAGATGGAGTTTCCGGATTAGCTATTATATCGATTAACATCTCTGAAGCTTTGTATCCCATTTCATAGTTAGGTTGCTTGACTGTAGTAAGTTCAGGCATAATCATACTCGCCATCCAGATATCATCAAAGCCGACTATTCCTACGTCATCAGGAATTTTTAGTCCATTATTAATGAGTGTTTTCACTACACCAATAGCTATTAGATCATTACCGCAAAAGACGGAATCAAAATCTATGCCTTCTGACAATAATTGCTTTGTTGCTTGAATACCCCACTCACTTTTATACTGTCCTAACATTATATACTTCTCATCAATTGGAATATCATGTTCGCTCAGTGCTTTTTTATAACCCTGAAGTCTATCAAAAGTGATATTTGATTTTAGCGATCCTGTTATAAAAGCAATTTTTTTATAACCTTTGTCCAGAAGATGTTTTACTCCCATATACGCACCATGAAAGTTGTTCACAAGTACTTTTCCTTTGACATTATCGATATCCATATCGCGATCAATCAATATAACTGGAACATCTTGTCTTATATATTTTTCAAGTCCTTCACTCCTGTTAGCTGTATGCACAAAAATTATTCCATCAACCATTTTTTCAGCTAACATCTCAAGATATCTCTCTTCTTTTATAGGATCATCGTCTGAATTGCAAAAAATTACATTATATCCGGCTTCATTTGCTTTATCTTCAACGCCTCTTGCCAATTCAGGAAAAAAAGGATTAGAAATTTCAGGAACAATTAGTCCAATAATCTTTGTCTTCCCTATAATCAAACTCCTTGCCATGGCATTTGGTATATAGTTGCTTTCTCTCGCGATTCTCAAAACGTTTTCTCTGGTTGAAGCACTGATATTCTGATTCTTGTTATTTAGTATCATGGATACTGTTGCTATAGAAACATCTGCCAATCGTGCAATATCTTTGAGAATCATTGTCATACTGCTTTCTTTATCGTCATCTCAACAATCTGATTAAACGTTTTAATAAAACGTTTAATCAAATTGTACATTAATGGTATATAAAGTCAAGTCTCAAAATTTGCCCGCTTTATTACTGAGAGCTTACTATACACCATTTTTAGTGTATAGTTTACTTTTTTTTACGTTATACTCATCAATAGTCGATTTTTCATATGGATGATTTGATTGTATATGACAATTCTTTTCATCATATTTTGGATCATAAATGCTCCCGAATACCCCTCGAGTTAGCAATCTCCAAAATTCTCAACTCTGTTAATAGCATAATAAAAATACCTTTTTTAATTGACAAACACAATGTTATTTTTTTTTGTGTTCAATATACAAAAATCAATAAGTCTAAAATATTGCCATATATTGCATGTTTGCAAAATGTTCGCAAATTGGTAAAAGAACAAATTTGCCCTAACGGGCAATCTTAAGGAACGGTGGACTAAGTGTCTACCGTTTCTCTTTTGAATACTAAAGTTCCTTCGCATTTTGGGCAGATCATGGTAGGCATACGATCTGG
>Ga0136703_1000243_pt1 | contig 12803 bp, 14 predicted proteins | sample 3C3metaG_FD_101400 | JGI IMG/M metagenome (GOLD analysis project Ga0136703, IMG submission 101400) | Freshwater bacterial and archeal communities from Indian Creek, Illinois, USA - 3C3 metaG | ecosystem: Environmental > Aquatic > Freshwater > Unclassified | place: USA: Indian Creek, Illinois... | reverse complement strand
TATCCATCTGTCAAAAAACTATGTTTAATTTTACCAATGTACATCACTGTTGTCAAGTCAAAACAACCCTCCCAGATCTGCGTCTACTTCTCATTTTCTAATATGTATAATTATTTGTTTCATTCATTAATCTGAGTTTCAATTCCAGACTTAAATTCCACAATGAAATGGTCAGCGCAAACCGTTATCTTCTCTATGAGCGTCCTTACAAATTGCTCATCATATTTGGCAAGCTCTCGAGACAGATCTTCTAGAAACGCAGTAAGTTCATCGATTCGTTTATTCAGATCTTGACGAGAAGCTTCCTCAATCTGAATGGCCTGCTTTTCATAGCGAAGTCTTCTTTTTCCATACCAAGTTCATCACAGGAATTCTTAATACCGGCCGTTGCTAAATGTTTTTGTTGGAGCGCTTTATGAAGCGATCTTGTCAAGACAACAGAACCGTTCCCTTGTCTATTTCTTCTGTCTATTCTAATTTTGATTTACGCATTCGGACACTTTGCCGGCTAAATTGATTGTAAAATAATTGTTGCTCTTCAACAACAGATAATGTCTGTATTTAAAATTTACATTATTTATTTAGACCAGACAAGTCCCTGTCCCCTTGTCTGGTCCGAGACGAAAAGCAGAAGCTACAACTTGAAAACATCGGCCGGGATGAACTCAAAAAACGCATAGTTGACATGGGCCTTTTTCTAAGAGAGCAACCCACCATCATCACCGAATATGACGCACAGCTCGTACGGCGATTGATTGAAAATATCACTGTTTACAAAGAAAAATTCACTATAGAATTCAAGTCCGGCGTAACGGTGGATGTGGATGAATAATTGCAACACCAGACAAGTCCCTGTCCCCTTGTCTGTGTCTAATTTAATTTTATTCAATCATATTTTACTATTGACTTTTCTTTAATGATGATTTATAGTAATATTATTCTTAATAAAGTTAAAGACTTACACTTTCGAAAGGAATGTTAGAATGGAAAGATGGCTCGAAGGGTTAGAAGATGAAGACATTAATTTTATCAAAAGGTTTGTGTTATCTTCTGGCTCACTAAAGGATTTGGCGAAGCAGTATGGCGTAACATATCCTACTATAAGACTGCGGCTTGACCGGCTCATACAGTTGATCAAGATTTGGGATGAATCCGGACCGGAAGACGACAGATATGTCCTTTTCATAAAATCTAAAGTACTGGATGGAGAGATCGACACCAGATTGGCAAAAGCATTGATTCAGGAATATAAAAAGAAGAAAGGGGAATAGCTATGTGGTTTTCGGAAAGTGTAATTGGAATACTTAGTGCATGGCTCGACATAGGAGTTGGTATATTTGGGGGAATTTATGGCACCTTAGCCGGAATTTTTCTCCCCAAAAGAAAATTTAAGACTTTGATATTGTCCCTGAATATATTTGCTGTGATCGCGGGGATGGTATTAATTGGGGTGGGACTGTATGCACTTTTGAGCGATAAGCCTTATCACATCTGGTTTCTATTTGTGCGGATAGGAGCAATATTAGTTGTCATATTTACTCCACTATTCTTCGTATTAAGAAACATACGTAGAGAATCTGAATTAAACAAGATGGTTATTAAAGATATAGATTGACTACGGTCCTTTACTTTTCCTTAATTCTTCAATAAACTTAACCCGATCCTCGTCATCTTCAAATATTGTTTGACGAATAATCCCTCTCAGCATAACATGATAAATTGCTGTTTTGCTCTTTCTTCGTACTTGTCTTGACATATCTTATCAACCTATAAGAGATATTATCATATTTCATCCAGGCCAGACAAGTCCCTGTCCCCTTGTCTGTTAGCAAAAAAAATCCCATGCTGAAAGGAGAATAAACAACATGGAAAATACCCTTTTTGTCATTCTTGGTTTTGTGGTTATGCTAATATGGATAATACATACTAGATTGATAAAGGCAGACAAGAACACGAAATTCAAGATTGGATTGAACTATTTTATAGCTTTTATTATAATGGTCGCAGTAACAGTAGCCATACTATATTGGCATAATGTGCTCTCTTAATTGAAAGCCACGCATGGTTCCAACTAAAAATCTGCAACAATTGATGCGTAGTGATATCTGATTTAACAGGAAGGAGTACTTATTTTGGGAAGCGAAGACTTGATAATAGAAGTAGTTGGCTTAACAAAGAGCTTTTCTGCTGTCATCGCCTTAAACGATGTCTCCTTTAAAGTTTATAAGGGGGATGTATTTGGTTGCCTTGGCTCAAATGGAGCAGGGAAGACAACCGCTATTCGGTGTATACTGGGTTTACTAAAGCCATCTAAAGGCGAGGTAAAGATATTTGGCGAGAGTTCTGAGAGCGCCATCTCAAGATATGGCTGCAAGATTGGAACAGCTCTGGAAAACCCAGGCCTGTTTGATGAATTAACCGGGGAAGAGAATCTTGAGTTTTATGCCCGTATTCTTAAGATAGCAAAGGGAGAGAGATTGAGAAGGACGGCTCTCTTGCTCTCGTTTGTTGGCTTGGAGGTAAAGAGGAGAGAAAAGGTAGCAGCGTACTCACAAGGTATGAAAAAACGTCTGATTCTTGCCAGAGCTTTACTCAATGATCCGGATTTATTAATCTTTGACGAAATTACGAGTGGACTTGACCCAAACCAAAGAAAGATATTCTACGAATTAGTAGAACATCTGAAAGAGGAAGGTAAGACCATATTCTTCAGCTCCCACGTATTGAGCGAGGTAGAGGGAATGTGTAACCGGATAATTATATTGCATGAAGGCAGGACTGTCTTTTGTGATAGCTTAGAGAGCCTCTTCTTGCAGTTCGGTAGATATGTTGTCACGGCAAGGTTAAATGATAATGCACGGGTGAATGAGATAGCCAATCTACCATTTGTCAAAAATAGATGGATCAAGGGTAATACTATCACGATGTTTGTCTCTGTTAACAACATACATGAGGTAAGCATGATCTTAACTCCATTAGGATTGCTTGATATCACGGTTAACCAGATAAAGCTTGACGATATATATGCAAAAATCCTTGAACCAGAAGATAAAACCAAGGAGAGCGTAAAGCACTTCAGGGAAACTTTTTTAAAGAGAGTGAATGGAGAATGATCTCTATGCTATACCTTGATGTAAAACTTTTGATTAAGCGAAAGATACTACTCATTGTAGCCCTTATTTTTCCTATGTATGCAATTTCAGTCACTTTTATAGCTCGTGAGAACATTATTATTATTCAGATTTTACCATTCCTGATGGGCTGGCTTTTCATAGGTCGCATTGCGTCTATGAAGAGATACCGGCAGTTTGAATCTCTCTTCTCTGTATCTATTGCCCCGAAGGATATACTTGTTAGTAATTTTCTGCTTCTCGGAATCTATTATATTTATGTGTTCCTTATCTATCTTCCGATATATCTGTCTGACACCACCATTGGTTCCCTGACAGAGTTTAGGGTACTGTTTACTCTTTCATTTCTCTTAATGGGAGCAAAAAGTATTACCTGCTATCTAGTAATGTTATCCAGAAAGATACACCTTATTCAATGGACTATTGTTCTCGTTTATACGTTGGCTATCTTTGGTTGGCGCTATATTCAAACAATTCCAGAATACCCTTATTTATATATGATTTTTCTGTTTTGTGCAACCATAATTGCGGTTACATTTATGCTAACGACCCGATTAAGTAAGGAAAGGATTATATTGAGCAGCGAATAGAAAACGATTTTACTTTTGTAATAACTGAGGAAAATAAATACAGAAGTGAAAAAGTACACAGTTATAGTTTAAGAGCGATTAAAAAGGATGAAGAACACAAAATGATTTCTATGCTATACTTTGAGTTGAAACTGATCCGAATACGTAAGATAGAAGCCATGCTGCTGTTTTTGCCGCCTATAATTCTGTCTCTAACGTTTTTTTTCGAAGTCAACTTTGACCTTTTTTTTGCGCAGTTAATCCCGTTCGTTATTGGTTGGCGACTTATAGGTTCAACCATCATATATATGAAAAGATATAGGCAGTTTGAAGCACTGTTCTCTCTATCTGTTGCACCCAAGGATATCTTCCTTAGCAATCTTATCGCCCTAGGAATCTATTACATTTGTATATTTTTTATCTGTCTACCCCTCTATTTGACGGGTATCCCCATTCTTTCCATGACAGAATTCATGTCATTATTTGCTCTTGTATTCCTTTTGTTGGGGGCAAAATTGAGTATTCCGCATCAGATTTAACACTGTGACCGCATAAAATGAACAGTATGACCGTTTTGACATGAACAGTACTTACGTATAGATTGCACAGTTTTGTTCCTCCTGTAAAATGGATTTATGCATCGGAATCGATGTAAATAAATTCAAGGAGGGTCACAAGATGACCAATTACAAAGAGATTCTCAGGTTAAGCAATCTGGGAATCAATAATTCTCAAATAGCGGCAAGTTGCAGGTGCTCACGGACTACTGTTATAACTGTGTTGCAGAAAGCAACAGAACAAAGACTTGATTGGGAAACAGCAGTGGAATTAACAAACAAGGAGGTCTACAAGCGTCTGTTCCCAAGTGAAGGGTTCAAGTCAACATACAAAATGCCTGATTACGAGTACATTCATCGTGAAATGGCTAAGAGCGGAGTTACACTGACGCTTCTTTGGGTTGAATATTGCGAAAAGTGTAGAGAGGCAGGTGAAATACCATACAAGTCCACTCAATTCAATAAGCATTACGGCGATTTTGTTAAGAACACAAAAGCTACCATGCACATTAATCGAAAGCCCGGAGAAATAATGGAGGTTGACTGGGCTGGTCAGACTGCTGAAATCATTGATACAGATACAGGCGAAATGATTCCAGCATATGTATTTGTAGCAGCTCTGTCATACAGCGGTTATGCATATGTCGAAGCTTTCCTATCACAAAACCAAGAAAGCTGGATAGCAGCACATATCAATGCATACAAGTTTTTCGACGGAGTTACAAGAATGCTGGTACCGGATAATTTGAAAACAGGTATTGAAAAAACTTCACGCTATGAATTAATTATCAATAAAATCTACCAGGAGATGGCTGAGCATTATGGAACAGCCGTTATTCCTGCAAGGATAAAAAGCCCAAAAGATAAGCCTACTGTAGAAGGAGCTATTGGAATAATCTCGACATGGATACTCGCTGCAATACGTAATTTACAGTTCTTGTCTTTGCGGGAATTGAATGCTTCAATCATTGAGAAACTTCATGTTTTCAATCATAAAGCTTTTCAAAAGAAAGATGGGAGCAGAGCGGTTGTTTTTACGGAAGAAAAGTCATTTTTACTGCCACTTCCGGCAAAAAGCTTTGAATTAGCAACATGGAAAATTGCTACTGTTCAGTATAACTACCATATTGCTGTAGAAAATCAGATCTATTCGGTGCCTTATGAGTATATAAAGCAAAAAGTGGATGTCAGAATCACGAGAAATGTTATCGAAGTATTTTTTGAAGGCCAGCGAATAAGTTCTCATCCAAGGCAATATGGAAGAAACGGACAATACAGTACAATTGAAGCACATATGCCACCGGATCATCAAAAGTATGTAAGCTGGAACGGAGAAAGATTTCGAAACTGGGCAGAAAAGATCGGAGCAAATACTGCAACTGTTGTAAATTCATTTTTAACGAATCACAAGATCGAGCAGCAAGGCTACAAAGCATGTATGGCATTATTAAAGCTCGCTGACAAGTACTCAATCGGAAGGCTAGAAGCCGCCTGTACAAAAGCCATATATTATACTCCTGTGCCCAGTCTAAAGAGCATACAGGCAATTTTGAGATCAGGACAGGATAAAGCAGTAGAAAATGAAAATTTAGCAAAAACACCCTCCAAAACTTCGGAATATGGATTTACCCGTGGTGCTGAGTACTACAAGAGGAGGGATGGTAAATGCTAAATGAGAATACAGTGAGCAAACTCCATGAAATGAGGCTAAGTACCATGGCACAAGCCTTTCGTGAACAAATTAAAGACAATAATTTTAGCAGTATGTCATTCGAAGAACGGTTTGGCATTCTGGTTGACATTGAATGGAGCAACAGAAAAAGCAACCGCCTTATACGGCTCATTAAAAAGGCAGATTATGCATTTAATGATGCATGTGTAGAAAACATAGAGTATCATACTGACAGAAGCCTGGACAAGGCGCAGATTACAAGGCTTTCGACTTGCAACTACATTCAGGAGAATCACAATATTATTATCCTTGGTGCAACTGGCAGCGGAAAAACATTTTTATCAAATGCTTTTGGAATAGCAGCAAATCGGAATTTCTATACCGTCAAATATGCCAGGTTACCGGAACTTTTTGGAGATCTTAGCATTGCTAGAGGAGAAGGCACATACAGGAAGGTAATCAAGCAATACAAAGAAGCTAATTTACTGATTCTTGATGAATGGTTATTATTTCCGTTGAAGGAAAGCGAGTCTCGTGATTTACTGGAAATAGTTGAATCCAGATACAAAAAAGCTTCGACAATCTTTTGTTCCCAGTTTAAAGTTGATGGTTGGTATCACAAAATTGGTGAACCTACGCTTGCTGATGCAATATGTGATCGTATTGTCCATGACTCTTATACGATCGTCATTAATGGTGAGGATTCAATGAGGAAGCGAAAAGGCATAAACAAAATTTGATGAAGCCTAATGATAATTGAGGACTCTGCCCTCAAACTCCCGGGGTTTAACGCTTTGGTTTTCCAGAAGGGTGATATTAAAAGAGTGATGTAAAACACCACCCTTCTGCGAAACCACATATGCTGCTCTGGTTACTCCCCAGTATTGCCATATCCTGCATATGAGTAAAAGCAATTTAAGTTTATCAGGTCGTAAAGCTATTTTCAATGTACATCTTATGCGGTCAAAGTGTTCAATCCAAACGGTTAGGCTGTTCAATCTAAACGGTTAGCCTGTTCAACGGAAGACGGTTTAGGTGTTTTATTAAAACGGTATATTCACAAAATGCTTTGTCGGTTATTTAGGAATGTTGACAAGGAGGATATATATTATTGAGGGAACTATGTCCATTGTAATGCTCCTGACTTTGTTTGGTTGGCACTATATTAGAGAAATAGCAAAACAATCACAATCATACGTATGGATACTATTATCTGTATCTCTTGTTGTAATTGCAATCACATACATGTTGACAGTAAGAATAAGCAAGGAAAGCGTTATATTGAGTAGCGAATAATCGACTGTTAACAGTCTAGGCATACAGACTAAGGGACGTTTCTGCTGTCTAGCTTTCAACATTTTATGCACCTTATCCCTGTTCAAGCCTGCAATAACAGCGATCTTCCTGACTGACAGGTTGATTTTTGCTCTGAGCTCTTTTATCTACACTGCCGCTTACCTCGTATTTTCTGCGTCTGTCCCCACCGATATTCTAACAGCTTTTTTCAAAAAGTTTTCTAGTCGTGTCTTCGTATACCGTTTGTTCCGCTTCTTTTATGACCCACTCTTTTGTATTGTTATCAGAATAATAAGCTCGACTTACTGTTAGTATGTTTAATGCTCTTCACGACTACAGGCTCATTTAATCCTTAATAATCCTTTTCCCATTTTGCTTTTGCCATTTTTTATAATCTTCAACGTCGTTTTCTACCATCCTCCAAACGAATGCAAACATCGCGGCATCATCTACGAATCCTAAGATTGGAATACTATCTGGCAACAAATCAATTGGTGATACAAAGTATATTAATGCACTTACAATTGCTATTATGCTTCCAATTGGAATATCTTGATAATCCTTACGTACGTATGCTCCAACTAATGAAACTACCATTGGTATATTTGACAATTTCCTTCCAATTACAGGAAATTTTTCAAGTTTGAACTCAAGACGCTCTAAAAACCGTTCAAATCGGTCTTCGTCTTTAAGTAGTTCTTTTACTGCCTCTGAATTCTTGTTGATCTGCTCGCTTAGTTGTCCATCAGTAAACACTTCATACATTGAAATACCTCCTCAGATTTTGATTTATGGAAGCAAAAACTACTCTTTTTCATTTCTTTATCCACATTAATCTCTCAACCTCACCGAATCAGAAAAACATCAAAATCGACCACTCGCCTAGCAAAGCCATCTAAATCGCTCTGTCACGTTCAAAATCAAGCCTTTGGACTTGTTCCCGCGAACAGATATTTTGCTATTTCCACTCATCGGATTATTACACTCAACCCTCGAAAAGCCCTTATTTACTGGACTTTCTACACACTCACTTCTTTACCCTTGACATCAACACCACCGTCTCAACGTGGCCGGAGTTTGACCAACTGATGTCAGATGGCCGATTTACTATTTTACGTATGCGGAAACAGGTCAATCGGTTTTTTAGCGCTTTCGAGGTATGTGGGAACACTTCAACCGTTTGTATGTTCGCAGAAACAGGTCAATCAGAATATGGATTCATCACATAACCAACTGGATAAACTTCAATACAGTCCTCAAGTGGTGGAAATGCATAAGAACATTATCTACAAAATCATAAAGATAATCAATATCGCCAAGAAATTCCTGTGGAGTTCCGATTACCTTAAATTGAAAAGAATGAATCGCATTTCTCTTTGACTGAACAGAATCAACCCTCTTATAATCAAAAGAAGCATTATCATCCCATAGCTTTCCTGTGCTGAAATTTTTCAAATTTTCAGAGTTAACACTTTCTGGTTCGGTAATATTTCCTTTTCTGTCTTTGAAAGGTGATGAGCTCCTATAATCATCGTAGTTTACAGTATGGAAGAGTTTCAACCGAGATTCGACGACAGCACCGAGGTTTGCACGAGCAAGAATTAGTTCTCCGGTTGTCATCGATAGGCCTTTATCAATCCATATTTTTAAAGTTTTTGTTAGTTCGCTTTGCCACTCAAGCATAGCATAGTCTAGCTTATCTGCAGCTGAATCTGGTGCTATCCCGCAAGCTTCTTTCCAGATTAGAGCAGTATTATTTGTAAGTATAACTAGCACATCATATCGTTCTCTTTTAGACATTAGTTTCCCTCGAGGAGCATTTCTTTGTTTTCATCAAAACGGCCTATAGCATCCAATGCTTTAATTCCATCTGGTGTCATGATACCATCATTATCTGCGCTTGTCTCCACGCAAGAATGTGCCACTCCACACCCTTTACGGAACAGCCACATAATATTCCACTTTCTTATGCCTCTTTCTTCTTGTGTAATAACTGCATAAAACTCCTATCTGTTAACTCCATGTCTTAGCATTAAGCAGCTCTGCATTCTCGTTTGTTCTAGGCAACTTCTCTGTCTCTAAAATTTGTGTCATAGAAATACTCGTGAGCCAATTGGAGCTTTTGGAGTTACCTTCTTAAAGTCGATCTCATAAAATTCGTATACAATAAAGTATCGCGTAGCTTCCAACTCGTAGCTATAGTTTTTGCCATCTTCAATGGCTCGGTCAATTTGCTGCTTACTTTCATCAGTCAGTTTGCCTTGTTCAACTTTTTATTAAAGGCCGGATTCGGTAGTAATAGCTGTGATGATTGCGTTGATTTTTCCTATAGCCTTTACACTTTTTTTCTTTGTATAATCCTAGATAATCATGGGCGCTAAAACCGAGGTCAATATTTCATAGTAAAGATTCTCTCTTAAATTGAAGCCAAATGTTGTACCATCAAGTTGAACCCTCATACGCTTCCATGAGTCCGAAACAACAATTAACTTGTCCTTATAACAATAATTCAGGTAATCTTCCAACACTTCTTGCATTTCATAACCTCTGTCATCAATTACATCCCTTATCGCCTCGATAATTCGTTCAAAGATGGTGTTGACGTGCACTACAGTATGTGACTGTGTTGCATTGTGTTCCTTCAGATGCTCTTCGAATTCTTTTTTCTTTTCTGGATTCATTAACTCTGGAGCTAAAGTAATCATCACTTTATATTTTTCATCACCGAAAGACTTCAAATATCGCTTCAACTGATCAAAATAAAACTAATCAGACATTTTTGTCTCAACAACAACTTTGAAACTTTCCTGTGTGATGGTAGCATCCGAGATACTATCGACACCTTTTTCTTGAAGATTGAAAACAATCTTTGGTTCAAAGGCGTCAGAAAAAAACTCCGATTTTAAGAAGCGAAAGAACTTGTCTGAGGAATATGAATATAATCGTGACAATAGTAACATCGTATTTGCTGTAGCGCCATTTTCTTTTTCATGGTATCTCTGTAAATAATGAATCTTCATAAGGTCTTGTCTCCTTACTTTTCTTACTATAGATTTTCAGAAATCAATTAATATCAAGAAGTAATGATGCAGACTTACAATCAATCACAGATTAAACCTAAACATTTACTCGTGGTCTTATTTTACTAATTACTTTTTCATAAACATCAATCTCCACACCACTTTTTATTTCAAACGATACCATCAAAGCATAGGGAACAAAACCTTCGAAATCTTCAGTAGCATCACCACGGCAATTTACCTTAAGCTGAATAGAATCATCCTCGCCCCAAACAACAATATCGTCATTTTCAAATATCTCATGTTGGACTGTTCCTCGAACAGCTGCATTCCAGTCAATCTCAACGCGATCGTCCAGTAAATTTCTCTTTCCGCCCTCTATCGTGTACCATAACTGCGCTACCCGGTATTTTTGCCTCGTTGGTACTATAGGCGTGAAATAAGTTAACGTTGCCGTCAATCTTCTCAGAATCTTTTCTCTGTTCAAATCAAATGGTAACGGTAATTCATAAAGATGCGCCTCACCATGTTTCAATTCGCCATAGCCAATCAAAGTAATCCTATTTTTTGCGCATTCTATAGAGCGTTCAATATTCGGAACACCATAACCAAAAAATTTATGTAAATAATCTGGTGAATGTTGTCTGTTTGTGAACCCAAGAGCAGTTGAAAAAACTTCATATAAATCACCCCATTGGGCTCCATGAACCAACATTGCCTTTATTATTAGCGCCATATTATCAAATGGTACTATTTCATTTGCTGCATTAAAAACATCAACTAAAACATCATGACATCGTGAAGCCTCATGGCTCAAAAGTGCCGTAGCATTACTTGTTCCACACGAATACATAATTTTTGTCGTACCAGAAGCAAGATCAAACGGTGCGGCTGAAACAGTTCCAGGCTCTCTAGTATATGACACTCTCCATATAGCAGTATTTTCAGACATGTCAAGTCTATCTAGCATTAATGCATTGCGTCCGCCTCGATAAATAACATCAGGCTTGACAGAGTTATTCAATCCTCTACCTAATGAACTATAAGGGCTGGGCATTCCATCTGAGCAAAATAAAATCTGTCTTTCATCTTCAGTGAAAGATGTATTGTCTTCAAATGTAGCGCCTACAGTTAAAGCATTCATGCTCTCTGCAGGGGAAAGCAGTCTCATATGACGTGCGTTATCATTTAAATACTTCGCGGCTTGAATATCTCGGTCTGCCATTGGCAGCCTAGAATATTCATCAAACTTCATACCTAATCCAATACTGCCAGTGTGATTCCCTGCACTCACTACGAATAGAACTTTGTATGTATAACTAAGCCAATCTAAAAGCCGTGCCAATGGACTCATTGAGTTGTAAAAAATGCGTCTAGAAATTCCGATTGAGAGATTTATAATCCTGATGTTTTGCGCTACACTGCCTGCTTCTGGAACAAACAGTCTACGAACTGCTTCGTGAATTTTATCAACAAGCAAAATATCGTCTGGGATTTCTTCAATCGTTTCGCTACTTCTGATGACAGTCGACTTCATTATCGGACGAACATAAATCCGATGTGTTGTTTGATAAGTGATTTTATCTATCTCCCCATGGGCAATAAATGATGCCATTGATGTGCCGTGTTTCCGACCAGAAATAGTGTATTGCGATGTATATTCATCTGGGTCATCAATCACTAATAAGTTCTGTAAGTAAGGATGATTTTCCTGGGGAAGTCCATCAAATAATGCTACTATTGGGTCTTCCTGAATATCGCTTGGCATCTCTATAGAAAATGGACTTGCATAAATACTTTCATCCTTTACTACTACGCTTTGCCCAACCGGTCTAAAAAACATTATCTGTTCAACATTCACAACATCTATGCTTTTATGAGAAATTAAATCTTCTACCACCTGACGTGGGATAGATATTAGAACAGAATGGTAAGCAATACTGTCAATCAGAGAACGACCTAGGACTTTACCACCGATATTCTCAATGTGAGAGATGGCTCCACTTTCAGTTTTTTCCTGTAACTCTTTGGATTTTCTATAAAATAATTCAATCTCACATTTTACTTCACTCAATTCCGGATCGAGTTGAAGATCCTCGATCCACGCCTCGAGTAAACCCGTTTCTATGATCCGCTCCGTGGGTCCCCAAAAATGCATATCAACAAGGTTATCAAACACATCCCGCAACCCAGTTTTTCCATTAGGAAATTGCAAATCAGGATCTCTTGAATACTGATTCCACAGGGATAATATTTCTTCAAGTGCACGGTTATTTGCCAAAACGCAATATACCTTAGCTGAGAAAGTTTCTTTCTCTTTTTTTATGCTGTTCTTATCTATAACAAAAAAATCCTCGTTTACCGGAACTTCATACTCAGTTGCGTCAAAAATCAACTCGACTGCACTATCATCTTTGTTAAGGTTTTTCACAGCAATATAGAAACTTTTCAATTCTCCTTTAACTGTAAAAACTAGCGTCTTTTCCGGTTCAACACCAGTTGCTGAATGCTGGATAAGTAGTTTATTTTGATCTATGACTTTCTGTAGTTCAGCCAAT
>Ga0136703_1000239_pt1 | contig 12857 bp, 15 predicted proteins | sample 3C3metaG_FD_101400 | JGI IMG/M metagenome (GOLD analysis project Ga0136703, IMG submission 101400) | Freshwater bacterial and archeal communities from Indian Creek, Illinois, USA - 3C3 metaG | ecosystem: Environmental > Aquatic > Freshwater > Unclassified | place: USA: Indian Creek, Illinois... | reverse complement strand
TCAGGTGTTGAGTTGCGGGTTGGATGACGTGTGCATACCCTCAGGCTGGCGTTGCCACCGAACGGAGCCGACGCTCGATGCCGATCGCGGCGATCAAGGCAAGAATCAGCAACGGCACCACGGGTGGGCGGCGAAGGGGTGCGCGTCAACGCGGTACGGCCTGGGCTGATCGAGACTGAGATCCACGCCTCGGGCGGGTTGCCCAACCGCGTGAACGAACTCAAGCACCAGGTGCCGATGCAGCGCGGCGGCACGGCCGATGAAGTGGCGCAGGCCATCGTCTGGCTACTGTCGGACGCGGCGAGTTACACGACGATGAGCCTGCTGGATGTGTCTGGCGGCCGATGAGGAGATCAACCCCATGACCGCCACCACACCCGAACAAAGCCCGCACATCAAGATCTGGTGGGAAGACCTGGAAATCGGCCAGGTTCGCGACCTGGGCAGCCTTTCGCCGACGAAGGAAGAGATCATCGCCTTTGCCAGCCAGTTCGACCCGCAACCTTTTCACCTGGACGAAGAAGCCGGCCGGGCCTCGGTGTTCGGCGCCCTGAGCGCCAGCGGCTGGCACACCTGCGCCATGGCCATGCGGCTGATGGTCACGAATTTCCTGCATGAAACTTCGAGCCTCGGCTCCCCCGGGCTGGAGAGCCTGAAGTGGACCAAGCCGGTCTACCCCGGCGATGTGCTGCGGCTGCAACACACCATCACCGAAAAGCGCGCCATGAGCAAGCGGCCCGACGTGGGCCTGGTGCGCACGGTGTGGGAGATGTTCAACCAGCATGGCGACAAGGTACTGTACATGGAGGGCTACGGCATGTTCCGCCGAAGGACGCCTGGCACCCCAGGCCCGGCATGAATGCCCCCTGAAATCCGCTGATGCAACGCGGGCAGTCCCTTCCTGCCCCACAATGCCGCCCATGGATTTCAAGCCCCTCATCACCCTGCGGGCCATCGTCAACCCGCTGGCGATCGTGCCTTTTTTCATCCACTACACGCAGGGTTTCAGCTCGGCGCAGCGCCGGCGCACAATCCTGATCTCGTCGATCAGCGCGTTCGCCGTGATCGCCACCTGCGCCATCATCTGTCTGCAGATCCTGGAATTTTTCGGCATCTCGCTGGCGAGTTTCCAGGTCGGCGGCGGCATGCTGCTGCTCACGTCCGCGCTGTCCATGCTGAACGCACAACCGGCCGAAGCCAAGACCACACAGGGCGAGGTGGACGACGCTTCGGCCCGAGCATCCATCGCCGTGGTGCCGCTCACCATCCCGCTGCTCACCGGCCCGGCCACCATGTCCACCGTGGTGATCTACGCGGACCAGGCCAAGACCTTTTTCCAGCACGCGGCGCTGGTGGGCTACGGCGTGGTGATCGCACTGGCCACCGCCGTGTGCTTCTCGCTCGCCAAGCCGATCGCCCGCCTGATGGGTCAGACCGGCATCAACGTCATGACCCGGCTGATGGGCCTGATCCTGGCTGCTCTGGCGGTGGGGGTGATGGCGGCTGGCCTGACCAAGCTGTTCCCGGCACTGGGGCAGTGACAGACCCGGCCGCACCCGCGTGCCGGGTGAGCAGGTCGCAGGTCAGGCGGATGTGTGCTTCCAGCGCCAGCGCGGCGCGCGCCTCCTGGCGCGCCAGCGCGGCCAGGTAGATGCTCTCGTGTTCGGCGTGCACGTCGCGATCCACGTCGGCCGTGGCGCCCAGGCGTATCGCCACATGCCGATAGCGCTCGCCATGGCGGTAGAGGATGTCCAGCAGGTGGCGCGTCCACGGTGAGATGTGGCCGGCGATCAGCGCTTCGTGAAAGCGGCGATTGGCCCGCTCCCAATGCTGCGGATCGCGCGCGGCGCCGCCCGCTTCGGCTTCGCTCAGTTCGGCAAAAGCCTGGCGCAGCGCCAGCTCCCACAATCCATCGCCCTGCCGGATCGACTGGCGCAGTGCCTCGGTCTCCAGCCGCACCCGCGTGTCGGTCAGATCGCACAAGTCATCGAGTGAAATCGCGCTGACCCGATAGCCCCGCTGCCCCTCCACCGTGACCAGCGCGTCCGACACCAGCAGCGCCAGCGCTTCGCGCAGCGTGCCCGCGCCCACGCCGTAGGAATCCTTGAGGTGTTCGACCCGCAGTCGCAGGCCCGGCGCGAGCTGACCGCAGACGATGTCGTGGCGCAGCGCGCGGTAGGCGCGTTCGGTCAGGGTGCGGGGCTCGGGCTCTTCGGGCCTTGGAACCGGGCCGATCGGACGGGCGGGTTGGAGCAGGTCATGAAGCATGGTGCGTTTCAGTCGTTTTCAGCGGGTTGCTGGCGCTTGAGGCGGTAGGCGAGCTGCGCGCGCGAAATGCCCAGCAGCCGCGCCGCGCCGGAGAGGTTGCCGCGGCTGCGCTCGACCGCCAGCGCCAGCACTTGCGCCTCCAGCGATTCGATGGGCACGCCGCTGTCGAGCACGCGTTCGCACAGGGCCTGTTCGTCCTGCGGGGCGCGGCGGGCCAGCCGGCCCTGCGGGTCGATGCCGTCCTGCGCCGGCTCGGACTGGTTGGGGAACAGGTGCTCGACCTCGATCACGCCGCCCTGCGCCGCCAGGATCACGCCGCGCTCGACCAGGTTCTCCAGCTCGCGCACGTTGCCGGGCCAGCGGTGGCGAGCCAGCGCTTGCAGCGCGCGGTCGCTGAAGCCGCCCAGGCGCTTCTGGTGCAGCGCGGTGAAGCGCGCCAGCAGGTGCCGAGCCAGCGGCTCGATGTCGCTGCTGCGTTCGCGCAGCGGCGGGATGCAGATCGGGTAGACGTTGAGGCGGTAGAACAGGTCGCGCCGGAACTGCCCGCGTTCGACCGCGGCTTCGAGGTTGACGTTGGTCGCCGTCACGAGGCGCACGTTGACCTTGCGCGCGCTCTCGCTGCCCAGGCGCTCGATCTCGCCCTCCTGCAGCACGCGCAGCAGCTTGGCCTGCGCCGGCAGCGACATGTCGCCCACCTCGTCGAGGAACAGCGTGCCGCCTTCGGCGCGCTCGAAGCGCCCGGCCCGCGCGGCATGTGCCCCGGTGAACGCCCCTTTCTCCACCCCGAAGAGTTCGGCTTCGATCAGCTCGGCCGGCAACGCGGCACAGTTCACCGCCACGAAAGGGCCGGCCGCGCGCTCCGAGTGCTCGTGCAGCGCGCGGGCAAAACGCTCTTTGCCCACACCGGTCTCGCCGGTCAGCAGCACCGAGACCTGGGTGCCCGCGGCGCGCAGCATCAGGTCGTGTGCACGCTGGAAACCGGGCGAAGAACCGACCAGCATGCCGCCGGCCTCGGTCAGCCCGAGGCTGCTCTTGAGCGCCTCGACCTGCTGGCTCAGCGCGTCCATCTTTTCCAGCAGCGAGTCGTCTTCGAAGTACTGGCGGTGGGCATCACCGTCGGGCCACTCGTCGATCGGTCGGCCCAAGATGTGGCAGTGGTCGTCGCCGCAGGCCAAACACTTCGTCTCCTTGAACAGGATCCGCCGGCCCATGAAGGCGCTGGTGTAGCCGCTCGCGTAGCCCAGCAGGGTCCAGCAGGCCGGCTCGTCGACCACGCCGTATTTCAGGCGGTGCGCGTGTGCCTCCCAGGAATCGTCCCAGCGGAACTCGCCCTCGAAATGGCCGGCGGCCGCGTCCATCTTCAGCACCACCGGCGTCACCCGCGCCGCGCCTTCGAGCATGTGTAGTTGCGGCCCGACCAGAAACATCTCTTCCAGTGTCCGCGCGCCGCGGGTTTTGGCGGCCAAGCCGGCGTCGTGCAGGCCGCAAGCGTAACCCATGCGGGTGAGCAGCCGCCGAGCCTGCTCCTTGCCGACCGAGGTGATGAGGTCGTGACGCAGCGCCGTCAGCGCGGCCGTGTGCAGCAGCACCATCCGCCGCTCGCCGAGCCAGATGGCGCCGCTGTGGGGCTCGAAACGCAGCAGGCGGCGCAGGTCGGCGTCGGGCGGGTAGGTCAGGGAAGCGTCCAAAGGGGTCTCCGGTGGGGGCCCTCTGCGGCGCCTAATATCTCGATATTTTAAGAGATGCGGCACCCACGCTGCAAGCTGCCCATGGCAGCAAAAGATTTGATCATTTGAGCAAAATATCTCTCCCAAGTCTCACCAAATCGTGATTTATATCCCAGTACAGGGCCTTCAGTCCGATGAAGCTGGCTATCGGACCTTCGCCACCGATCCGGATGCTGCGCTGCACATGGGTCAATTTCTCAGGGATTTCCCTTGAATATCGAGATTTTTTACTTGCAGCCAAGATTCTGGCACGGTGTCTGCAAGGGAGAGCTTGTCCACGATCGCCACAACCGCCATGAACCCGAACTCCGACCTGACCCTGCCTGTCTGCGACACCTCGCTGCGTTTCGTGCGGGTACTGGATCGGCGCGAGGATGGCCTGGTCAGCTTCGAGTTCGCGATCGGCTGGCCCGATCTGTCGGTGGAGCTGATGCTGCCCGCAGCCGCCTTCGAAGCCTTTTGCGCCAACAACAAGGTGCGGCGTCTGGACACCTGAGTCCCCAAGAACTGAACGACCACCCATTCCAATGGAGACAAGCACCGATGAACAAAACGATGAAAGACCAGACCACCGCCACCCGGACCCCCTATACGGGCGCCGAGTTTCTCGACAGCATCCGCGACAATCGCGAGATCTATATCCATGGCGAGCGGGTGAAGGATGTCACCACGCATCCAGCCTTCCGCAACTCGGCCCGGATGGTGGCGCGCTGGTATGACAAGCTGAACGCCGAAAAGGCCACGCTGGGGCGGCCCACCGATACGGGTTCGGGCGGCTGGACGCATCCGTTCTTCAAGGGCGCGAAAACCGCCGAGGATCTGATCGCGGGCCGTGATGCCATTGCGGCCACGCAAAGGGTGGCGAATGGCTGGATGGGCCGCTCGCCGGATTACAAGGCGGCGTTTCTGGGCACGCTCGGCGCGAATGCCGATTTTTACGGCGAATATGCCGGCAATGCCAAAGCCTGGTATGCCCGCACGCAGGAGCGGCTGGACTATTGGAACCACGCCATCGTCAACCCGCCGATCGACCGCCATCTGCCGATTGAAGAGACCGGCGATGTCTATATGCAGGTCGAGAAAGAGACCGATGCAGGGCTGATCGTCTCGGGCGCCAAGGTCGTTGCCACCGGCTCGGCGCTGACGCATTTCAATTTCATCGCGCATTACGGCATCCCGATCAAAGAGAAGAAATTCGCGCTGATCTTCACTGCGCCGATGGACAGCTCGGGTGTCAAGCTGATCAGCCGCGCCAGCTATGAGCTGAACGCGGCGGTGATGGGTACGCCGTTTGACTATCCTCTCTCGTCGCGCGCCGATGAAAATGACGCGATCCTGGTGTTCGACAAGGTGCTGGTGCCCTGGGAGAACATCTTCGTCTATGGCGATATCGCCAAGATCAACGCCTTCTTCCCGGCCTCGGGCTTCGTGCCCCGGTTCACGCTGCATGGTGCGACCCGGCTGGCGGTGAAGCTGGATTTCATCGCGGGCCTTTTCTCGCTGGCGCTGGAGGCGACCGGATCGGGCGCTTTCCGTGGCCCGCAAACCGCGGTGGGAGAGGTGCTGGGCTGGCGCAATATGTTCTGGGCGTTTTCCGACGCGATGGTGAAAAGCCCGATCCCCTGGGCGGGCACCGACGGCTATGTGCTGCCGAATATGAATTACGGCCTTTCGTCGCGGATCTTCGCCCCGATGGCCTATAACCGCATCAAAGAGCTGATCGGGCGTAACGTCGCCTCGGGTCTGATCTACCTGCCATCTTCGGCACTGGATTTCGCCTCGGATGCGGTGCGGCCCTATCTCGACCGCTTCGTGCGCGGGTCGAACGGCATGGTGGCGCTGGACCGGGTGAAACTGCTGAAGCTCCTTTGGGATGCGATGGGGTCGGAGTTCGGCGGTCGGCATGAGCTTTATGAGACGAACTATGCCGGCAACTACGAAAACATCCGCATCGAGACCATGCTGGCCGCCCAGGCGACCGGCGAGATGGAGATGCTGCAGCAGACCGTGCGCGACTTTATGTTGGAATATGACCTGAACGGCTGGACCTCCCCCGACCTGATCAACCCCTGGGATGTGAACCGCCTCAAGGCGGGGTTCCAGGGCTGATCGGGTCAACCGGGGGTGGGCCTGTGAACAGCCCGCCCCCAACTTCCGGCCAGAGGGAGGGACAGGATGGGACTTGATTTCAGCGGCGAGCATCTGCGCGTGGTCACCGACCGGCAGATCGCGCTGACGGCGAGTGTAGTGGCGATCGGCGCATTTGATGGTGTTCATCGCGGGCATCAGGATCTGATCCGAGCTGCGATCACCGAGGCGCGCGAAAGCCGTCTGCCGGCGGTGGTCTGGACCTTTGATCCGCCACCAAAGGTGCATTTCGGACGCGCCGCCCGGCTGATGCCTTTGGCCGAAAAGCTCTCGCGGATTGCCGCGCTTGGGCCGGATTGGGTGGTCGTGGCGCCTTTCACGACGCTTTATGCAAGCCGGTCTGCGGCGGATTTCATCGCCGATCTGGCGCGGATCTCGCCCGCGCGCATCCATGTCGGCGCGGATTTCCGCTTTGGCACAAGACAGACGGGCGATGTGGCACTGCTGGCGCAGCATTTCCCGCTGGCCGAGGTGCAAACCACATGCTGTTGCGCCGGAGAGGTGATTTCATCGAGCCGGATCAGGGCCTTGCGCGCAGTAGGTGCGCATGATGCGGCCGCCGCCCTTCTGGGCGCCCCGCCCCCCTGGCAGATGCTGGGCGCAGCACTTACCACAACCGATATTCGCCACATGGCCGATCATAAGGACGATCACGATGTCTGGAATTGACCCGCGCGAATTGCGCAATGCCTGCGGTGGTTTCGCCACCGGCGTCACCGTCATCACCACCCGCACGGAAACCGGCGATCACGGGATGACGGCAAATGCCTTCATGTCGGTCTCGCTTGACCCGCCGCTGATCACCATCTCGCTGGATCACAAAACCAAGATGCGCGAACGGATCCGCGCATCGGGCCGTTATGCCGTCAGCGTGCTGGCGCATGACATGGAGCATGTCGCCTGGCATTTCGCGGGTCGCCATAATGAGGATCTGGCAGAGATCCTTGAAGACCGCCACGATCTGCCAGTGGTACCGGGTGCCGCCGTGATCTTCGTGGCGGAGGTCGCACAAGAGATCGAAGCCGGCGACCACACCCTCTTCCTCGGCCGCGTGTTGCATCTGGAACGGCGGGATGACAGTGAACCGCTGCTGTTTTGCAGCGGCAAATTCGGGCGCGTGGCGCTGGCCGACTGACCGCCCGCCCCTCAGCCCCGCGATACGAGGATGAAGAAAACGAACATCACGGCGGTCGCGGCGAGGCCGATAAAGGTCAGGCCGGGAAGAACCGGGATCAAGGGAAGCTTCAGCTGATCGTTCCATGAGCTACCAACTGACCATCGAACCCCTGGGCGCGACCATCGAGGTCGACGAAGGGCAGACCGTGCTCGACGCGGCATTGCGCCAGGGCATCTACATTCCACACGCCTGCGGGCACGGCCTGTGCGGAACGTGCAAGGTGCAGGTGCTCGATGGCGAGGTGGACCATGGTGCGGCAAATCCGTTTGCGCTGATGGAATTTGAGCGCGATGAAGGCAAGTCGCTGGCCTGCTGCTGCACGCTGCAGAGCGACACCACCATCGAAGCCGAGATCGACGAGGAGCCCGATGCGCGCGTGATCCCGGTGCGCGACTTTGCCGCCACGGTGGGCCGCATCGAAGTCCTCACGCCGACCATCAAGGCCATCCACCTGCAGCTCGACAAGGCCATTGACCTCCAGGCCGGCCAGTACATACAGCTGGAGATTCCGGGCATCGGCCAGAGCCGCGCTTTCTCGATCGCCAATGCGCCCGCCGACGTGCAGGCCAGCGGCAGCATCGAACTGAACGTGCGCAAGCTGCCCGGCGGCGCTGGCACCACCTGGCTGCACGAGCAGCTCAAGGCCGGCGACCGCCTGCGGCTGACAGGACCGTATGGCCGCTTCTTCGTGCGCGAATCGGCGCAGCAGCCCATGCTGTTCATGGCCGGTGGCTCGGGCCTCTCCAGCCCGCGCTCGATGATCACGGACCTGCTCACGCGCGGTTGCGCGCTGCCTCTCACCCTGGTCTATGGCCAGCGCTCACGCGAGGAGCTGTACTACGACGCCGAGTTCCGTGCGCTCGCCGAGCAGCACCCGAACTTCACCTACGTGCCGGCCTTGTCGCACGAACCCGAGGGATCTGACTGGGACGGCGCGCGTGGCTTCGTGCACGAGGCCGCCAAGGCGCATTTCGGCGGCAACTTCGCGGGTCGCAAGGCCTACCTCTGTGGACCGCCACCCATGATCGAGGCCTGCATCACGACCCTGATGCATGGCCGCCTGTTCGAGCGCGACATCTACACCGAGAAGTTCCTCTCGGCGGCCGACGCCCAGGCCACGCGCAGCCCGTTGTTTCAAAGGGTCTGACGTTATGTCGATCTTCGACACCCGCCCCAAGTTCGCCGTGCACGTCGCCCAGACGGACGAGAGCTTTCCCTGCGCCACCAACGAGAGCCTGCTGCAGGGCATGGTTCGGCTGGGTCGCAAGGGCATCCCGGTCGGCTGTGTCAATGGCGGCTGTGGTGTCTGCAAGGTCCGCATTCTCGACGGAGAGATCAAGGCGCTGGGCCCGATCAGCCGGGCCCACGTCACCGCACAAGAAGAAGCCCTGGGCTACACGCTGGCATGCCGCGTGGCACCCCAGACCCCGGTGCAGCTGGAAGTCGCCGGCAAATTGAACAAACCGTTTTCAAAGGGGCGCGCAGAGTCTGCGACTGCCAGCCCTTCGATTCAGCAGCAGTAACCAACCGAAGGAGACAAGACATGGGTGTGATGCGCATCGGGCACGCGAGCCTGAGAGTGATGGACATGGACGCAGCGATCAGGCACTACGAAAACGTGCTCGGCCTGAAGACGACCATGAAGGACAAGGCTGGCAACGTCTACCTCAAGTGCTGGGACGAGTGGGACAAGTACTCGCTGATCCTGACGCCCTCGGACCAGGCTGGCCTGAACCACGTGGCCTACAAGGTCGAGAAGGACAGCGACATCGACGAGCTGCAGAAGAAGATCGAAGCCTGGGGCGTGAAGACCACTGTGCTGCCCGAAGGCACGCTGCCGTCCACCGGCCGCATGCTGCAGTTCAACCTGCCCAGCGGCCACGAGATGCGCCTGTACGCGATGAAGGAATACGTGGGCACCGAAGTCGGCACCACCAACCCCGACCCGTGGCCAGACGGTCTCAAGGGCGCCGGCGCCCATTGGCTGGATCACCTGCTGCTGATGTGCGAGATGAACCCGGAAGCCGGCATCAACACGGTGGCCGACAACACGCGTTTCATGACCGAGGCGCTGGACTTCTTCCTGACCGAGCAGGTGCTGGTCGGCCCCAACGGCGACATGCAGGCCGCCACCTGGATGAGCCGCACCACAACGCCGCACGACATCGCTTTCGTGGGCGGCCCGCGCAGCGGCCTGCACCACATCGCCTTCTTCCTGGACTCGTGGCACGACGTGCTCAAGGCGGCGGACGTGATGGCCAAGAACAAGGTGCGCATCGACGTGGCGCCCACGCGCCACGGCATCACGCGCGGCGAGACGATCTACTTCTTCGACCCGAGCGGCAACCGCAACGAGACCTTCGCCGGCATGGGCTACCTGGCCCAGCGCGACCGGCCGGTGACCACCTGGACCGAAGACAAGCTGTGGACCGGGATCTTCTATCACACCGGTGAAGCGGTGCCCTCGTTCACCGACGTCTATACCTGATCTCCCCCTGCGCCGCTGACGCGGCTTGCCCCCTCTCTGGCGCGCCTGCGGCGCTGGGAGGGGGGACGGCACCTGCGGCCCGGCAGAGCCGGTTCCGCGGTGCCCCGAGGTTGAAGTCCCCTCACGCCAACACTCCGTCTTTTGTTCATGTCACCCGCTCTCTCTGTTCCTTCTTCCGTGATCACCGCGTCGGCGGCCTCGCTGGCCTGTCAGGCGGCGGTGGCGCACGCAGAGGCATTGGGCATTCGCATCAACGTGGCCGTGACCGATGCCTCGGGCACGCTCGCGGCGTTCTTGCGCATGCCCAATGCCTTTCTCCATTCGATCGACATCGCGATCGACAAGGCTTACACCGCTGCCAGCTTCGGCTTCCCCACGTCGCAGTGGGGCGGCGTCATCGGCGACGACGAGTTGCTGCGCATCGGCCTGAACCAGCGCCAGCGCCTGGTGCTGTTCGGCGGCGGCCTGCCCATCGTGGCCGAGAGCCAGCGCATCGGTGGCATCGGTGTTTCCGGTGGTTCGGCCGACCAGGACGAAGCCTGCGCACGCGCCGGCCTGAAGGTCCTAGGCCTGGATTGATTTTTCATCTCACTCACGCACCATGAAACAGTTCCACAACTTCATCGACGGCGAATTCGTCGCCACCGCCAAGACCTTCGAGAACCGCAACCCGGCGACCAACGCCGTGGTCGGCATGGTCCACGAAGCGGGTCAGGCCGAGGTCGACGCCGCTGTCGCTGCGGGCCGGGCCGCGCTCAAGGGCGAGTGGGGAAAGATGAGCGTGGTCAGGCGCGCCGAGCTGCTGCACGCGGTGGCCGACGAGATCAACCGACGCTTCGACGACTTCCTCGCCGCCGAGCTGGCCGACACCGGTAAGCCACGTTCGCTGGCCTCGCACATCGACATCCCGCGCGGCGCGGCCAACTTCAAGGTCTTTGCCGACATCGTCAAGAACGTGCCGACCGAGAGCTTCCAGATGACCACGCCCGACGGCGGCACGGCCATCAGCTACGGCGTGCGCACGCCGCTGGGCGTGGTCGGCGTGATCTGCCCCTGGAACCTGCCGCTGTTGCTGATGACCTGGAAGGTCGGCCCGGCGCTGGCCTGCGGCAACACCGTGATCGTCAAACCCTCCGAAGAAACACCGGCCACCGCCACGCTGCTGGGCGAGGTGATGAACGCGGTGGGCGTGCCCAAGGGCGTGTACCAGGTGCTGCACGGTTTCGGCCCCGGATCGGCCGGCGAGTTCCTGACCAAACACCCCGGCGTCAACGGCATCACCTTCACCGGCGAGACCCGTACCGGCGAGGCCATCATGGCCGCCGCCGCCAAGGGCGTTCGCCCGGTGAGCTTTGAGCTCGGCGGCAAGAACGCCGGCATCGTGTTCGCCGACGCCGACTTCGACAAAGCCGTCGCGGGCATCACGCGCAGCGCGTTCGAGAACTGCGGCCAGGTCTGCCTGGGCACCGAACGCGTGTACGTGCAGCGCCCGATCTTCGACAAGTTCGTTTCTGCGTTGAAAGAAAAGGCCGAGGCCCTGAAGGTCGGCGGCCCCGACACGCCCGGCGTTGGCCTGGGCCCGCTGATCTCGGCCGAACACAAGGCCAAGGTGCTGGGCTACTACGCCAAGGCCCATGCCGAGGGCGCGACCGTCGTCACCGGCGGCGGCGTGCCCGTTTTGGACGGCGAATACGCCCACGGCCACTTCGTGCAGCCGACCATCTGGACCGGCCTGCCCGAGAGCGCCAGCGTGATCCGCGAAGAGATCTTCGGCCCCTGCTGCCACATCGCGCCCTTCGACACCGAAGAGGAAGCCGTCGCGCTGGCCAACGCCACCGACTACGGCCTGGCGACCACCGTGTGGACGCAGAACCTCGGCACCGCGCACCGCATGGCCGCCGCCATCGAGGTGGGTCTGTGCTGGATCAACAGCTGGTTCCTGCGCGACCTGCGCACCGCGTTCGGCGGCGCCAAGGCCAGCGGCATCGGCCGCGAAGGCGGCGTGCATTCGCTGGAGTTCTACACAGAACTCAGAAACGTCATGGTGAAGCTGTGAACGCGCCCCAGAGCTGTACCCCCCCCCGCGCCGCCTTCGGCGTCACCCCCCAGGGGGCGGCATTGGCGGCCCGGCAAAGCCGGTTCCGCGATGCCCTGGACCCACTACCCTTCATGCCAACAAAGCAGACCACATGAATGCACCTCACAACCCTGAAGTTGCGCGCAGCGTCCTCACGGGCGGCTTCAACAGCAACGTGCACGATCTCGGCGCGTCCAGGCCGGGGCAGCCGCCGGTGCTGTTCATCCACGGCTCCGGCCCCGGCGTGAGTGCCTGGGCCAACTGGCGCCTCGCGATGCCCGTCATCGCGCAGGACCGCCGCGTGATCGCGCCCGACATGGTGGGCTTCGGCTACACCGACCGCCCCGCCGGCATCAACTACACCATGGACACCTGGGTGCAGCAGGCGCTGGACCTGTTGGACGCCCTGGGCGTGGAACAGGCCGACGTGGTGGGCAACAGTTTCGGCGGTGCGCTCGCGCTCGCGCTGGCGATCCGCGCACCGCAGCGCGTGCGCCGCCTGGTGCTCATGGGTTCGGTCGGCGTGCCGTTCCCGATCACCCCGGGGCTCGACGCTGCGTGGGGTTACCAGCCCTCGCTGGAGAACATGAAGCGCCTGCTGGACATCTTTGCCCACAGCCGCGCGCTCGTCACCGACGAACTGGCCCAGCTGCGTTACCAGGCCAGCATCCGCCCCGGTTTTCAAGAGTCGTTCTCGGCCATGTTCCCGGCCCCGCGCCAGCGGTGGGTCGACGCCATGGCCAGCTCCGAAGCGGCCATCCGCGCGCTGCCGCACGAGACCTTGATCGTGCACGGCCGCGAGGACCAGGTGATCCCGCTGCAGAACTCGCTCACGCTGGGCCAGTGGATACCCAACAGCCAGTTGCACGTGTTCGGCCGCTGCGGCCACTGGACGCAGATCGAACACGCCGCGCGCTTCGCCCAACTGGTGAGCCACTTCCTCGCCGAAGCCGACGCCCGCCCGTGATCGCC
>Ga0136703_1000175_pt1 | contig 14930 bp, 7 predicted proteins | sample 3C3metaG_FD_101400 | JGI IMG/M metagenome (GOLD analysis project Ga0136703, IMG submission 101400) | Freshwater bacterial and archeal communities from Indian Creek, Illinois, USA - 3C3 metaG | ecosystem: Environmental > Aquatic > Freshwater > Unclassified | place: USA: Indian Creek, Illinois... | reverse complement strand
CTGAGCCCCGAACTGCTGGCCGCCGCCAGCCAGCGCCTGCGCATCGCCCAGCCCGGCGGCGAAGAGTCGCTCAACGTCGCCGCCGCCGCCGCCATCTGCCTGCATGCCAGTGCGGTGCAGCGGGGGTGAGGTGCCCTATACTGGCCGGTTGCCGGTTGCCGGTTGCCGGTTGCCGGTTTGCGGCCACGACGGCCACCAAACACGCCCCCTATAGGTTCACGAAGTGACAGAACAGTCTGAGCAGTGGCTCAGTCAACTGGGTTTTCGATTCGGCATCAATGGGCCGCATGCGGCCCGCACCATGATGTTGGCGGAATTGCGCCTGCTGCTGGGCCACACAGAGAGCCAAGCAACGCGTGCCGACTATGCGGCAGCCATCGTCGGGCGCAACGTACTCGGTAAGCCTACTAGCAAAACCCGCGAGCTCACGCTGCGCCATATGGCCACGCTGTACGGTCTGGACGATTCCAATCCCATCTTCCGCGCCTTGCGCCGCCTTTGGCCACTGAATGAATCGGCGCAACCCATGCTGGCTTTGGCGCTGGCTTTGGCGCGCGATCCGCTCTTGCGTGCAACCCAGGCGTTCATCCTCGCCCAGCCCGTAGGAGGCGCGGTACACCGGGAATCTATACAGCGCTTGCTGGCCCAAACCCACCCGGAGCGGTTCAGCCCAGCTTCGCTGCTATCGTTCGCGAAAAATATTGCTGGCACTTGGACGGCAGGTGGACTGTTGGCCGGACGCAGCCGCAAGTTGCGCACCCAGCCACCCATGCACCCCGAGTCGCTGACGCTGTTGTTGTTTCTGGGCTACCTCGAAGGCCGCACTGGGCAACGCCTGTTCTCATCGAATTGGGTCAGTCTCTTGGGTGGCGTACCATACGAGCTCGAGGCGCTGGCACACGCTGCTTCAAACCGGGGTCTGCTCGTGTTTATGCAGGCTGGCGGTGTCACGGAAGTGCGCTTTCCCGGTTACCTCAAGCCTGAAGAAGAACGCATACGCTTAAAGGCTGCACATGTCGTCTAGGGTCGTCAAGCTCGCTGCCGTATACCGCCAGCACCTTTCGGTGCCTTGGCAGGGCAGGCTTGCGGCCATCCAGCGCGTCATCTTCGCGGTGTACGACAAGGCCGACGAGCTGCGCCTTCGGGCGAACGTCGAAGAGTTTGCATTGGCCACCCAACAAGCCGGTAAGCAGTGGCTGCTTTTGGACCTGAGCAACGCCTTCCCCGAATGGATGGCGGCACAAGAGTACCGCGATGCCTACTTTGAGTCCCCGCATGACTTGGCCGGCTACCAGACCGGCGAACTGACCGAGTTCATCGCCCACCTCAATACACAGCTCAAAGCGCGCATCACGGCAGAGGCCGGCCCAGACACGGTGGTCGCGTTGCTGGGCGTCGGGGCACTGTTCGGTCTGGCACGTGTGTCGTCCGTGGTCGAAGGCATCAAAGAGGCCGTGCCAGGTCGCCTGTTGGTGTTCTTCCCTGGCGAGCACCACCCGGAGAACCATACCTACCGCCTGCTGGACGCGCGCGACGGCTGGAACTACCTGGCCGTGCCGCTGCTGGCCAAGGACTGACCCAAAGTAACAACCCAAAGAACGAGAGCAAGGCCCACCATGCTTAACAGGGATATCTACAACAAGGCCCCCAAGGAAAACCGACTCGTCAACAACGGCGTAGCCGAAGTATCGGAAGACTATTCGGAGGCCGCCCAGGTCATCCTGCGCTACGAGCTGGAGTCCTTCGTCTGCGACGGACAATACGAGAAGGGCCTCGAGACCATCCTCGACAAGTTCCTTTTGAATCTGGATGCCGGAACCGAACAGCCTGGGGTGTGGATTTCGGGCTTTTACGGCAGCGGCAAGTCGCATTTGGCCAAGATGCTGCGCACGCTGTGGACCGACCACCAGTTCACCGACGGCGCCACCGCTCGCAGCCTAGCCAAGCTGCCCACGGGTGTGTTCGAGCATCTCAAGGAACTCAGCACGCAGGGCAAGCGCCACGGCACCCTCCATGCGGCCGCAGGCAAGCTCGGCGCTGGAGCCGGCGACAAGGTGCGCCTGGCCTTGCTCGGCATCGTGTTCAAGTCCAAGGGCCTGCCCGAGCAGTACAACCAAGCGCAACTCGTCCTGTGGCTCAAGCGCGAGGGCATCTTGTCCGCGGTCGAAGCAGAACTGACATCGGTTGGGCGCTCTGTGGCGCAAGAGCTGCCGCACATGTACGTGTCCAGCCATTTGGCCAAGGCACTGCTGAAAGCGCGGCCGGACCTGGCCCACACCGAAGCCGACGCCCGTAAGCTGCTGAAAGAGCAGTTTCCCCAGGTGACCGACGTCACCAGCGAGCAGATGACCACCGCCATCGAAGCCGCGCTGGCTCAGGACGGCAAGTTTCCATTGACGCTGGTGGTGCTGGACGAGGTGCAGCAGTACATCGGCGCGGATTCCGAGAAGGCCTTTCAGGTGCAGGAGCTCACCGAGACCCTGTCCAAACACTTCAACGGCAAGCTGTTGTTCGTCGGTACCGGCCAGTCGGCGCTTTCTGGCATGCCCAACCTGCAGCGCCTGATGGGTCGGTTCCCGGTTCAGGTGATGCTGGGCGACTGGGATGTAGAGAACGTCACCCGCCAAATCATCCTAGCCAAGAAGCCCACGGCGCAGCCGCAAGTGGAAAGCGTCTGGCGCGCCAACCTGGGCGAAATCTCCCGCCATCTGCGTGGCACCAAGCTCGAGCACGTCACCGACGACGAAGATGTCATGACGTCCGACTACCCGCTGCTGCCGGTACGTCGCCGCTTCTGGGAACGTGTGCTGCGCACCATCGACACCACTGGCACCGTGTCCCAGCTGCGAAGCCAGCTGCGGGTGGTGCACGAGGCCGTGCTGGCCACCGCCGATGCACCGTTGGGCCATGTGGTTTCGGGCGACTTCCTGTACGACCAGATTGCGGCGAACCTAGTGTCTACCGCCCAACTTCCCAAGGAGGTGTTCGAGAACGTCCAGCGCTTCGCTGCAGGCGACGAACACGCCCAGCTCAAAGCCAAACTGCTAAAGCTCATCTACCTCATCAACAAGCTGCCCGCCGATGCGGCGCTGGACATCGGCCTCAAAGCCACCGAGGACGCGCTGGCGGACCTGCTCGTCACCGACCTGTCAGCCGGTTCATCCGACCTGCGCAAGAAGTTGCCCGCGCTGCTGGACGAACTTCAGAACAAGGACCGCCTGGTAATGGCCTTGGCTGGCGCCAGCGGCACCGAATACCGGTTGCAGACCCGCGAATCCAGTGCCTGGTACGACGAGTTCCGCGCTCAGGAAGCGGAGCTCAAGGCCGCCCCGCAGCGTATGGAGCAGAAGCGGTCCGACCTGTTGAAAACCCGCTTCGCCGAGGTGCTCAAGAAGGTGCGCGTGGTGCAGGGCAAGGACAACGTCGAGCGCAAGCTCTCGCCCACCTACGACGACACGCTGCCCAAGGACCATGCCCAGGCGCTGTACCTGTGGATTCAGGACGGTTGGCAGACCGAAGAAAAGTCAGTCATCGCCGAGGCCAAGGGCAAGGCGGCTGACAACCCGACGCTGTTCACCTTCCTGCCTGCCCAGCACAAGACCGAGCTCACCAACGCCATCGTGGCGCTAGAAGCAGCCCGCACCACGCTGCAAAAGAAGGGCAGCCCCGCCACCGAGGAAGGCCGCGACGCCCAGCGCTCGATGGAGAGTCGCCAACGCACCGCAGAGAAAGACCTGGCAGAGCTGCTGGAGCAACTCTTCGGGGCCGTGCGTGTGTTCCAGGCCGGTGGGCAAGAAGCACAAGATGGCAACGACTTGGCCGACCGCATCAACCGCGCCGCCAAGTCTTCTGCCATCCGCCTCTACAGCCAGTTCGATGCCGCCGACCACGACCAGTGGAGCAAGGTGCTCGACGAAGCGCGCAAGGGCAACCTCGATGCGCTGAAAGCCGTCGGCCACACCCAGGAAGCCGACAAACACCCGGTGTGCCAAAAGCTGCTGGGCTTCATCGGGCCGGGCAAGAAGGGTGCCGAGATTCGCGACAACTTCGAGGCGCCGCCCTACGGCTGGCCGCGCGACGCCATCGACGGTGCGCTGTACGCCCTGCTCGCCGCCGGCCACCTGAAGGCCACCGATGCAGCGTCCAAGCCCGTCGAGGCAAAGAGCTTGGACCGCGTCAAACTCACCCAGACCAGCTTTAGGCGCGAGAGCATCCACATCACGCCGATACAGCTCATCAAGCTGCGCTCGTTGTTCAGCACCGTGGGTGTGCCCTGCCAGCCCAAGGAAGAGTTGGCCAAAGTGCCTATGCTGTTGGCCAAGCTGCGCGAACAGGCATCCAAGGCCGGCGGGCCAGCCCCTGCGCCCGAAGCCCCGAAGCTGACGACCATTGAAGCCATCGAAGGCCAGTCAGGCAGCGCCCAGTTGCTGGAGCTCTACACGCGCTTCGACGACATCGTTGCCTTGTCCAAGGCTTGGACGCAGACGGCCGAAGCCATTGGCAAGCGCCTTCCAGTTTGGCACCAACTGGACCAACTGCTTCGCCACGCCAAGGCGCTAGGCCCCTGCGCAGCGTTGAAGGCCGAGCGTGACGCCATCGAAGCCCAGCGCAGCCTGCTGGCTGACCCCGACCCGGTGCGCCCGCTGCTCGACAAAACCGTGGACCTGCTGCGCCAAGCGCTCAAGGCCAAGCTCGACGCCTTTGCGCAGACCCACGGGCAGCAGCAGACCCATCTGCATGCCGACGCAGACTGGGCCAAGCTGAGCGACGCCCAACGTGCCGACCTGAGTCAGGCCCACCACCTGGCCGCACCGCCCGCTGTGGCGCTGGGCACCGCCGAGCAACTGCAAGACACGCTGGACGACTGTGACTTGGACCACTGGGCATCCAAGGCCCAAGCGCTGCCCAGCCGCTTCGAATCTGCCCGCCATGCGGCCGTGCAACTGCTCAAGCCCAACGTCGTTCATGTGGCGCTGCCCAAGCGCACGTTGAACGACGAGGCCGAACTGAAGGCCTGGTTGGCGGAGGTCGAGACCTTGCTGAACGCCAAGCTCAAGCAGGGGCCTGTGGCTCTCTGACGCGAGAACAAGGAGGCCAGGTAGCCGTTACCCCGTTACCTAGGTTACGCCAACAACAAGACAAAGCACAACATGCCCACCCACAGCATCAGCAACCAGCCACTGGCCAAGCCACTGCGCTCCCAGCTGGAGAACACCGTCAAGTCCGCCCGCGACGTAGCCGAGAAGGCCGCGCTGGCTGCGCTTCGGCAGCTGGCCGTGAGCGAGGCCAAGGCCCCGGACTACCTGAGTGACGACCTCAAGGCCCTGCGCCGCCGCCTGCGCGCCCACGGGCGAGCGCTGGGCGACATGAAAGCCAAGGACGACACCCAGGGCCTGCAGCACCTGGTGTGGGAGGTGGCCTACGAACACTGGCACCGCATGCTGTTCGCTCGCTTCCTGGCCGAGAACGGGCTGCTGATGTGGGAGCTGGGCGCCCCGGTGTCGCTGGAAGACTGCCAGAACCTGGTGGACCACGAACAGGCCATGTTGGAAGGCGAGAAGCTCGGCTCCAAGACGCATTGGGAACTGGCCGGCAAGCTGGCCGCCCGCATGCTGCCCCAGGTGTTCAAGCCGCAGAGCGCGGTGTTTGAGCTGGCCTTCGCGCCCGAGCACCAGCGTGAGCTGGAGCGCCTGCTGGCCGCGCTGCCGCCCGAGGTGTTCAAGGCCAGCGACAGCCTGGGCTGGGTCTACCAGTTCTGGCAGGCCAAGCGCAAGGACGAGGTCAACGCCTCAGAAGTGAAGATTGGCGCTGACGAGCTGCCCGCTGTCACCCAGCTCTTCACCGAACCCTACATGGTGGACTTCCTGCTCCACAACTCGTTGGGCGCCTGGTGGGTGACCCGCCACCCGGGCCAGACCTGCCCTGTGCCGCTGACCTACCTGCGCACGCTGGACGACGGCACACCGGCGGCCGGCAAATTCGAAGGCTGGCCCGACCGGCTGGAAGAGTTCAAGCTGCTGGACCCCTGCTGCGGCTCGGGCCACTTCCTAGTGGCGGCCTTCCTGCTGCTGGTGCCCATGCGCATGGCGGCCGAGGGCCTGAGCGCAATGGATGCAGTGGACGCTGTGCTGGCCGACAACCTGCACGGCCTGGAGCTTGACGCCCGCTGCGTGGAAATCGCCGTCTTCGCGCTGGCCCTAGCGGCCTGGCGTTTCCCAGACGAAAACGGCGACCCGCTGGGCGTGCGCGCCGACATGCCCGCGCCGCAGGTGGCCTGCTGCGGCCTGAAGGTAGCCGCCAAGCCCGAGGACTGGATGGCCCTCGTGCCGGATGACGCACCGAACGCGGGTTACTTGCGGCAGGAACTGCGCCTGCTGCACGCCAGCTTCGCTCAGGCGCCGCTGCTGGGCAGCCTGCTGGACCCGGCGCGCAGTCTGAAGAACGACCTGGCCACGTCGAGCTTTGACACCCTGCGTGACCTGCTGGGACGTGCACTGGCCACCGAGCGTCCGGCGACGCTGTGGGGGCAGGCCAGTGAACTGCAGGACGACAGCTGGGACCTGGCGCTCACCGCCAGGGGGCTGCTAGATGCCGCCCGGCTGCTTGATGGGCGCTACCACTTGGTCGTGACTAACGTGCCGTATCTAGCACGAGCCAGGCAGTCGGATGTACTGAAGACCTATTGCGAGTCGTTTTACTCGGACGGGAGAAACGACCTTGCCAATGTATTTCTCGACCGCTGTTTTGAACTGTCTCGCGGTAGTGAGTTGGGAGTTGTGCAAGTTGTGATGCCGCAGAACTGGCTCTTCCAAGGTCGTTCTGAGACGCAACGACGCCGCCTGCTCACCGACAAAAGCTGGCTTCTGCTCGGCAGGCTGGGAACAGGCGCTTTCGCGACGATTAGCGGCGAAGTCGTAAATGTCGCCTTGTTCACGTTTGCAAATGTTCGACCCAACAAGTTGCACAGCCTCAGTGGCATTGACTTGAATGGATGCCTTGATGTTCAGAGCAAACAAACGGGGTTGGCAGAACTACCTCTCATTGAGAAAAGTCAGGCTACTCAGCTTAAGAATCCGGCAGCAGTTGTCTCGTTGGAAGATGTCGGAGCAAGCCAGTACCTTGGCGACGTGTGCTTCAGCTGGCAGGGGATAAAAACTAGCGACGACCTGAGATTCACGCGTGGATTCTGGGAGAGGGAGGGTATTAAGGACGGCTGGGTTAGGTATCACCGCTCAACTGACACTACGGGATACGTCGGCGGGATGACCGATATGCTTTATTGGGAGGACGGATACGGGGAATTGACTACTGTCTGCCAGGAAGGCGCCAGTTTTAGAGGCAAGAGCGCCTGGGGTCTGCCCGGCGTTTGCGTTGGGACGATGAGATTGAGTACGTCCGTTTATAGCGGCAATCACTTCGCAAGTGAGATTACTGTCATCCAGCCCAGAGGTTCCAGTGTCTCTGTCGATGCACTGTGGTGCTTCTTGAACTCTGATGAGTTTCGTACTGCTCTGCGAAGAGTTGACCAGAAGGTTGCCGTTACGAACTCGTCGTTCGGAAAGGTTCCGTTCGACTCAGCGCGGTGGGAAAACGTAGCGGCTGAGCGCTACCCTGACGGCCTACCCAAGCCGTACTCCGATGACCCAACGCAATGGCTGTTCCACGGCCACCCGCAGCCCGGCACCGACCCGCTGCAAGTCGCCGTCGCCCGCCTGGCCGGCTACCGCTGGCCGGCCGAGACCCACACGGCGATGGAACTGGCCGATGAGGCCCGCACCTGGATTGCCCGCTGCGAAAAGCTGGCAGAGCACACCGACGACGACGGCATCGTCTGTCTGCCTTCGGTGCGCGGCGAGGCGGCCGCGCATGACCGCCTGCTCAAGCTGCTGATTGCCGCCTGGGAGACCGTGCAGCCCGGCAGCTGGAAGCCTGCCGTGCTCGACAAGCTGCTGGCCGATGCCGAGTGCGCTGGCAAGGGCCTGGACGTCTGGCTACGCGAGAAGTTCTTCGAGCAGCACGCCAAGCGCTTCCACCACCGCCCCTTCATCTGGCACGTGTGGGACGGCCTGAAGGACGGCTTTGCCGCGCTGGTGAACTACCACCAGCTCGACCACAAGAAGCTGGAACGCCTCATCCACACCTACCTAGGCGACTGGATTCGCCAGCAGGAGGCTGGCGTGCGCTCGGGCGTGGACGGTGCCCCCACCCGCCTGGCCGCCGCGCACGACCTGAAACGCCGCCTGGTGCTCATCCTGGAGGGCGAAAAGCCTGACGACATTTTTGTGCGCTGGAAACCTCTGGCCCAGCAGCCCCTAGGCTGGCGCCCCGACCTCAACGACGGCGTGCGCCTCAACATCCGCCCCTTCATGGCCGCCGAGGTGCTGCGCCACAACCGCAAGCCCAAGCTCAACATCACGTGGGACAAAGACCGCGGCAAAGACGTGGCAAGCGCGCCTTGGTTCGGGGTGTTTCAGGGCGAGCGCATCAACGACTACCATTTGACGCGAGCGGAGAAAATGGCCGCTCGCCAAGACAGCGAGGTCTGACATGAACTTGAACGCATCCATCATCGACCAGCGTTTGACTGGTGTGCAAGCCGAGATCGCGCCTTGGGCCCAGGACGAACTGAATGTCCGCAGCCTCGAACGGCTCAAGCCGCTGGCGTTTGTTTACCTGTGCGTCAAGACCATGCTGGACCTGGATGCCCAGGAGGCCTTCGACTGCGTCACCGACGGTGGTGGTGACTTCGGTGTGGATGCCATGCAGGTCACCGAGGAAGTGGATGGTGAGTTCAACGTCACACTGTTTCAGGCCAAATACAAGACCAAGCTGGATGCGGATTCAAATTTCGAGGAAGGCGGAATTCTCGCGCTGGTGAACGCGATTCGCCATATTTTCGACCCGACCGCCGAGTTGGGGGCGATCAACGAGCGCTTGCGGGTGAAGGTGGAAGAGGCCCGCGCGCTGGTGCGCGATGGCTTCATCCCGCGGGTGCGCGCCATCGCTTGCAACAACGGCCTGAAGTGGAACGAGCAGGCCCAGACCGCCATCGAACGCGCTGGATTTGGCGGGCAGGTGAGTTGGGAGCATGTCAACCACGACGTGTTGATTGGCATTCTGCAACGCGCCCAGCAGGTGGACGACACCTTGCGGCTGGTGGGCAAGGCCAACATCGAAGACATGAACTTCAGCCGGGTGTGCATCGGCCGCATGCCCGTGACCGAGGTGGCGGCCTTGATGCGCGTCCATGGCGACCGCCTGCTGGAGCGCAACATCCGCCGCTATCTGGGCCTGCATGGCAACCGTGTCAATGAAGGCATACGGGACACGCTGCGCTCCCGCCAGCCGGAGAACTTCTATTTCTTCAACAACGGCCTGACCCTGATTTGCGACCACTTCAAGTACAACGCCTTGCAAGGGGCCAACTACCAGGTGCAAGCGGACAACCTGCAGATCGTCAATGGTGCCCAGACCTGCATGACGATTTACAAGACCCTGACCGAGATGGGCCAGCGCGGTGAAATGCCGCCGATGGATGCCAGTGTGCTGGTGCGTTTGTACGAGCTGCCCAAGGACAAGGAAGACGTGGTGCTGCAGATCACCCACGCGACCAACAGCCAAAACCCGGTGGACCTGAAGGATCTGCGCTCCAACGACGAGATACAGAAGCAGTTGGAAGCCAGCATCGAATCACTGGGCTACCAATACCGGCGCAAGCGCATGGAAACCCCGCCGAAACAGATGGACGTCACGGCCAGTACGGCCGCCGAGGCCTTGCTGGCGGTGTGGCGCCAGGCCCCGCACCAAGCCAAATTTCTGTTGCGCGAGCATTTCGGCAAGCTGTACCCGCTGGTGTTTCCGAAAGATGTGAACGGCGCGCAGGTGGTGCTGGCCGTGCTGCTGTACCGCATTGCAGAGAACCACAGAAGGCGGCCCACGGAGGCCGACCCCACCTTGGTGCGCTACGCGTCTTGTTTCATCGCCATGCGCATGGGGCAGCGCCTGCTACATGCACTGGGCAAGTCATTGGAAGCCCTGACCCACCAGACATTTGACGCTGCCAAGAAACTCGTGGACGAGAAGGGTGAGGCCTATTTCAGAGCGTCTGTTGTCGATGTGGAGTTGGCGTTGAAAGACTTGTATGGTCAGAAAGAGGTTTCCACGCTCCAGTTGTCCGCCACCTTCAGGCGCGGTGACCTCATTCAAAAGCTGCGTGACTTGCCGCTGGCGACCCCATGATGACACTGGCGAAACATCTGGCGGGCGCACTGCAGGCGGCATCCAAGGGCAACGCCCACACTGCCGCGCCGACGGCAGCCGTTCTGTGGCCGGACAATGAGCGCCAGTGGGAACCCGCGCTTGGTCGGCTGCGCCAGTCGATGCCCAATTTGCTGACACTGGGCAGCTACGACGTGGACCGCCGTACGGGCCCGGCCATCTGGCTCAAATGCGCCATGGCCGGTGTGCTGCCGGATATCCCGCTCCAGGGCGTGCCGGTGATCTACCTGCCGGGCGTGAGCCGCGCGGACTTGCGCGCCATCGAGAGCTGCCCACGCGAACTGCAGCCGCTGGCCGAATTGCAATACCGGGGCGTATTCTGGAGCCAAGCCAACGCCAAGGACTGGACGGTGAGCGCCTTCATGGCGTCGAAAAACGGTGGCCTCGGGCTGGATGTGGCGCAAGACAAGGCAACGCAAGAAGCCCTGGCGCAGGCGCTGACGGCGGGGGTGCTGCTCGACAGGCCCTTGGACGAGCTGAAGGGCCGACCAATCAACGCCGAGTGGCTGCTGAGCCTGCTGGCGCCAAACCCGACCCGAGACCTGCTGGTGTGGATGAACGCGCCTCAGGCCACACAGAAGGTCTGGGCCGGCGTGCGCTGGGACGTATTCTGCAAGCGCGCCAAATCCGACTTCGGCTTCGACCCGGTGAGCGACGGCCCGCTGGTGGCCACCGAGAAGCTGGCGCGAGGCGAGGGCAGGTGGGCCGCCGTGGCCGAGCTCTATCGGGATTCGTACACGAGCTTTCCGGAGGTGCTGACGCTGCTGCACACCGTGCAACCGCCACAGATGGGGCTGTTCCCGGACATGGGCCAGCTCGCCGGCTACCCGCAGGCCAACGAACAGGGCGAAGCCAGCCTGCGCCACGCGCTGCGTGCCTGTGCCGCCATGGACGCCGCTCAAGCGCGCAAGGCCATCTTGGCCGCCGAGCGCGAGCACGGCGCGCGGCGCGGGTGGTTGTGGTTCCGCATGGGCTTGTCTCCCCTTGCAGCGGCGCTGGAGCACTTGGCCCGCTTGGCCGAACGCAGTGCAGCGGCACCCCTAGGCAGCACCCCGGCGGAGTTGGCTGCAAGCTATGAGCAGTCCGGCTGGCAGGTGGACGACGCCGCCACGCAGGCCATGGGCGCGGCGCACGCCAAGGCAGACACCGACGCCGTAGCTGCCGCGGTGCGTGCTGCGTACTTGCCGTGGCTGGAGGAAGCCGCCAAGCGGCTGCAGGACGCGGCCAAGCAGGCGGGCGGCCTGCCGCCCTTGCAGGCGGTGCCGGGGCTGGCGGACTTTGATGCGGGCACCTGCACGGTGTTCGTGGATGGCTTGCGCTATGACGTAGCCCAGCGCCTGCGCGCCAAGCTGGAGGGTTTGGGCACGACGGCGCTGGCCGCCCGCTGGACCAGCCTGCCCTCCGTCACTGCCTCGGGCAAGGCTTGGTGTTCGCCCGTGGCCGGGCTGGTGTGCGGCACGGCCGAAGACACGGCGTTCGAGCCCCGTGTCGCAGCGGACGGCAAGCCGCTCTCGGGCCACAACTTGCGCCGGTTATTGAGCGAGAACGGTGTGCAGCCGCTGCAGCAGCACGAGGCCGGCGACCCGAGCGGGCGCGGCTGGACCGAAACGGGTGACCTGGACCACTACGGCCACGCACACGGCGTGCGCTTGGCGCGTGACGTGGATGCTCAGTTGGACCAAGTGCTCGAGCGGGTGCGCGATCTGTGTGAGGCGGGCTGGAAGCGCGTGCGCATCGTCACCGACCACGGCTGGTTGCTGCTGCCCGGCGGGCTGCCAAAATCTGAACTGCCCAAGCACCAGACCGAGACCCGCTGGGGGCGCTGCGCGGTATTGAAGGACAGTGCTCACGGCACCCCACTGACTTTTGCTTGGGACTGGTGCAGGGATGTCCAAGTAGCCTACGCACCGGGTGTGTCGAGCTTCATCGCCGGCGCTGAGTACGCCCATGGCGGCATCAGCCTGCAGGAGTGCCTGGTGCCGGTGCTGGACTTGGTGCTGGCTGCGCCTGCGGCGAATGCTCCGGTGGCCATCAAGGCCGTAACATGGAAGGGCCTGCGCTGCATGGTCGAGGTGGACAGCGCGGCCCTTGGCCTGACCGTGGATGTGCGATTGAGGCCTGCGCTGGCAACGTCCAGCCTGGTGGCCAAGGTGAAGCCGCTGGAGGCGGGTAAGGCCAGCGTGACGGTGGCCGACGACGACCACTTGGGCGTGGCGGCCGTGGTGGTGGTCTTGGCTGCCGATGGCCAGGTGCTCCAGAAACTTGCCACGACCGTGGGAGGAAATTAAATATGCAGCTCGACGAACTGGACCGCAAAGCCACGCAAGCCTTCGAGGGCTATGTGGTGCGCAAAGATCTGGTGCGGACCTTCAGCCGCCAGTTCCCAGTGCCCACCTACGTGGTCGAGTTCCTGCTGGGCCGTTACTGTGCCACCACCGACGAAGCGGAAATCCAGGAGGGCCTAGACATCGTCCAGCGCCAACTGGCTTCGCGCACGGTGAAGGCGGGCGAAGAGGAGCTGTTCAAGGCGCGGGCACGCGAATCCGGCTCGGTCAAGATCATCGAGCTCATCACGGCGCGCCTAGACTCGAAGACCGACTCCTACCTGGCCACCTTGCCCAGCCTGCGCCTCACGGACGTGCGGCTGACGCCCGAGATGGTCAAGGAGAACGAGCGCATGCTCACCGGTGGCTTCTATGCCGAGGTCACGCTCGAATACGACGCCTCTATCGCTCAAGAAAAGGGCGGCCGCCCCTTCGGGGTCGAGGCGCTGCGGGCTATCCAGCTCTCCAAGCGCGAGGTGCTGGACGTGCTGACCCAAGGGCGGGAGCAGTTCTCGACCGCTGAGTGGCGCGAGCTGCTGCTGCGCAGCGTCGGCTTCGAACCCGCAACGCTTTCGGAGCGCGCCCAAGACGCGCTGCTGCTGCGCATGGTGCCGTTTGTGGAGCGCAACTACAACCTGGTGGAACTCGGCCCACGGGGCACGGGCAAGTCGCATCTGTTCCAGCAGGTGTCGCCCTACGCCCACCTCATTTCCGGCGGCAAGGCGACCGTGGCGCGCATGTTCGTCAACAACGCCAGCGGTCAACGCGGCCTAGTCTGCCAGTACGACGTGGTCTGTTTCGATGAGGTGTCGGGCGTCTCCTTCGACCAAAAGGACGGCGTCAACATCATGAAGGGCTATATGGAGAGTGGCGAGTTCTCCCGTGGCAAAGAGAGCATCCGGGCCGACGGCTCCATCGTGCTGGTGGGCAACTTCGAGGTGGACGTGGAGCACCAGCAGCGCATCGGCCACCTCTTTGGGCCGCTGCCGCCCGAGATGCGCAACGACACCGCGTTCATGGACCGCATCCACTGCTTCCTGCCCGGCTGGGATGTACCCAAACTCAATCCGACCCTGTTCACCGCACACTTTGGGTTGGTGAGCGATTTTTTGTCGGAGTGCTTTACCCGGTTGCGCAATCAGAGCCGGGTCTCCACGCTGCAAGGGCGGGTGCGCTGGGGCGGTGCCTTGTCTGGGCGCGACCTCAACGGGGTCAACAAGACCGTGAGCGGGCTGCTCAAGCTGTTGTACCCCGGCGCTGACATGGCGGTCAGCGAGGCGGACTTGGAGTGGGCGGTGCGGCTGGCCCTGCAAGTGCGGCGCCGGGTCAAGGAGCAGCAAAAGCGCATCGGCGCGGCCGAGTTCCGCAACACCCACTTCAGCTACACCTTGGGCGCAGAGGGTGTGGAGAAGTTTGTGATCACGCCAGAGTTGCAGAGCCAAGGCGGCATCGGAGACGAGCCGCTGGAGTGCGGCCAGGTCTGGGTGCTGAGCCCCGGCGGCGACGAGGAGCATCCGGGCCTGTTCCGGCTCGAGGTCAACGAGGGCCCCGGCAGCGGTGTGCGCGTGCTGAACAACCCGGTGCCAGCCGCGTTCAAGGAGTCCATCCGCTGCGCCGAGCAAAACCTGTATGCCCGGGCGCAGCAGTTGGTGGGCGACCGCGACCCGCGCGCACACGAGTTCTCGGTTCAGTTGCGCGGCTTCGATGCCGCCAAGACCGGTGCCAAGACGGGCGTGGGGGCGCTCATCGCGCTGTCCAGCGCTTTGCTAAAGAAGTCGGTTCGCGGTGGCTTGGTGGTCGTCGGTGAGGTGACGCTCGGCGGCACGATTGAACCGATTCACAACGCGGTGACCTTGGCCGAAATCGCGGTGGAGAAGGGCGCCAAGGCTTTGCTGCTGCCCGTGGCTTGCCGCCGTCAGTTGTTCGACTTGTCCGACGAGATGGCAACGAAGCTCGACATTGAATTCTACCAGGACGGGCGCGACGCTTTGCTCAAAGCGCTTGCTGAATAGCAGAAAGAGCAAAGGGGGCTAAGCAAGTGGCCCAAACAGCCCACCCCCACGCTATAATTCCAAGGTTTACCCGAACCCCACGCACCCGGCGGCTCAAGGCTGCTCCAACCCCCTGCCCACGGCGCCCACGCGCGTGCTGGCGCGGCGGTCAAAGGGTGCGGTTAGAACTGGAGAGTCCTGTGTTTCCCGTCCCCGCCCCAGCCCTGCTCGCGCTCGCCGACGGCACGGTCTTTCGCGGCACCGCCATCGGTGCCACCGGCCAGACCGTCGGCGAGCGCGAGCAGGGCTGGGGCGGGGACGGGAAACACAGGACTCT
>Ga0136703_1000171_pt1 | contig 14993 bp, 15 predicted proteins | sample 3C3metaG_FD_101400 | JGI IMG/M metagenome (GOLD analysis project Ga0136703, IMG submission 101400) | Freshwater bacterial and archeal communities from Indian Creek, Illinois, USA - 3C3 metaG | ecosystem: Environmental > Aquatic > Freshwater > Unclassified | place: USA: Indian Creek, Illinois... | reverse complement strand
GATAACATTTTGAATACATTGAAAAACATGAATGTAGTAAACATACAGGACGTGTACTATACAACAGCATACAGCGGAAGCCATGTATGTACGGCATTGAACGGTCTGTATGACTTAGGATTGGACAAGAAATACTATCAACCAAAGGAGCTGAATAAAAAAATTCTATAAGAGGTGTTCCATACAACATTTTTACATACCAACGAACAGGAGCGAAGCCGCTGTTTAAGCCGGTTTAGCTCTTTTATTTATACTTCTTATTAAGCAACCTGAGCGACTCGACTACAAGGTTCTTCTCACCGAATACAAAACCAGTCAATGAAATTATTCAAAGCCGCTCCCGGCAAGAAGAAATCGGGGGCGGCTTTGAATAATTTGTTATTTATTACGCATGTTTCCAAGGTCTATGAAGTGCTTGTGGAGGAGCTTGTATTCTGGGCGTACCATAACGAATAGGCTACATCACGATTAAGCACTTTAAGTACTTCTCGATGTCCTTAGCCATTTCCGCGAAAACTTGCGGCGCTTCCTCCAAAGATAGCTCTCGGCTGATAAACATACCAACCAAATCCATGTCGCTTTTGCTGATAGCCTCGATGCTCTGGGCGAATTCTTCATGAGTGAACACGTAAGAGCCATGCACATTAAGCTCCCGGGTCACAATCTCCTGCATGTTAATCTTCACATCACGGTGGTTGTTTCCAATCCACACGCTGACGCCCCCTGGTCGCAAAGCCGACATAGCTAGCCGCGCCGTGGCTTCGATACCAACGGCCTCGATAGAGACGTCAAAGCTGCCCGCGGCAACTTCTGATGGGGTTACCACCCCGTCTGCCCCAAACTTTTTGGCATATTCAAGCCTTGATGAGCTAAGGTCAGACACAAAAACTTTGGCGAACTTTGAACGCATCTTACAGGCCACTAAGGCTAAAAGCCCGATTGTGCCCCCGCCGATAATAAGAACGGATTTGCCGTCAAGGTTCCCCGCTTTCTTCACGGCAGAGTAGGAAACGGCAAATGGTTCTACCAATGCCCCGGCCTTATAATCCATGCCTTTGGGCAGCGGCATACAGTGCTTAGCCGGAATTGTTATGTATTCCTGGAAAGCACCGTTAGTAGCAAGCACCCCAAGGAAAGTTTTTTTCTCGCACCGCTGGGTGTGGCCGCTTTTGCAAAAGTCGCATTCAAAGCAAGAAAGACAAGGCTGCACCGACACAATATCACCAACCGCTAACCCTTCGCAACTTTCCCCCAAGGCCTCCACCCGGGCGGAAAACTCATGGCCCATCACCATTGGCGCGGTGCGTCTGCCGTTTTCCCCAAAATACCCATGAACGTCACTGCCGCAAACACAGCAGGCCAGAACTTTTAGCAGTGCCTGGCCTTTGCCGGCTGACGGCATTTTTACCTCAATAACTTCCAGTGTGCGGGAAGCTGTGTACACAAGCGCTTTTGCCATATCAAATCACTCCTAAGTATGCTTTACGGACTTTATCGTTGTTTATGAGCGCATCGCTTTTGTCAGAAAGGGTTACTTGCCCCGTTTCCAGCACGTACCCCCTGTCCGCGATCTTAAGCGCCTTTACCAGGTTCTGCTCAATAATCAGAAGGGATTTGCCCTGACCCTTGAGCCGCTGCAGTATCCTGAACACTTCATCCACCATGATTGGCGCAAGCCCCAGAGACGGCTCATCCAGGATAAGCAAGTCAGGCTCCATCATCATAGCGCGGCCTATCGCTAGCATCTGCTGCTGCCCGCCGCTTAATGTCTCTGCCGGCAGGTGGCGTTTAGCGTACAGAATCTCAAAAGTCTCAAACACCATGTCCATCAGCTCCCGCCTGCGCTTCTTAGTGCGATCCGTATACGAACCCAAAATCAGGTTGTCGGTTACGGACAAAGAGCCGAGCACGCCCCGCCCCTGAGGAATATGGGATATACCCATCTCCGCTCGGGCATACATAGGCATTGCGCCCAAGTTTTTATCGTACCACTTTATTCTGCCGGACTTTGCCTTAACTTCCCCGGAGATGGTGCGTAAAACCGTGGTCTTCCCCGCCCCGTTGGAGCCTACAAGGGCGACGACTTCCCCTACGTCCACATGGAGGCTTATATCGAACAACACCCGCAAATCACCATACCCGGCGCATACGCGGTCAAGCTCTAACATTCTCATACGGCATAATCCTCCCCCAAATACGCCTTGATTACCTCAGGCTCCTTCATAACATTAGCCGGAATGCCCTCAGTGAGGAACTTGCCCTCCAGCATAACCACCACCCGCTCACAAAGGTTTGCGACAGCGGACATTACATGCTCAATAAATAGGATTGTTATGCCCCGACGATTGATTTTACGCACAATCTCAAGGCTTTCCTCAATTTCGCTGGGGGTCAGGCCGGCTAAGCACTCATCCAGCATAAGTATGCGGGGCTTTGTGGCTAATACCCGTGTCATATCCATCCATTTACGCTTCTCTATCGGCAGCTTTGTGGACTTTTCCCCGGCGATTTGGCGGAACCCCGCAAACTCGATGATCTCCTCCGTAACATTCCTAGCCTCTTTAAGGCTTTTATTGTACAGCATGGCAACCGCAAAGATGTTATCAAACACCGTCATGTCAGAGAACGGTTTGGGCGTCTGAAATGTCCTGCCTATGCCCATTCTCGCGCGCATGGGAGGACTTTGGCGCTCAAGCGTATGCTTTGTGCCGTCAGCCGCGTAATAAATAATTGAGCCGCTGTCCTGCTTATACACCCCGGTCATGAGGTTTACAGAGGTGGACTTGCCGCAGCCATTCGGGCCTATCAGCCCCAAAATCTCACCCTCATAAACATCAAAGCTGAACTTGTTGACAGCGTGGACGCCAGCGAAGGACTTGTCAAGTTCCACCACTTCAAACACTTTTTTCTTCTCACCGGAAACTTCGTTATGCACCACCCGCTTCACCTCCCGATTTGCCTTTGCCAGCATTCCTTGCAAGCAGGCTTTTCGCACTGTCGAACAGGGATACTATTCCATTCGGGCGGAACAGCACTATTACCACAATCAGCAGCCCGTACAGCACCCAACCGGCGCCGCCATGGCCCAAGTCCGCCAAGTAGTTGTTGGAAATCTCAAGCAGCGGAATTGTAACCAGCGCACCGACCAGCGGTCCAAACTTTGTACCCATCCCGCCCAGGATAGCCACGATTGCAATCCGCACGCTCATCTCATGAGAGGCGAAAGTCTCAGGGTCAACAATCCTGAGCATGAACACATACAGCGTACCGGTAAAAGAAAGCATCATGGCCGAAATAATAAATGCTTTCAGCTTGACTACAGAGGACTTGATCCCAAGGGATTCCGCTGCGTCCTGGTCGTCACAAATTGCCCGCAGGTGATACCCCAGCATCCTGTGTTCGATCACCCATACAATCACCACAGTGACAGCCATCCAGCCAAGGGCAATAAAGTAGTATGGGCGAAGCAAAAAGTCGCTGAATAACAGGTTGGCTGGGCCATAGAGCGGATTTGCCGGGCCAATAATCGGAAAGGATAGCCCCAAATTACCACCGGTAAAATCAGAAAAATACACAAGTAGCTGCCGGGAAATCGTTGCCATGGCTATGGTTGCAATGGCGAAATATACGCCCCGCAACCTAAAGCAGGGCAATCCTATAACAACCGCCATAAGCACCGCCAAGACCATACCCGGCCACATGCTGATAAACGGCGATGTTTCAAAGTGCAAGAAGAGCATGATGGAAGTATACGCACCTATTGCAAAGAATGTTGCGGAAGCCCATGAGGTTTGCCTGCCGTAACCGCCTATGATGTTCCATGCGTTACCCATAGCGGCAAAGAACAGGATGTCTATCGCTACACGGTTCAAGTAACGGTTGCCAAACACAAAGGGGAAAACCGCTGCCGCAGCCAAAAAAACAATGAAAAGGACAATGGCAAGCATGTTCTTTCTAAACGTTTCAACTGCCATTATGCCGTCCTCCTTCTTTTGCCCAAGAGACCATAGGGCTTAAATATCAACACCAGCACCAATACAAGGTTTACTGCGACCGGTGCTAAGGCTATGTTCACATACGTTGAGGTAAAAGACTCTACCAGACCGATGATTAGACCACCCAAAAGCGCCCCCTTGATGTTGCCAAGGCCGCCTAAAACCATGGCGGACATAGCTACAAGGCCAAAGGGTACACCGGCAGTAGGGAAGATCATCTGTACAGGCGAAATCAGCAGCCCTGAAATACCGGCGAACATGGTGCCGATTGCAAAGGCCGTGACATATACTCTGCCCCCGCGTATCCCAAGGGATTCGGCTACCGCACGGTTCTCAGCTGTGGCGCGCATGGCACGACCAATGTCTGTTTTGGTTAAGAACCAGTTGACAAAAACAACGAATATCGCGGCCGCCGCAAAGGCAACAATTCGGGAGATGGGAAACATCGCACCTAAAAACTCCCAACTGCCCATGCGAAATGTATCTGAAACCGGTATGGAGCGGAAATCTGCACCGTAAATAAGCTGCAAAAGGTTTTGGATCATGAAAGACAGGCCAATGGTGAGGAGTATATAATTGCTGTCTCCCGTGTTTAGGACCCGCTTTATGGCAAAGCGGAATACGATCATCCCAAAAAGATACATACCCGCCGCCACCGGTAAAATAAGCCAATAAGGCATCGAGTGCTCGGGCATAAAGGCATATAACCCATATGTCATGAAAAGGCCCATCGCAAGAAAATCCCCCTGGGCGAAGTTCACGATTTTCATAACGCCGTGAATCATGGTCAGGCCCACGGCAATTAAGGCAAACACGCCGCCCATCAACAGTCCGTTAACAATTACTTGAAAAAGCATAATACCACCCTTTTGTATGCACGTGCTTTATAACAGGTAAGCCGTACGGACTTGCCGCACGGCCAACCGCAACTTTTTTCGCGAATCTATTTATTCAAACGGCTTCATTGTGTCTGGGTTTAGAAGAGGGGAAGCAGCATACTCCGGTGGGAATACTGCTGTTGGCCTGCCGTTCTGCCACTGCATCATAACAGCGCGGGCTCCGGTGTTAAGCCCTGTTACATTGTCAAAGTCGCCAACGCCGTTGGGTATTTTAAACCAGTCCACAGTTGTCTCGTCGATTACACGCAGCTCATCGCGAATCGCAATCGGGTCGTCAGAGCCGATACGCTCGATTGCCGAGTAAGCAAGCATTATACTGAACATAGTGGGACCGGCTTGCCCGGGGATAAACTCGCCAAACTGCTCTTCATACCAATCGTTCATTACCTGCCAGCCTTCGTGCTCCCTGGCGCCCGTTTGGTCTGACACCCACGAGTCAACGGAGGTCAGCCCGTTTACTGCGTCACCCAGGTCAGCGTAGAGAGACGGCCATGTCATCGCTGCGCCTCCGCCTACAACAAGGGGGTTAAAGTTCAGCGCACCCATAGCAGTGAATATCAAGGAGAGGTCGGCCGGGTATGAGCTGGGCAGTAGGACATCCACATCCGCGGCCATAAGGGCGGTAATCAGCGGTGTAGCATCCGTAAAGGCTGCGACGTTGTAAGATTGGTCAAATACAAGGTTAAGGCCGCGTTCCTTCACTTGCTGCCTGGTGTTATTAGCGTTGTCTGTGCCCCAGGCGTCATCGGCAAAGATAAGACCAAGGCGAAGCTCTTTCACAGGTATTCCCAAATGCCCGGAGTAGTACTCCAAAAAGTCAAGCTGGGTGGGGATGAAAGCGCGGGACGTAGCCGCAGGCTGGAATGAGAAGCTGGAACCTTGCTGGGATATGGCGATATTCGCCGCAGCGCCGGTTATCATCGGTATTTGGTGCGCCTCAACAATCGGTAGTTGAGTCAGGGCTATGGACGAGTTTGAGTTGCCGATAACAACGCTATAATCTTCGGCTTGGAGCGCCGCTTCAAAAGGCATTGGCGCTTGAGCCGCGTCCGATGTGGAATCAACCACATTGAGGTGAATTGGCCGCCCGCCAAGGGAGGGGAATCCGCCTAAAACCTCGTTTATATACCACTCGGCGGTCTTTGCCGCCATTTGTACCTGCCGGCCGGATTCCGCGTTGGGACCGGTCATCATGGCAAACACAAGAAACCGCACCGGTTCAAGTGCACCGCCACCTGCGGGCACAGCCGGGGCTGCCGGGGCCGCTGGGGCTGCTGGGGCTGCTGGGGCTGCTGGCGCTTGCGTCGCTGGGGCGCAAGCAGCAAGTGCCAGTACCAGTACCACCACAACCGATATCGCCGAAATTAACCACTTTTTCTTCATACTTGGATCTCTCCTTTTCATTGTTGTTGGGGATTTGCAAACATTCTTGCTTAGATTGTTTCGTGATGTGAGCAAATCACCTACGTCAAAATCTGTAATACAGATTTCCTTGAAAAAATTTTACCACAGACATTGCCTCCACACAATACCACAATACGCACAATGTTTATGCCATGTTTTTGTGCAACATATATATGCCGAGAGCTAAACTCTGCCAAGCCTTGATTTTCTTAAGTTTCGGCTTCAGCTTGCCTTTGCTGGTTATCCTTTTGACCCTGAACTTTCCGTAAAGGCATCAGGGTCTCCCAAGTTCACATTGTCTGATTGTGTACAGCTCGCCGTGATCTTCGACTCCGGGCAAGTCCACCCGCACTCGCCTTTGTGCACGAATGAATGTTGCCTGCTGCTTGTCCCAGGCTCAATGTAACTTATCAACAAAAACTGCGGAAAACATTTGTCTAAATTGCATATTGCATTCTGGCAAAGCTTGAGTTTATGATACAATCAGTGTAGAATTGGTATTACAGATTATTTGCCCGCTACCATGCGCGGCGCGGGTGGTTTTCCCAAGGAGGATTCAGAACATGAACACAAACGTCAAGAAGCCCAGAGTCAGCGACCAAATCTTTGAGCAGATGAAGGATATGATTATTGAGCAAAAATGGCGCCAAGGCGACAGATTGCCCTCGGAGCATGCGCTTTGTCAGCTTTTCGGCGTGAGCCGGGTGACGGTTAGAAGCGCAATGTTCAAGCTCAACGCGCTGCGACTTATTGATACTTTTCTGGGCGACGGGTCGTATGTCCGCAGACTGGATACGGAGGTCGCCCTCAACAGCCTAATACCGGTTGCCTGCCTTGACGAAGACTTGGAAAGTATCCTTGAGTTTAGGATGGAGGTAGAGTCGGGCACTTGCGCCATTGCCGCGCGCAAAGCCACGAAAAGCGATATAGCTAAGCTGCGTGAGCTGCTGGAAAAAATGCTTGCCACACAAGACGACCGGGACGCGCTGTCCGTTTTGGATTTGGAGTTCCATTACGCAATAGCGCGAATATCCCGCAACAATCTTCTCATCAAAACCTACGAAATAGTATGGAACATATACAAGTCGCACATAAAGCAGATTGTAAACGCGATGGGCGGGAACTGGGGTATATATTACCACGGCAAGATTGTAGACGCCTTGGAGGCGCACGACACCCCGGGCGCGCGGCAAGTAATGTATGAGCATATCCTCAAGAACCTGGAGTTTGTCCGCGAAAGCGGTGAAACAAGCGTAACGCAAACTATGGGGCGCGCCCCAATAACAGGAGGGAAGCATGGTGTTTGACAAAGAGGTTGCAGGGCGGCTGGAAGACAAGGCCAATGCCCTGCGGAAAAATGTGGTAATGAGCGTAGGTGTGAATTATCCCGGCCATATCGGCGGTTCGTTTTCCGCTGCGGATATTATGGCCGCGCTTTATTTCCACAAGATGAAGCACGACCCCAAAAACCGATACATGCCGGACAGGGACCGCCTTGTGCTTAGCAAAGGGCACATCGCAATCCTGCAATACGCCGCACTTGCCGAAGCTGGGTACTTCCCCATGGAAGATCTGGCTAAAACAAAGCAGCTAAGCTCGTTCCTGCAAGGCCACCCTGATCTAATCAAAAGCGGCGAGTACGGCGTAGAAGCAGGAACCGGCTCGCTGGGGCAGGGGCTTTCCATCGGGGTTGGAATGGCGTATGGACTTAGGATGGACGGCATATTCTGTAAAGTGTATGTGATTTTGGGCGACGGCGAACTGGCCGAGGGACAAGTGTGGGAAGCGGCTATGGCGGCCAATACATTCGGTCTGGATAATCTGGTGGCCATTGTGGACAAAAACGACAAGCAGGCCCAGGGCGCGGTCAAAGACCGCTTTGACTTGGGCGGCATACCAGAGAAGTGGAAAGCCTTCGGGTGGCACGTTATTGAGATAAACGGTCACGACATGGCTGACGTCCTGAAGGGCTTGTACGGCGCGGACAAATTCAAAGGCAAGCCCAGCGTCATAATCGCGAGCACCGTCAAGGGCAAGGGGCTTGATATAGCCGAAGCACACCCGGCCGGTATGCACAATGCCTCGCTGACCAAGGAGCAATACGACCAGGCTATGGCAACATTCGGGGGGAGGGCTTAAATATGTCTTTGACAAACCAAAGAGTAACTTATGGCCAGGCGCTTATTGACCTTGGCCGCGAAAACAACGATATAGTCGTGCTGGACGCCGATCTGGGCAGCTCAACCATGGGCAGGATGTTCGAAAACGAGTTTCCTAAGCGCCACATTGAAGTGGGCATAGCCGAAGCTAATATGACTTCCATAGGCGCCGGGCTTGCGCTGGTGGGTAAGGTCCCCTTTGTGAATTCCTTTGCGGTGTTTGCTTCCGGGCGTGCGTTTGACCAAATCCGTCAGTCTATCGCCATCGGCAACGTCAATGTCAAGATTGTCGGCTCGTCCGCCGGGCTTTCTGACTTTGGCGACGGGGCGACGCACCAGTCCGTCGAGGATATAGCCATAATGCGCTCGCTGCCGAACATAACCGTGCTCTCGCCCTGCGACCCAAATGAAGCCTATCAGGCCACCATTGCGGCCGCAAAGCATAAAGGCCCGGTCTACCTGCGGATAAACCGCATCGACTGCCCAAACGTTACCAAAGTCGACGCACCTTTTGTTATCGGCCAGCCGGTGGTAATGAAAGAAGGGTCCGACGTCGCCGTGCTGGCTACCGGGTACATGGTAAGACTAGCGCTGGAAGCAGCTCAGTCGCTCGAAGGCAAAGTATCGGTGAAAGTCGTGAACATGCACACTATCAAACCGCTCTGCCGCGAAAAGCTGCTGGCGGCGATAGGCGGCTGCAAAGCTGTTGTCACCGCCGAAGAACACAGCGTAATCGGCGGCTTGGGCTCCGCCGTGGCAGAAGCGCTGCGCAGCAGCCCCTTGCCAATGGAGTTTGTGGGCATTAACGACGTATTCGGGCGCTCCGCGCACAATTACGCCGAGCTATTGGAATATTTCGGCCTAACGTCCGGGAGCATCGAGCAGGCCGTGCTGAAACTGAAAGCATAAAGAGGAAGGCGTATATGAAAATCGGATTTATCGGGCTTGGGATTATGGGCAGGCCAATGGTTAAAAACCTGCTGAAAGCCGGGCATGAAGTGCTTGCTTACGACATTCTGCCCGAGAATATGGAAATTTTGCAAAATCTCAGTGCCCACGGTTTCGGAGGGAACGACCACAGCGGCATCGCTAGGTATTACGAAAGACTGACCGGCACCGAGATCCGCAAATAGAGGAGGTTTTCGCAATGAGCACTTATCTAGAGCAACTCTTTTCCCTTAACGGCAAGGTCGCCCTTGTAACCGGAGCAGCCGGTGGTATAGGCAGCGCGATTGCCGAGGGCCTCTGCCACGCCGGGGCCTATGTGGCTCTAACCGACATTGACCTGGACAGAGTTTCTGAAATTAAGGCGAAGCTGGGCGAAAACGCTTCAGCCTTCAAACTTGACATGACCGACATAAGCAGCTTTAAGGCGGTTGTGGGCGAGATTGCGAAAAGCACCGGGCGCATCGACGTCTTGGTTAACTGCGCCGGGATAAACAAGCGCGAAGGCATAGCCGAAGTGGAAGAAGCCACCTACGACAAAATTATGGACATAAATCTCAAGGGCGCCTTTTTCCTGTCACAGGCGGCGGTGCACTATATGAAAGCGCAAAACGGCGGGGCGATTGTAAATATCGGCTCGCACAACACCGGCATGGTGCTGGGTGGGGTGTCGGTTTATGGGGCAAGCAAGGCCGGGCTTATGTCCCTTACCCGCTCGATGGCTGTGGAGTGGGCCAAGTACAACGTGCGCGCCAACTGCGTCAGCCCAGGGCATATCAAAACCGACCTGACAACACCAACATGGAAGCACCCGACGCGCAGCAAATACCTGCTGGATCGCATCGCGCTGAACCGCCCGGGCTACCCCGAGGATATCGTAGGGCTGGTGGTTGCGCTCGCCGCCGACAGCTCCTCGTACATAACCGGTCAGGAATTCCGCATCGACGGCGGATTTTTCGCGGGCGGCCAACCGTGGGATTACGAGACCAGCTTCTGACTATAAACCGCACTTTACGCAAATTGCGGCGCCAGCGAGCTTGTTTTCAGAAGTGCTTTCCGACATCGTGGGCGACCGACTGTTTTCATCCTGCCGCCCGATAGCAAATCCCAGCAAACCATTTGTTGTTATTATATTTTACTTGACTTTGACGTAATCCTGCTTTAACTTACGTGCTCTTTTCACTTTGTCCTATTATGATTTATAATATAGCTCTGGTACAAATTATTATTTTATTTCGAAAGAGTGATTACATTAATGGTGTTAGTCGACCACGGCAAATGCCTACTCTGCGGTTATTGCACTCCCCGATGTCCGGAATTCGCTATTAGAGTTGTGTAGTATAAATTTAGAGCATAAGCTTTTTCACGCTACCGGCATATTTAAATACATTTGATTGTGCATGCCATTAAACTGTCGGAGGGTTTTATAAGAAACTTAGCGCAAAAGCTTGTTTCCCTTATCACACGCATTAAATCCTTCTTGATTTTTGCAAAACTTTTGATAGAATTGTGTCGAAGGCTAAATGCCCAGCTAATTTTAAGGAGTGACAAAAATGCCTCTTGTAACGACAAAAGAGATGTTCAAAAAAGCCTATGAGGGCGGTTATGCCATAGGCGCTTTCAATGTCAACAATATGGAGATAGTGCAGGGAATAACCGAAGCCGCCAAAGAGGTCAACGCCCCTTTGATACTTCAGGTTTCCTCAGGCGCAAGAAAATACGCCAATCATACATATCTTATGAAGCTTATCGAAGCCGCACTCATCGAAACCAATCTTCCGATATGCGTACACCTTGATCACGGCGATACTTTTGAGATATGCAAATCGTGCATAGACGGCGGGTTTACTTCCGTCATGATAGACGGATCCCACCATTCTTTCGAAGAGAATATAAAGTTAACAAAGCAGGTTTGCGATTATGCCCACCATAAAGGCGTGGTCGTAGAAGGTGAGCTTGGCCGTTTGGCCGGTATTGAGGACGCCGTCAACGTGTCAGAAAAAGACTCAGCTTTCACAGACCCTGCTCAAGTTCAGGAATTCGTGTCAAGAACGGGAGTCGATTCGCTGGCAATTGCGATCGGCACAAGCCACGGCGCTTTTAAATTCAAGGGCGAACCTATGCTCAGATTTGACATACTCGAAGAAATTCAAACAAGACTTCCGGGTTTCCCGATTGTTTTACACGGCGCTTCCTCTGTCATACCTGAATACGTTGAAATGATAAACAAATTCGGTGGCGATATGCCCGGCGCTCAAGGCGTGCCCGAATCAATGCTCAGGAAAGCCGCTGCAATGGCTGTATGCAAAATCAATATAGATTCGGACTTAAGACTTGCTATGACTGCGACTATCCGGAAATATTTCGCCGAAAACCCAGGCCACTTTGATCCAAGGCAGTACCTCTCCCCGGCTCGCGCGGCGATAAAGACCATAGTAAAACAGAAGCTGGTCAATGTGTTAGGTTGCGACGGTAAAGCGTAATGAATACTAAAAGTAATGCGGATGCTTCTTTGGCGTTACGAAATCTACCTGAATGGGAACATCCCATTATTCTTTTACCGATTGATGTGTTTATAAGACCAATTACATTGGTCTTAACCCTTAACACGCTTTACATGGTTTTGTTTGCTGATTCAAAAAAAGTGTCACAAGCTTTTGAGTCAACTAGCTTTAAGCATGAGATATCCGACCCTCGATCGTATAAGGCAGGAATTCAGCTTTTAGAATACTTTGAAGGTAGACGAACGATCTTTGACATCCCTTTTTATGTGAGGGGAACTGAGTTTCAAATACGCGCATGGAAATCGATTGACGAAATTCCCTATGGCCAGACTCTAACCTACTCGCAAGTCGCCGAAAAAATTCAAAGTCCGCGGGCTTACCGTGCAGTAGGCTCAAGTTGCGGTGCAAATCCATTGCCCATAATAATACCCTGCCACAGGGTTCTCGCGTCAAACGGCGGCCTGGGCGGCTACAGCGGAGGACTCGAAATAAAAAAGGCACTTTTGGAACATGAAAAACAGACTATACCACAGAGCGTGATACTTCACTGATAACGTTGTCAATACATCATCGCATACTTTATCAGATTAAGCGCGGAATAACTCAATGGCTATATGCAAAGAGTAGCTATCGCATGGGCATAAATTTTAGCATTTAAAATTAAATCCTCAATCTCTATATACTCATCCTTTTGATGCGCCAAATCGGGCTTGCCGGGAAACACCGCGCCGAAAGCCACCGCGTTTTTAAGCGCCCTTGCATATGTTCCGCCACCTATGGCGATTGCATCCGCATTTTGTCCTGTCTGCTCATTGTAGACTTCAAGCAACGTTTTCACAAGCGGATGATCCTTTGGCACATAAAGCGGTTTATGACGGCCTTTGACTAAAATCTCTAAATCTTCATCGTAAAAAGCTTCTTTGATTTTTTGAAGCAGTGCATCCTCGCTAAAAGTCACCGGATAACGGATGTTCAATAAAGCCATACCGCCATCGGCATTTGCCTCGAGCGTCCCCAAATTCACCGTAAGTTCTCCGGACTCGTCCTCACAATCTATTCCAAGCCCAATCCCCTTTGTGTCAAAACCAATCTTATCGTTTAACAAATTCAAATAACGTTCCATTTCGCTTTCGCCATAACCAAGAGTGGCTAAAAAAGATAATACTATCGCTATGGCGTTTTTCCCCTTTTGAGGCGTGCTTCCATGTGCCGAAACGCCGTTGGCCTTGATTGTCAAAGCTCCCTTCTCGTCAAAGCTGGTTTGGAGACGCTCACCGGTTATCGAGAAAAAGGTTTCGACGCTAACGAGCACTTTTTCATTAAGCCCGTGCGGCTTGAAAACGCACTCACAGCTGTCGGCCACCATATTGGGGCGCTCACCGCCTATAACGGAACTCAAACGCAGCGTTACGAAGTCACTTGGCTTAAAACACTTTTTTACTGCGACGTCAGCAATACCCTTTTCAGCATATATGACAGGATAGCATCCATCGGGTGTAATCCCCGTTTCAGGCATGGGTTCTTTCTTGAAGTAATATTCCATATCCTTCCAGCCGCTTTCTTCGTCAAGCCCGAAAATAAGTCTTACTTTTTTACGAAGACATACTTCGGAATCCATGACTGCTTTCATAGCATAAAGGGCAGCTATTGCCGGACCTTTATCGTCAATCGCTCCACGCCCGTAAATTTTGCCGTCATGTACTACTCCGGAAAAGGGAGGATAAGTCCAACCTGCGCCTTCAGGCACTACATCAAGATGAACAAGAATACCAAGAGTTTCATCGCCCTCACCCATCTGCGCATACCCTGCGTACCCGTCCACATTTCCCGTCATAAATCCTAATTCTTGCGCAAGTTTAAGACAAAACAAAAGCGCGTCGTCAGCCGCTTCTCCAAAAGGCTTTCCGGGCTGGGCAGCCGCTTCAACACTTGGTATCTGTATGAGCTTGCTTGTATTTTCGATGATGTGGGCTTTATACAATTCGATTACACCGCTTAAATCCATAATCGTCCCCTCAATCAAATAATAGATCCCCTATGCGGTAATTATACCGATTCCTGTTCAATCGCAAAACAGCACTATACAGTCTTCTTACTCGCCATTTTTGCTTTGACAAAGTTTATAAGCCCGCCGACCTCCATAAGTTCCATCATAAATGGCGGAAAAGGTTGTGCCTGATAACGCTTTCCCTTTGTGACATTCACGATCTCACCCAATTTGATATCAACCGTTACTTTATCGCCGTCCTCAATTTCCTTTGCAGCCTGAGGACATTCAAGTATCGGAAGCCCTATGTTAATCGAATTGCGATAAAATATCCTCGCAAAAGTCTCGGCGATGATACAGCTTATTCCGGATTCCTTGATGGCAATCGGAGCGTGTTCTCTTGACGATCCGCAGCCGAAGTTTTTGCCTGCGATCATAATATCGCCTGGTTTCACACGATTTACGAATTCTTTGTCTATATCCTCCATGCAATGAGCCGCAAGTTCCTTAGGATCGCTTGTGTTCAAATACCTTGCGGGTATTATGACATCCGTGTCGACATTGTCTTTATATTTTAAAACTTTTCCTGTTAACATCACAAAACCTCCCAAGGAGTCGAAATCCTACCTGTAATGGCTGATGCCGCGGCCACCGCAGGCGATGCCAGATAGACCTCGCTTTCAGGATGCCCCATCCTGCCTACAAAATTTCTATTAGTCGTGGCAACAGCACGCTCACCCTTCGCCAGTATGCCCATGTGACCTCCAAGGCAAGGACCGCAGGTAGGTGTACTAACCGCACATCCCGCCTCAACGAAAATCTCAAGCAGCCCCTCACGCATAGCCTGAAGATAGATAGCCTGCGTAGCGGGGAAAATTATAGTACGTACCTTTTTACTGACTTTTTTACCCTTTAAAATCTTCGCCGCAACCCTTAGATCCTCAATCCAGCCGTTGGTGCATGATCCTATGACTACTTGATTTACAACGATATTTCTTGCTTCTTCTGCCGGCCTTGTGTTCTCAGGCAGATGAGGAAATGCGACTGTCAAGGGAATCTTTGATAAATCTATCTCGATTACCCTTTCATATTCCGCGTCG
>Ga0136703_1000161_pt1 | contig 15464 bp, 8 predicted proteins | sample 3C3metaG_FD_101400 | JGI IMG/M metagenome (GOLD analysis project Ga0136703, IMG submission 101400) | Freshwater bacterial and archeal communities from Indian Creek, Illinois, USA - 3C3 metaG | ecosystem: Environmental > Aquatic > Freshwater > Unclassified | place: USA: Indian Creek, Illinois... | reverse complement strand
GGTAGTATTTTTACTAAGCAACGGTTCGTGGCATCGCCCAGAACGCATCGTCTTGCGCTAATCCAATCTGGTCCGGACTTATTGTTAAGCACCGAGCTAACGGTCCCTACATCACCGCGCAAAGCCTTCCGTACGACAAGTAAGCTTGCTTAACCTGCCTGCATATTGCTCCCACTACTGCACCCATGGAAGAGAGGTGTTTTTTTTGTGCAAATTTTCATTATCCTAGTAGCACTAGGCTCTGGCTACGCATGGGCCTCTGCATCGTCCTTGTTTTTTGCCCCGGCCCCGTTCAAACCTCCCATGCCTCCGAAGCGAGAAAAGCGTGTAGGCATATATTGTCGTGTGAGTACAAGCAAGGTTATATTTGTGAAAGATTTCTTTGTTTAGGTAAAAAGCCAATAAAAGTAAGCCCTAATTATTTTTTTGACCCGGCTAAGACCATCAGCACTTGCCGTTATTTTCTAGTTTTATTTTACCATAGAACCACGCACCGTAGAAGATTTTTAATGCCGACAAGATTTAATCGCCCAATGCGTCCTATCAAGCTCATCAAAAGAAGAACCCCGTCCAAGGACAGAAGGGGGAAGGTTGAGTACCAGAGTTTTGAAAATAGGTGATGCCCTCTGATATCCACAGGACACCACAGGGCATTTTGAGTACCGAGGTTAGATTAAATGTTTCAGGCGTTCCCGGAGCTGGGAGAACAGTTTTGTTTTTCTTTTATTGATGGCTTTTTGTGACAGGCCGACATTGGTAGCAATCTCCCGCTCGGACTTGCCGATGCTGAAGAGTTCCATAATTCTTCGGTTGACCAACTTTCATCAGTTCACACTAATTCATATCAAATCAATAAAAGTCCTTTCAATTCAATGTCCGAGTATGTTATAATGATTATGTCTTATTCGTAGGGCACCATTAGGAGGAAAGCCAAATGACGAACGAACCTGAAAAGTGGTCAAGCCTTGAAGAAATTGCCGCGCATCTTGGCGTAAGCAAGGACACCATCCGCAATTGGATTAAGAAAGACGTCATTCCGCACCGCCGGATTGGCAAACAGTACAAGTTCAAGATTTCTGAAGTAGACGCTTGGGTAGACAGCGGCAAGAGTGCGGAGATTGAATAAGCTGCCGACGAAAAAGGATCTAAAAAGGGGTATGTAAGTGGTGATTAAACATTATGGATATTAGTATGCAGTACAACGGCGGTCTAACGGCCGAGCAGTTCCTGTTCTACGAGATAAGGATTGTTTCCAAACAGTACCTAGAAGGAAAGGCGATTGACGATATAATTGATTATATACGGCGTGATAACCTGTTTCAGTACCCGACCGAGAGGGAGATATCACGGCTCACCCGCGCTTGTTATAAGCGACTTGTCGCTCTTGACAACGAGAAGCTGGTCTACGAATTGGCGAACGCACCTACCGAAGTGGCAAAGCAAATAAATCTCTATGCGATGATGCGCTACAACCGCCTTGTCCGTGAGTTTATGACCGACCTCATCGGCGAGAAATACCGCCAGCATGATTACTCCTATACTAAGAAAGACATTAACGTTTTCTTCTCACATCTGCGAGAGCAAAACGATGATGTCGCCGCCTGGAGCGAGAAAACAATAACGAAACTGAAACAGGTACTGACCAAATGCTTGATTGAAACAGAGATGCTCGACAGCTTCCGCGCTCGCGAGCTGAATCCTATTTTCATCAGCGCTGAACTGGAAAGCGGCATCCGTGAAAACAACGACTTGACCGCCCTCGCGGCGTTTAACTGTTTCAGGTAGGAGTGTGACTATGGCTGATATTAAACAAGAATTAGATAAAATCAAAGCGCGAATCTCTGATGCGAATTTCCTCGCCAACAAGGGGTTATCGAACGAGGTCGGGATACATGTATTCAAATATGCACCGCAGCATGAATTAATCGTCCGTGACTACATTCAAAGGCTTGTTAACACTCCGTCCGATGACTTTCGCATCATTGAGAGGGATATGTACAAGATTCTGCTTGAGATTTTGGATGAGAAGCGTGTGCTTGGCACCGTACCGGGGATGGAAGAGAAAAAAGGCAAGGACTACCTCCTTGCTCAGTTACAGAAGATCGCCACGCAGGAGGCATTCCTTGCGAAGATGAAATATGAGCCGCACAAACGCGGTGATGTGCTGTTTTTGACGGGCATTGGGAAAGTGTATCCCTTTATGAGGTCACATAAGATGCTCGACTGTATGCAGCAGGAATTCTCGGATATACCCATTGTGATGTTCTATCCGGGAGAGTTTAACGGGCAAAGCTTAATCCTGTTTGAGAAGTTCCATGACGGGAACTATTACCGGGCATTCAATCTACTTTAACCGGAGGGAATTAAATGAAGATTCAGAATATGTTCCAGAAGGACATTAACCGCGACATTAACGGCGTTATCAAAGTGGCGCAGGATGATGAGCAGAGTCTCCTGCAGGAACTCGGCGAGTATATAATCACCAAGGAACTCCGCCGACACTTCAGCACCTTTTTTGATAACTACTCGAAGGCTATCGATTACCCCACTGACAAAGTCGGGGTCTGGATTTCAGGCTTTTTTGGAAGCGGTAAATCGCATTTCCTTAAAATACTGTCCTACCTTCTGTCAAACGCTAAAGTTGGTGACAGAAGGGCAGTGGATTTCTTCAAAGACAAGTTCGACGACCCCATGACATACGCCACAGTCGTCCGTTGCACAAATATCCCTACGGAGTCGATACTCTTTAACATCGACATCGAGGGACCCATTAACAAAGACAAAACTGCAGTCCTAAGGGTTTTCGCCAAGGTATTCTACAACCATCTTGGCTTCTACGGCGAAGATCTGAAAATAGCGAACCTCGAACGCTTCGTTGACAATCAGGGAAAGACTAAAGAATTCCGCATGGCGTTTGAAGACGTAAACGGCACTCCATGGTTGGAGAGCCGCGCTTCCTATGCTTTCTTTGAGGACGACATCGTGTCCGTCCTGCAAAGAGTACTTGGCATGAGCGAAATCGCAGCCCGCAACTGGTTCAATGGCGAAGAAAATACCGATTTGAGCATTAAGCAGTTGGTTGAGGAAATCAAATGCTATGTTGATAGCAAGGGTAAGGACTTCCGTCTTCTTTTCTGCGTGGACGAGGTCGGACAATACATCGGCGACGACGGCAGCCTGATGATAAACCTGCAATCCATTGTCGAAGAAGTCGGCAGCAAGTGCCGAGGTAAAGTATGGGTAATGGTCACGAGCCAGGAAGCCATCGACTCTGTAGTGAAAATAAGTGGCGACGATTTCTCTAAGATTCAGGGGCGTTTCAATACCCGCTTGTCGCTGTCCTCTGCTTCAGTGGGTGAAGTCATAAAAAAACGTATCCTCGAAAAAACCGAAGATGCCGATAGGCTACTTCGGCTTGTTTATGACAAAGAACACGCCGTGCTGAAAAATCTCTTTACCTTTAATGATGCAGTACTGGACATCAAGGGCTATGCGGACGGTGCGGAGTTTTCTGCTACATACCCGTTTGTGCCTTACCAGTTCATCATCATTCAAAAAGTCCTCGCGGAGATACGCAAGCACGGCAACTCCGGTAAACATCTCTCCGGCGGCGAGCGTTCTATGCTGTCAGGGTTCCAGGAGGCGGCGCAGAAGGTACAGGGCAAAGATGAAAATGCCATCGTGCCTTTCTCACTGTTCTACGACACGGTACATACCTTCCTTGAAAGCCCGATCCGACGTGTAATTGACCGCTGCCAGACCGCCGCTGACAAACGTGACGGATTAGAGCAGCGTGACGTGAGCGTCCTAAAACTGCTCTATCTCGTGCGCTACATCGACGATATTAAAGCGAACATCGATAATATCGCTATTTTGATGGTGGATGACATCCGGACGGACAAGATAAATCTCCGCCGTGAAATAGCAACGTCGTTGGAGCGTTTAGTAGCGCAGAATTACGTCGCACGCAATGGCGACACCTACTCATTTTTGACGGATGAGGAACAGGATATCGCAATTGACATCCGCAACACGACAGTTGATAGCATTACGATCGTTAAGAGCATCGGACAGACGATATTTTCGGAAATCTACCCTTCCAAAAAATATAAGTACAATAAGTACGACTTCGCCTACGACCAATATATAGACGAAACTCTTTTCGGTGCGGCGACCTGTGGTGTTCGTCTGCGTTTTGTTACCGTTGCAAGCGACTATTACAATGCACCTGAAGCAAAGCTGATAATGGATTCGCAGGCCAATAACGAAGCAATTGTCTTGCTTTCAAGCACAGTGCAATACTTCGAAGAACTCGAAACCGCTGAAAAAATTCACAAATACGTCAAGCAGAAGAACGTGTCTCGGTTGCCCGAGAGCATACAGGATATTATCCGCAAGCGACAGGCACAGGCACGGACACTGGAGGTAAGCGCCAGGAAGCAGATTGAACAGGCTATCGTGGATGGCACATTCTTTATCTGTGGTGAAAAGGTCGAAATAAAAAACGGCGATGCAAAAAACAAGCTTGACGAAGCATTGAAGCAATTGATAGAAAGTGTATATTCCAAGCTAAACTTTGTGAATGTGTTCAGGGAAAGCGATGCAGATATTCTGCAAATACTTAACAGCGAGCCGGAACAAAGCGGCTTTGCAGGTCATGGAGCAAATAACGAGTTTGCCCTAAATGAGGTAAGCCAGTGGCTGGAGGAGCGCTATCTAAGCCGCGTTCCCGTTTCAATGGGCGATCTGCAGCGACGTTATCAGGCCATACCGTATGGTTGGCGCGAGGTGGACATCGCCGCAATTATCGCAAGACTTATTGTTTCGCAGAAGCTTGAAATCCGATATGGCGGCGCTGTTGTAGGCAAGGACGACAGAAACCTTGTCGGTTATCTGCGCAAAAAGTCAGAAATAGAAAAGGCTAACGTGAGCCGCAGAATTGCACCGAGTGAGGAATTGATGCGTAAGAGTATTACTTTTCTGCGCGACTGGCTCGGACAGATGGGAATCCCCGAGGACGAGGACGGTCTTATAAACTTCGTGAAAGATACACTTGAACCGAAACTTGCTCACTACGAAAAATTTATTGACGAATACAATCGCGATCGGTATCCGCAAAAAGAAGTGGTCATCACCGCCCGAGATCTGATCAGCGATATCCTATCACAGAAGCGGGATAACGTAGCCCTCCTTACACGCTTGATTGCTAGGCAGGATGACCTCCGTAACAGTTCCGAAGATATGGAGGAAATTGAGACGTTCTTTAAGTCCCAACGGACTATATTTGATGCTGCCAGACAATTGCAGTGCGATTTGCAAAACGAACGCGACTACTTTGCCACGGATGCTGACGCTAACGAAAAGATTACGGAAATCTCATCTATCCTTGAATTAGCGAAGCCTTACGCCAGGATCAAAGACCTCACTGACCTGATGCAGGACGTGAAAACCGCTTACGGGAAGCTCCTCGCCCAGAAGAAGGAGGAAGTCCTCGGCATCATCATACAGTGCATGGGGGATGTCCACACGCTGGCGGGAGTCGGAAGTCGAGCGAATGATGAAGTGAAAAAATCCGACGAACGCTTCGTCGAATACAAGCATAAAGTAGCAGGCGCAACAAGCCTCACCGTGCTTGACGCAATGATTACGCAGTTGCTCAACTATAAGGACCAAGTATGCAAGCGGATTGAAATGATTCTGCAAGAAAACTCAACGCCACCCCAAGCTGGCGAAGAACAACCAAAGCCGAAGAAGATCGCGCAAATACGCCGCTATGATGTATTCCCTGTCAAGCGGCTGACCTCACGCGAAGGCGTGGATCAGTATCTTGATGATGTCCGCAAAAAGCTGTACGACACGCTTGAGGCAAACGACGGCATCCAGATTAACTAAGATAGGGTGTGAACCATGAACAAGAACGCTATTCAGAAATATGCAATTTTGGCGCGGAACGAACTAATCGAGCAGGTGAAGCAACGCGCCTACCAATATGGCATCAGCGAAAAGGGCTACGGTGACGAGAACGCCACCATCATTGCCGGGCGTGTGCTGTCCGCAGATGAGAAGCGGCAACGCCAATTATTTGTCGAAGAAATAAAGAAATCTGGCTACAAACAAGCCGTTGAGGAAGTGGCGTACACTTGGTTCAACCGCTTTGTGGCATTGCGCTATATGGAAGTAAACGACTTTTTGCCGACCCATGTCCGCGTTTTTTCCGACTCAAGCGGCAACTTCAAGCCGGAAATCCTAACGAATGTGCTGCATCTTAATCTTGCCGGTTTGAATAAGGCAAAAGTATCTGAACTCTTACACGCAAACGCTACGGAGGAACTTTACCGTTATCTCCTGTTGACGCAGTGCAACGCCCTGAACGAGCTTTTGCCCGAAATGTTCGAGCGCATGGGTGCCTATACAGAAATGCTCCTTCCGAACAATATTCTGAAAACGGAGAGCGTTATCGGGCAGCTTGTGAGGGATATTCCTAAAGAAGATTTCTGCGATGCTGTGCAAATCATTGGTTGGCTGTACCAGTATTACAACACTGAACCGAAGCAGGCGGTTTTTGACGGCCTCAAAAAGAACATCAAGATTACAAAAGAAAATATCCCTGCCGCGACGCAGCTTTTCACACCGGACTGGATTGTGCGCTATATGGTGGAGAACTCGCTGGGGCGGTTGTGGCTGGAATCGCACCCGAACAGTACACTTCGCGAGCGCTGGAAATACTACCTCGACGAGGCAGAGCAAGCGCTGGATGTCGCGGAGCGACTGCGCGTTCTGCGCAAGGAGAATGCCGTGAAATCGCCGGAGGACATCAAGGTAATCGATCCCTGCATGGGCAGCGGTCATATTTTGGTGTACGCCTTTGATGTGCTGATGCAGATTTATACCTCGGAGGGCTATTCCGAGCGCGACGCGGCGAAGCTGATACTGGAAAAGAACCTATATGGTTTGGAGATAGATCGCCGCGCCTATCAGCTTGCTTATTTTGCGCTGATGATGAAAGCGCGGCAGTACAACCGCCGGATTCTAACTCTTGGAGTGCGCCCGCAGGTGTACGAACCAACAGGTTATGCGGACGGAATGGAATACGGCTCGTTGGTGCGCGTGGAGAAACTTGAACGGATGCCGGAGCCTCCGAAAGAGCAGCAGATGACGATTTTTGATAGCAATTACGAAGCGAAGTTGAACGCTTGGAACTTCCGCCGACTGCTCGCGCAGAAGTATGACGTGGTCGTGACCAACCCGCCGTACATGGGGAGCAGTGGCATGGGAGCAAGGCTGTCGGAATTTGTGAAGAAGAACTATCCAGACAGCAAGAGTGATTTGTTCGCGGTGTTTATTGAGCGTTGCGGACAGCTGATAAAGTCGAGCGGCTATCAGGGGATGATAACGCAACACGCTTGGATGTTCCTGTCGAGCTATGAGAAACTACGTGGCAAACTGCTACAGCGCGATATAGTCAATATGGCGCACCTTGGGGCGCGGGCGTTTGAGGAAATCGGCGGCGAGGTCGTGCAGACGACCGCTTTTGTGGTGTCAGCCCGTAAAACGCAGGGCTATATGGGGACGTATGCCCGCTTGGTGGACTTCGGCAGTCAGAACGAAAAGGAAACGGCATTTTTGAGCGGCGAACACCGCCACGCCGCCTCCTCCGACAACTTTGAGAAGATACCCGGCAGCCCCGTGGCGTATTGGGTGAGCGAAGCAATGCTGATGGCCTTCGAGGAAGGAAATACCGTTGCTTCAACTTATGATACCAAACTGGGTATGTCAACAAATGATAATGGGAGATTTTTGCGTGAATGGTTCGAAGTAGAGCACAAGAATATTTGCTTAAAACGTAAGAATGGTGATAACTCGTATTTCATTGAGAAATGGTTTCCTTATAGTAAAGGTGGTTCATATCGAAAGTGGTTTGGAAATGTTACAGATGTGATTAACTGGGCTGATGACGGGTCTGAGGTAAAAGCATTAGCATCCAAGTTGTATGGGAGTTTTTCAAGAACTTGCAAGAACACTCAACACTTTTTCAAGTCAGCAGTTACTTGGAACTTGATAACAAGTGGTGAACCATCATTTAGATTCCTTAAAGAAGGATGCGTACTTGGCGATGCGGGTCCAGTTTGTTTTTGTGGTGATGATGCCTCTTATGCACTTGGATTGTTTAATTCAGTTGTTACGAAAGCTATCTTGCCAATAATAAACCCAACATTAAATTGTAGCACCGGCGTTGTTAATTGTATCCCCGTAAAGAAAGGAACTACCACTCAAAGAGAATGTATTAATGGTTTAGTGAAAAGAAACATCGAAATTTCCATTGCCGACTGGGACTCATTTGAAACCTCTTGGGACTTCAAGCGCCACCCGCTCATCTATGGCGAGCGGACTATTTCGGCGACGTTTGGCAAGTGGGAGCGAGAAGCGGCGGAGCGATTTCACACGCTCAAAGCTAACGAGGAAGAACTCAACCGTATCTTCATAGACATCTACGGCCTCTCGGACGAACTCACGCCAGAGATCGAGGACAAGGATGTGACCGTGCGCCGTGGCGACCTTTCACGCGAGATCCGCAGCATGATCAGCTACGCCGTGGGCTGTATGTTCGGGCGCTATTCGCTGGATGTCGAGGGGCTGGCCTACGCCGGCGGCAAGTGGGATGCCGACAAGTATAGGACTTTCCCCGCCGACAAGGACAACATCCTCCCCATTTGCGATGATGAGTATTTTGACGACGACATCGCGGGGCGGTTTGTGAACTTCGTGAAAACGGTCTACGGCGCGGACACGCTGGAAGAAAACCTGAAATTCATTGCTGACGCTTTGAACGGCAGGGGCACACCGCGTGAGGTTATACGGAACTACTTCCTGAATGAATTCTACAAAGACCACTGTAAGATATACCAGAAACGTCCGATTTACTGGCTGTTTGACAGCGGCAAGAAAAATGGCTTCAAGGCGTTAATCTATATGCACCGCTACTCGCGGGATTTGCTCGCCAAGCTGCGGACGGACTATGTCCATGAGCAGCAGGAGCGATACCGCACCCAGCTTTCGCACATCGTTGCCGCCCTGAACACGGCCACAGGTGGGGAACGGGCGCGACTCCTAAAACAGCAGGACAAGCTGTCCGAACAGGCGCGGGAAATCGGCGCGTTTGAGGAAAAGGTTCACCACCTCGCCGACCAAAATATTACGATAGACCTAGACGACGGCGTGAAGAGGAATTACGAGATTTTCGCCGATGTACTGGCGAAAATCTAATGGAGGATACAATGTTGTCAGAAACGATAAAATCAAGGCTTGCGGAGCGGTTCGCCGCGCCCTTACCCGAGTTTCATAAACGCCGAATCATCTTCTGGCACGACGAGGATGGCGAGTTTGCCGAGGCGGTTGACGAGCTGGCTCTTGGCGGTGTGACGCTCGTTAAACTCACGGGCAAAAACAACTTCGCCGTCAAGAAGCTGCTTGCAGCGGACGACCTCACAAGCGACTACCTCGTTTACGATCCTCTCGTCTATGAGAAAGATCAAAAGGATAACTGGCTGCTTGATATCAAGCTGCATAGCGAGGAGTTTCGCGCCGACCTCGTTTCAATCCAGATGGATGAACTGCTCGTTGAGCCGACCTCAGCTATGCGAAAGACCATGAAGCTGTACGCCAAGTTTCTTGACAACAAAGACCGCAAAACGAAACTCCGCAGAATCGGAAAGTCATACCAGACCCCGCTTGGCCTGCATATCGACATTATGGCAGTTCTGTGTGGACTAAACGGCGGCTCGGCGCAGGACGTGATCATCGCTGTGCTATCGGCAAGCTTAGAGAAAGAAAATAACGCCCCGCTTGCCAATATTAAAAAGTTGGGCAATATCGAGGCGTTCTGGCAGTTGGTGCAAAAGTATACGGGCTACATCAATGTGGACGACCGTCCGCTATCTGACCTTGCCGCGCATATCTTGATCACGGCCCTGTCGCAGACGATGCCTACATCTGCATTGCGCGGTTTGGAGCGGTTTGCAACTGATTCCTGCAAGGCATACTGCTACCAGCTTGTACACGAATGGCAGCGAGGCAATGGCAGCTTGGACTTAATCGAGATCTGTCGCCACGTCGAGCGGGAACTTCGTCTTGCCGATCGCTTCGACAAGATAGAAATCAGCTTACTGCTGAAAAGCGACATATTCCCTGCAATCAATGAGATTATATTGAAGCGTTTCTATACAGAAATCGGCGAGCGCGTCATCAAAGTTGATACTATCCTTGAAGCGGTGGAGAACCGACGCACCTCGGGGTGGTATAACCTGACTGTTGATTACCTCGAAAGCCTGTACTATATCGCCAAGATGCAGGAATTTTACCTTGCCCATATCGACGGCTTCCACCTGGTGGAACCTGCGAGTATCTGGAAACTCTATACGACCGATGCTTACCAAATGGACAGCCATTACCGGCATTTTCATTTCTTTTTCGGCAACACCCTGAAAGCCCACAATTCACTCCTGGATGACGCATTGAAAAACTGTTCCGATGTGGTTGAGGGCTTATATCGCGAGTGGTATCTGAAAGAGCTCAACCTGAATTGGACAAATGCCATAGCGGGAGATTTGGATTCCCTTGGCTATGTTTCTGAAATAAATAAGCAGCGGGATTTCTACCGCAGATACGTCTCCCCGAACGTGAGCAAAGGCAACCGCGTGTTTGTGGTAATTTCCGACGCACTCCGCTTTGAGGTTGCTGCCGAGCTTTCTGAAGTCCTCAGCCATACAACCAAGGGCAAGGCTGCGCTTGAGGCGGTGCAAGCCGTGTTTCCGAGCATTACAAAGTTCGGCATGGCAGCTTTACTTCCGGGGAAAGAGTTGTCTATTAATGACAAAATGGAGGTATCCATTGACGGCAACCCGACGGGAAGTACAGTTTACCGTAATGCTATTCTTAACGCCGTAAACCCCGACAGCGTAGCCATCACCTATAGAGACTTGCTCCAAATGAAGAAAGCGGAACGCCGTGCTTTGGTGCAGGGTAAGGAAATCGTTTATATTTACCACAATACGATTGACGCGCTTGGCGACAAGCCCGCCACTGAAACTAAGGTGTTCGAGGCATGCGCTGCGGCTATCTCAGAATTGAATGCTATAGTCAAAATAATCGTCAACGACCTTAGCGGCATGAACATCTTTATCACTGCTGACCACGGTTTCCTCTACACTTACAAACCACTTGAGGAGAGCCAGAAAATCAGTCGCCAGACCTTTAACGGCGAGATATACGAACTCGGTCGGCGTTACGCCCTTGTGCCGCCTGAAACTTCTGCTAACTACCTCTTGCCGGTCAAAACGGAGCGTGAACTTGGCGGTATACCGATCAAAGGTTATGCTCCGCAGGATACTGTCCGCATCAAAGTTCAGGGCGGCGGCGAGAACTACCTCCACGGCGGCATCAGTTTGCAGGAGATGGTCGTGCCGGTTATCGTTTACAAAGGTATGCGCTCCGGCTACAAGCGTTATGTCGAGGTTCAGAATCCGGGGCTGTCGTTGATTTCTGAGAGCCGAAAAGTGTCAAACCTGATTTTTTCACTTGACTTCCTGCAGAAGCTGCCTGTGGGCGAAAAGGTGCAGGCGAGCAGTTACACTCTGCATTTCACAGACGACGTGGGCGTTCCCGTCGGCGACACTCAGACGGTCATCGCTGATAGGACAAGCAGCAACGCCTCCGAGCGCGTATTCCGCGTGAAGTTTATATTGAAGCAAATGCAGTTTAATAAAAATAAAATCTATCGTCTTATCATCGCAAACGATACGGACGTGCCGAAAGAGATCGAGTTCCGTATCGACATAGCGTTTGCTGATGACTTCGGCTTTGATCTGTAAGAGGAGGATTTCGCAATGGATTTAGAAAAGGTAAGCTATGCACCGGATACCGATGATGCAAATCAGGTCATACATCATAAACTGCGCGAGCATTTCGACGGCAAGATAGTCCGTAAAGATCTAACCAAGGCGATCAAGGAGGGCGCGAACGTTCCTGTTTACGTCTTGGAGTTTTTACTTGGGCAGTATTGCAGCTCCGACGACCCGAAGATCATCGAGGATGGTGTAAGGAACGTTAAGCGAATCCTCTCTGAAAATTTCGTGCGACCTGATGAGGCACAAAAAGTGCTCTCCGGCTTACGTGAGCGTGGCAGTTACACGGTCATCGATCGCATCACTGTCGGTCTGAATATCAAACTCGACCGTTACGAAGCCGACTTTTCAAATCTCGGCGTTCGCGGAATACCCATTTCGTCCAACTATGTGTCGAAATACGACCGTCTGCTCTGCGGCGGCATTTGGTGCATTATTGGATTGGAATACGAGTACGTCGAGGAAGACAAGAAGTCCACACCGATTCGTATCATGAAAGTCACGCCGATTCAGATGCCGCACATTGATATGGAAGAGATCAAGAAGGGCCGCCGTGCATTTACAAAAGACGAATGGATAACCGTTCTGCTCCGCTCCACAGGTATGGAAGCTGACAGGTTCTCAACCAGGGAAAAGTGGCTGCAACTTGCCCGTATGCTTCCTCTGATCGAGAATAATTTCAACCTCTGCGAACTGGGACCCCGCAGCACGGGTAAGTCGCATCTGTATAAGGAAATCTCACCAAACAGTATTCTCATTTCCGGCGGGCAGACGACAGTAGCAAACCTTTTCTACAATATGTCAAGCAAGACCGTTGGGCTTGTAGGACTGTGGGATTGCGTCGCTTTTGACGAGGTGGCGGGTATCACGTTCAAAGACAAAGACGGCGTTCAGATCATGAAGGACTATATGGCTTCTGGCTCTTTTGCGCGTGGCAAGGAGGAAAAAGCAGCGTACGCATCAATGGTCTTTGTCGGCAATATCAACCAAAGCGTGGATGTGCTGCTGAAAACCTCGCACCTTTTTGACCCATTCCCTGAAGCAATGGCATATGACACGGCTTTTCTCGACCGGATGCATTGTTACATACCTGGTTGGGAGATACCGAAATACCGTCCCGAATCGTTCACCAATGACTACGGCTTCATCACAGATTACCTCGCCGAATTTATGCGCGAAATGCGCAAGGAGCCCTTCGGCGATGTATGCGATAAATTTTTCCGCTTCGGAAATAACTTGAACCAGCGTGACGTTATTGCTGTCCGTAAAATGGTGTCTGGCTTTACCAAGCTGCTCTACCCGAATGGTGAGTTCAGCAAAGAGGATATTAAGGAAATACTTACCTATGCCCTTGAAATGCGCCGCCGCGTAAAAGAACAACTAAAGAAAATTGGCGGTATGGAGTTCTACGATGTGAATTTCTCCTACATCGACAACGAAACTTTTGAGGAACACTATGTCACCGTGCCGGAGCAAGGCGGGGGCAAGATAATCCCCGAGGGGTTGATCAATCCTGGCAACGTCTATACCATATCGCAAGGCAAAAGCGGAATGATAGGTGTATATCGACTGGAAACACAAATGCTCCCCGGCAACGGCAAATTCGAGCGCACAGGGTTAGGCTCCGACCGTGATGCAAAAGAAGCCACGAACACGGCGTTCAATTATCTCAAAGCGAGCGGCAACACGATAAGCGGTTCTATCAGCACGACCACAAAGGACTACATCATCAACTACCAAGACCTGAACGGTGTCGGCATGACAAAATACCTGACCTTGCCAACCGTGATTGCGCTTGCGTCCTGTGCCCTCAGCAAGCCAACGCTATCAAGCCTTGCAGTTTTGGGCGATATCAGTATCAGCGGAATAATACTCAAGGTGGAGGAATTGGCAAGCGTCCTGCAAGTCTGCCTCGACAGCGGCGCGAAGAAAGTCCTGATACCGATAACGTCAGCCCATGAACTCGGTACTGTACCCGCCGATCTTATCGGTGCGTTTAGCCTGATATTTTACTCGACGCCGCAGGAAGCAGTATTTAAGGCTTTGGGAGTGGAATAAACAACAGGAGGACTGTGTATGAACAAGCTAACAGCGATAACGCGGCGTGACATATTCGACATTCTTGAAATCGGAGTGGGTGAAGAAGAATCTGAATCTAAGTATTCTTATTTTTCAATGCGAGAAGAAGAAGTCGATTTTTTGGGAAGGCTGTTTGACCTTGATTCATTGCCATCTACAGATAGAAGATTCAAAGACGCCCGCGGTGATATTTGGCAACACACCGTCAATAACTATGACTGGGAAGGTATGTGGGTTAAGGAGGATAGTAGATTTTTAAGGGGATGTAGCGACGAAACATTACTAAACTTTCTTGCGGAGCTATTTCACCCAGTTGTGAGAAATGATAAGCTTCCGTGGCAAAAGTTACTTAAGGTACTTAATGAATTGCTCAAAGCAGATGGTTTTGAGTTGGTAGAGACAAAGAGAATATCAGGACGTTCCGTTTATGGATGGCATCAACTTGGGGATTGGCACAAGGTTTCTCAGGTGCAAGCCGACGAATTAGCTGAAACATTCGGCACTGACTACATAAGAATACAGATCGACATTATGATGGGACAAGTAGAAGTAGCTCCACATATCGCAATTGGAAAAGCAAAAGAACTGCTTGAAACTACTTGTAAGCAGGTTCTTGAAGAGCATGGCATCCAGTATGCCAAGGATTTGGATTTCAATCAGCTTGTAAAAAAAGCAAGAGAGGCGGTCGGGCTAACTCCTGAGAGTGTCTCAGACGATTTGCCTGCCAAGGCCATAGCAGGGAGAATCCTTGGTAATCTGGGTCAAATCGCTCACGGGATGTCTGAGTTGCGAAACCTCTATGGTGATGGGCATGGCAAATCAGCAAGCTTTGTTTCTCTACCACCGCGCTATGCACGGTTGGCAGTTGGAACGGCAACGGCGGCCGCCCAATTCATCTGGCAAACGCATATTGAAACTGAATCTTAAGTAACGTGACGCTTATACCCTCGCTAACGAAAGGCAACCTTCGCTAACGATTAATCGGCAGGGGTGTTCATTGTATCAATAATATCAGCATTAGCCAACGGGGTCGGAGAGGCTCTAACCATACCGTCGACTTGTTTCCGAGAGCAGATAAAAACCTTGGACTTGTTTCCACGAACGGACAATACCCTTAAAATCCACTATCGACCTATTCCCGAGAACGGAAAAATAGAAAATTACAGTCCAGACATCAATCTGATGCTATCGTTCCATCGAGTGGATGTAAAAATATCAATATCGACGTCTCAACCTATAAGCGTGGACATATTCCCTTGAACGAGCAAAATCAAAAAAATGGTGTCGTCATATTTACTTCTGCGAAAAAATGCAGAAATACACTTAAGACATCAATATGAACGGTCCGTTCCACGTTGAGAAGGTGGTGTTGATAAGCGCGTCCAGCAAAGCTGGCAAATGCTAACAGGTGAAAGTCCTGTAGTGGTAAAGGTAGGGCAGCCACTTAGTCAGTAACCAGCGTATGGAGTAATTCATGCGTTGAAG
>Ga0136703_1000128_pt1 | contig 17229 bp, 19 predicted proteins | sample 3C3metaG_FD_101400 | JGI IMG/M metagenome (GOLD analysis project Ga0136703, IMG submission 101400) | Freshwater bacterial and archeal communities from Indian Creek, Illinois, USA - 3C3 metaG | ecosystem: Environmental > Aquatic > Freshwater > Unclassified | place: USA: Indian Creek, Illinois... | reverse complement strand
CTGAGCGGAGCCGAAGGAGTCCTGAGCGGAGCCGAAGGAGTCCTGAGCGGAGCCGAAGGAGTCCTGAGCGGAGCCGAAGGAGTCCTGAGCGGAGCCGAAGGAGTCCTGAGCGGAGCCGAAGGAAGTCGAAGTGCGCACCAAATCGGTGAGGATATATTGATATGCACCCAACAAAAAACCGCCTGTTCCACAGGCAGGGTCAGCAATGCGTTGTCCTAATTGAGGAGCAACCAGTTCAGCCATCAGTTTAATAATGTGGCGTGGCGTGCGGAACTGTCCGTTTTTTCCTGCGGTGGCAATTTCGCTCAACAGCATTTCATACACATCTCCTTGTATGTCCTGAAAAGCATGACCGCCTTCGGTGGCATCTTTTTCAATTTCCTTGAAAATATCTTCTACAATGTTGATGGCCGAAACCAGCAAACTGGCTTTGGGCATAATGAACACTGCATTTGCCATGTGTTTGGTAAAGCTGTCTGAACTATGATTTGTTTGATTTTCGTGATTACCCTGATTTGGTTTTTCAGTTCTTGAAGCATCTTTAATCATATTAATCTTTGAATCATGTGAATCATGGTTCAGACTATTTATTCCTTTCAAAAACGGAAACACTTTCATTTGCACATGCATCAGCATTTCGTCTGCGGGCTTGTGTTTAAAAACACTCCAACGCAATTCGTTTTTATCAATGCTTTCGTTGCTGCCCGGTATCTGAAACTTACCTTTGAAACGGCTGGTGTACTTTTCTCCTGTAAACTCGGCATCCCGTTCCCGTTTGGCATCCAAATCGTCCAACCGTTTCATGAAAATAAGGTAGGTAATTTGCTCAATGGCGGTTAAAGGGTTGGCAATGCCGCCCTCCCAAAAGTTCTGCCAGAGCTTGTCTATAAGCGATTTTAATTGTGTGTTGTTTTGGAGCATATTGTCTGAATCAGGATTTACTTGATTTTTGGATTAGCGCGATTTTCAACCGTATTATATTTTGGGTTAAATACCTTTTTGTATTGCAAACTTGCAGCACCGAAATTGAATAACCCTGTGGGGAAGTCGTAGGCAACCACATAATTTTTTGCTTGTGCCAAATGAACATCGTCGAGGTTGATAATAGCTTTTAATTCAACGATAACTTTTTCCTCTACAACAAAATCAGCCCTTCTTGTTCCAACTTCAATGCCTTCATAAAAAATGGTTTGTTCTATTTCTCTTCCAAAAGACAAGCCTGTTCTTTCAAGTTCAATTGCCAGGCAGCGCTGATAAATCACTTCCTGAAATCCATTTCCAAGAGTGTTATGTACTTTCATAGCAGAGCCGATTACTTTGTATGTGATTTCTTCGTCCTTCACTTGCTTTTTTTCTTTTTATCATGTTTATCCTCTAATCTTTTCAATCCTGATTCCGACAGTTTTTTAGCATTAAGCGAGGTAACTACATTTTTACCTGTTTTGGCTTCCAGTTCTTTGCGTGCAACCTTTGCTACATTACCGCCCTGTTTGGCTACATTCTTGCTTTCTTCAAAATCTTTCGGATTAGTTGCGACTGAGATGTCTTTTGTGGATGCTTCGGCAAGCATGTTCAGGATGAGTTCCGTATTGGTCATGTTATCGCGTAGGTTTTCCTTTTTCAAACCTTTCAGAATTTTGTATTCTTTGGTGGTTCTATCGCTCCAGGCTTTGGTAATAATATCGGTAAGCGTAGCAAACTGAACACCTTCTTTCAATCCTCGCTTTTGCCATTCGTCTGTCAAATCTTTTCGTATCTCAATGCTTTTGAGGCGTTGGTTAATCCAGTTTTCCGAATAGCCAAGTTTCATGTATTGTTCAAGAGCCCTGTCAATGCTAAGTTCAGGGTCTTGCATTTCGTCTAAACGCTCTGCTGCTACCTGTGCCAGCCATTGTTTAAAGGGTTCTGCTTTGGGCGATGGAATGGATTGAATAAGACGAAAAAGCTGTTCGGTATCAGCAACATCGGTCAATCTCATTTTGCCGTCAGAGGCCGGCATTTTCAAAGCGTTACAATTTGTAACGCTTTCATTTCCCTCGTCTTTTAATCTCTTTTTTAATACCCGCCAATACACCTGCGGATTAGGACTATCAGTCAAAACAGCTATAACATCAACAATCGATAAATACCATTTTTCATTTTCGGCATCCCAAAGCGTTCTAACCTTTTTGTCCTCAAATAGCTTAATATCAGTTTGTTTGTTCATGCTGCCAATACTTGTTTGGTTAAACTTAAAATTTCTTCAATTTCTTTTTGATTAAAAATTCCTCTGATGCCTTCGGGATGCAGCATGGTAAAAGGAGATTCTATCAGGTTGCGTTTGCTCACATCACCTTTTTCCAATACATAATTCTTGAGTAAGTCAAGAAACTGAAGTTGTCGGCTGCTGAGGTAACTGTGTTTGGCAACAAAGTCATCAAATGCTTTGGTAACGGTTTCGGCAAAGGTTTCCAATTGCTCAATTCCCAAAATATGTTTGATGAATTGCACCAATGCCGCTTTGCGGTGGTTATAAACCTTGCGAAGCAAATCAATGGTAATATGCGGATGTTCGTTGTGCAATTCTTCGGCTAATTGCTCCACCTCTTTGGGTGTAATTTCTTGCCCCTGTTTTAGTTTTTGTAATATCGGACTGCTTGAAACCAATTCATTGATTTTCCTCTCAACAAGTTCACGGTATTTGGCTACACTCAAGGCTTCGTGTTGTGGCCCAAACTCCACAAATTCCTTTTCTGCAACAAGGTCTTTCAGGTTAAATTTTGCAGGAGCTAACGGAATAACCGCTTCACGGAATTTCATCAAAGGGGAAAGTTTCTGAATCAGTTCTTCAAACTTATCTTCATTTATGCTTGCCCAATAAAAATTGGTTTGTGCCTGTCGAATTAATTCCTGCTCTCTTGCCACAATGTTGATACTCAAAGGAAGTTCGCCAATTTCTTCAATGATGCTTTCTTTCAGCGTTTCAAACTTTTCGGTTTCACCTGCCAAATGAGCCAATGAAACTTCCACAATGTCTTTTTCAAATCGCATGGCTTTGAAATCCACATCTGAAACCGTTCGAAGCAATGGTTTTACAACGGCTTCCAAAAATTCCATTTTGTCAGAAGTCAGGTTGCTCCAGAAGTTTTCATCTTCTAAGCGCTGCAGTTCGTGTTTGGCTTCCATAATCACTACCGAATTTTTAGGAAGCAATTCAACTTGCTTTCTGATTTTCTGAACTTCTTTATGTACAATCTCAGAATTGCTTTGAGTTTGGGCTTCTTTAATTTTTTCCAATCGCACGCCAAACAAGCGAACAGGCAAGGGAATTTGACCATTTAGTTCTTTGCCTCTTGGTTTGAGTTTGAAATATTCAAAATTGTCCCAGCAATCGAGAATCAGGAAATTGTCTTTTTGTGTACACCAAGGTTTTATTTTTTCAGGTTCAAGCAATCGTGTTCCTCTGCCTATCATTTGCCAAAATTTGGTGTAGCTGTAAACTGGTTTTGCGAAAACCAAATTCACCAACTCCCGAACATCAATACCCGTATCGAGCATATCCACACTAATGGCAATGCGTGGCATGTCATTGTGAACAAATTGGTCAAGCAAACCACCTTTACCGTAAACCCGTGGGTCCTCACTAACTAAAACTTTGGCTAATTCGCCTTTGTATTCAGGATATAGTGAATCAAAAATTTCTTCTATTCGCCTCGCATGTGCTTTTGAAATGCAAAAGAAAATTGTTTTTCCCGGTAATACTCCGTTGGCATCTTTGATGCTTTCTTCCATGAATTCACGGACAATCAAAGCGTTTGTGCCACGGTTGATTACTTTCTTTTCAATTTCTGTTCCTTCGTAATTGATTTCTTCAATTTCCTTTCCTTCCAACAGCAGTTTTTGTTGGTCTTCCAGCGAAATTGTCCGTTTGCTTATTCCTTCATTCTGAAACTTCGTTTTGATTTTCATTACCTGAAAATTGCTCAGGAATGGCGGAATATGATTTACAGCTTCTTCGTATGAATAAGCAAAAGTTGGAACGCCATCTTCACATTCAAACAACTGAAATGTGTTGTGGTCAATTACATCCGTTGGGGTGGCTGTCAAGCCAAGCGTAATCGTATTGAAGTAATCCAGAATTTCCTGATAGGTATTGTAAATGCTTCGGTGGCTTTCGTCCACCACAATCAAGTCAAAGAAATGAGGGCTCAATGATTTACCTTCATTCCGAATTACATTCAACATGGTTGGATAAGTAGAAACATAAATCCGCCTGTCTGTTGCAATTTCTTTTTCGCCTTGTTTTGGCCAGCGTGGTTCGTTGGGTAAATGCTCTTTGAATGCTTCAAGTGTCTGGTCACGAAGTGCGATTCTGTCAACCAAAAACAAAACCCTTTCCACCCAACCTGCTCTCATTAATGCGTCAACCAAGGCAATGCAAGTTCTTGTCTTGCCTGTGCCTGTTGCCATTACCAATAAGAATTTGCGTTTCCGTTTTTCAACGGCTTCCATTACAGCACGGATGGAAGCAATTTGATAATTCCGGCCTGCAATTTTGGTGTTGATAAGTTCACCTGCTAATTGTTTTCTTGCTTTGCGAATGTATGCGTAGCGTTCAAGGTCGTCCCGGGTCGGAAAACCGTAAACTTTTTTTGGCGGATAATTGTCTAAGTCCCAAAAATAAATGTCGTGTCCGTTGGTGTAAAAGCAGAAAGGCAAGTCAACGCCTTGTGTTTGTTTGATGTTGTAGCAATATTGCTTGGCTTGTTCTCGTCCGAGTGCTGCGTCAACCGAAGTCTTTTTGGCTTCAACAACTGCAAGCGGTTTTCCGTCTTTGCCCAATAAAACATAGTCGCTGTATTGGTGTCCAGCGTATGGAGTTGTTGGCTCTTCTACAACTGTCAAGTGAATATCAAATTCCTCAATTACCTGAGTTCGGTCAGTCACATTCCAGCCCGCTTGTTTTAAGCGATTGTCAATGATTTCTTTCCTTGTCAGTTTCTCGTTTTTCACTTTTACATTCTAAAATTTATAGTTGGTCAAAATACGCAAAAATCCGTCTTGTTGTCCGGATGCTCTGTAAGTGCCTTGGCAAGAAACGGTTCTTTTGGCTTTGCTCACGCACAGTTAGTTTTCAGCAGTATTCGCGAATGCTTCGCATTTCATAATATTTTGTGCGTTACGGAAAATAAAAAATACAAAAGTGCCGGGCAATGAGTGTAGGATTACTCGCTGTCCTTTTATTGTATCGTTTCTATGTCCGTATTCACCTGTCAAAATGGTTGACTTTTTCTTTGTTTAAATTGGTAGTTTTCTTGCTGTCGTGTCGTTCGCTAAGATTGCTGATAACGGTCGAGTATGAAACATTTGGCATTTCGAAGCGATTCCCTATCAAGTTACATCTACTTTTGATGCGAGCTGCAAGGCTCTATAAACCACTGACTGTCAAATGCATTATACACAATGTTGAGTTTTCGTGCTTTTTTTAATTCAATGTTTTATCAATCTTCGATTTTATTGCATAATAATTCATCACCCAGCAAGCGCGTCCTAATATAATTGCAGGATGAATTTTATGTTTCGCCCCAAACTCAAAAATCTTATCATCATTTAATGGGGTATAAAATTTTTCTAATTCGCTCCATTGAGAGTCAGATATTAAAGACTTTTGAGCATATTCATCTGCCTGTAATTCAAAAGCGTCTTTATCTTTTAAACCAATAATATCAATAAAACGCCGTTCTTTATCATCCTTCAAGTGAAGCTCAATGTGTCCAATTTCATGTAAAATGGTAAAAGCAAAATTATCAATTCTTTTATGTCTAATAGATAGTGCAATAGTAGGATTATTCCCACTCCAAAATGAAAATCCATCTATTGGCGTTTTATCAAACTTATCAAGATAAACCAACTTAATTCCAAAATTCTCAAGTAATTTTCTTGTTCTATCTTTAACATCGATATTTTCAAAAAATATTTTTTGCAACTCACTTTTTAATTGCTCTATTTTTGATACTTCAAAATTTGTAACCTTAATTTTATCAGACTCAAATTCCGCAATTTTACTCCAAGCCAACATATTTACCTGGTTTATTTGAAGCTTTTCAGATTTGCGATAAAACGAAAGCTTTTTATGTTCTGCTAAAGTATTAACCAGGTTATCAATAGTTTCTACTTTGTAAATTTTCTTAATTTTAAGTATATCCTCTTCAAGGGTGCCAATAAGATATCCTAATTTTTTCAATTGATTTACCGGAACACACTCCTTTATTATGTTCCATGTCTCAATAAGTTCTATTTTACGGACATTCTTCTCTTTCAACCTTGCCTTATCAATATCATATTGACTTTGAAATCTCATCCAATAATCAGCTGAAATTCCTAATGCCTTTTCCAATAAGATTGCAAAATCGGCAGTAATTGCTCGTTTGCCTTTCAAGATTTCGTTCAAAAATGTTGGCAATACGCCTAACTCGTGAGCAAGTTCTTTTTGAGAAATATTTCTCGCACCTATTTCATCCAAAATAACTGTACCTGGATGGGTAGCTTCAAATGGTATCATATTTTTTGTTGTCATTGCATGTTTTATTTGTAATGATTACTCAATTCAACTATTGAACAAATTGTAATAATGTCGGGCTCTTCTCCTTTAGTCTTACTATAGAATTCTATCCTATATTGCTGGTTGACTCTTACAGATTCAAGTCCGGCTTTAGCTCCAACTAATTTTTCATAGTTTAAGCTTTTAAATGGAAACAAATCTTCAATTCTATTAGCATTGCGCAATTTATCAATCGTAGTTTTAAACTGCTTTGCCACTGATGGTTGAAAACGATACTTTTTATTACTCGTTTTTCCAACCTCATACAATTCTCTCAGATAGTCTTTTTCAAATTCAATTTCCACGAAATCATTTTTTTACAAACTTACAACAATATTCAAATAAATTCACTTTTTTAGTGAATTATTTGTTTGGTGGTCGTTTTTCAGCATGGAACACAACAGTCCCGGGCTTTGCGTCCGGGAGGGTTTAGCTTCGCTGATTTTCAATTCGGAGCGCACCGCGAAGCAGCCACGAAGTGAAAACTGTCAACCCAGCACAAAAGTTGCAGCGGGCTACAACCCTTGAATAACCTATTATCTCGCCAATTTTCTATACCGCGTGCTGTGGTGCGTTTTTTTTCAAGCTGTCTGGATTTATTTGAATTTGTCCACCGATTGCTCTTAGTACTTTCATAATTGTCTCAAATTGAGGCTTAGCGCCATAAGATAAGGCTTTGTATAAACTTGGTCTGCTTAGTCCAGTTTCTTGAGCAATCTTTGTCATTCCTATTGATTTTGCAAGATGTCCAATTGCTGTAATTAGGTCGGAATCATTTCCTTCGGCTAAAACAGCATTAAGATATTCTGCAATCATTTCGTTATTATCCAAATAGTCAGCAATATCAAATTTTGAAGTTTCCATTTCTTTAGTTTTTAATTCGTTTTAAAATCTCTTTTGCCTTTTCAATGTCTTTCTGCTGAGTCGATTTGTCTCCGCCGATTAGTAAAATAATGATTTTACCGTCTGAGTCTTTGAAATAAACTCTGTATCCTTTAGCGTAGTCAATTTTTAACTCCCAAATCCCATTACCTACAGGCTCGCAGTCTCCAAAGTGCTCGTCGTTCTCAATCTTTTGAATACGAAACAAAATTTTGGCTTTAGCTCTTAAATCTTTAAGTTTTCTCAGCCATTTGTCAAAAGCGTCTGTTTTCTCAATTATGTACATTTTCTACTCTGCATTCACTGTTCTGTATTCATTTGGATACAAATTTACGCAATCTATCTATTCGAGAAATAATGAATTCAAAATTTAAATGAAAAATCTGTGTTTCTAAAACGCTCATTATATGTCCTTTAAAATGCACCACAAGGGTTTCAGGCTTGGCACATTGGCGGATTTAGCTTCGCTGATTTTCAATTCGGAGCGCACCGCGAAGCAGCCACGAAGTGAAAACTGTCAACCCAGCACAAAAGTTGCAGCGGGCTACAACCCTTGAATAACATACTGTCCCTGCAATTTTTTATACCGCGGGTTGTGGTGCGTTTTTTGTTCTTATTTTACTAATCTTTTCAAATATCGCAGTTTGGGTCCTGCGCTCTTCTTCAATATCATAATCATCTTGCAATCCTAACCAAAATTTTGCTGAATTACCAAAGTATGAACTGAATCGCAAGGCAGTATCCGCTGTGATTCTTCTTTTCCCTTTAATTATTTGAGATATTCTTGTTTGAGGTATCTCGGTATCCTTAGATAATCTATACGCTGTGATTTCAAGCGGAATAAGAAATTCTTCTAATAAAATCTCTCCCGGGTGAATATTTTTTAATCTTTCCATTTTAACCTCCATTATTAATGATAATCAACTATTTCAACTTCAAACGCATTGTTATTCTCCCATCTGAAAACAATTCTCCATTGATCATTTATCCGGATACTATAAAAATCTTTGCTTTTACCTTTTAATTTTTCTGGTTTATTTGAAGGAGGTATCATTAAATCAGCAATCTCAAAAGAGTTATTTAACATTCTTAATTTCCTGCGACCAATTTGTTGAATCTCAAGAGGTAGCCTTTTAACTCGTTCTCCTAACCAAATTTTCTCTGTATCCTTTGACCCAAAAGAAAGAATCATGCTATCATGTTGCGTTAGTGATGTCAAAGATAAGTGTTTTTCATGAATTTGCCAAATGAACTTCGGCTCGAAAATGCACCACAAGGGTTTCGGGCTTGGCGCATTGGCGGATTTAGCTTCGCTGATTTTCATTTCGGAGCACACCGCGAAGCAGCCACGAAGTGAAAACTGTTAGCCCAGCACAAAAGTTAAATTGAAGAACTGAACTTTAATTCATAATTCAGATTCTGATTTTTCACTGTTTTTAAACTCTACTTTGTCTTCGCTGCCTATAAGCTGTTTTAATTCTACTTTTGTTATAGCTCAGTCATTAAAACAACATTTCTTATACTTTTTCCCACTTCCGCAAGGGCAAGGTTCGTTTCGTCCTGTATCGGGAGTGGTCTTTTGGTAGGGCAGGTTGTTATCAAGTGAAAAGAGCGATTGGTCTTTTTTCGAATGAGATATTCCAATTTCATCTTGTATTCGTTGAACGGGAGGGTTGGCATCCTTAAATTTATTCAGAATCTTCCTGGCTTCTGCATGAGATTTGCCGTAAGTACTTTCGAAAAGAGGTTTCAGTTCAGACCAAACCTGATTTTGAGGCCAACTAAAAACAAAATCCATTTGCCATAATTCATTTCCCATGTAATAGATAACCTCATTACGGTGATACCGGTTGTTCTCACGCATTAAATCAGCCGTGGCGGTAGAAATCAGGTTGCTTTTTTCAAGAAATTCAAACACATAATGCAGTGCCCAAATTTTACCAAACATCTCCAAACTATTTGAACCTAAAAAATAATCAAATCTTTCATCAAGGGTTTTACTAAAGGTTTTTACATCAATATAGAAAAAATCAGTCTTTCGCCTTGACTTACCAAACAAGTCTTTCACTGCAATTATATTCCAGAATGCTTCCGATACAGAAAACGGTATGTTGTAATTATCGAGCATGTACTTCAGGAAATATACATTAAGCTCTATAAAAACATCCTTAAAGTTAGAATTTACCTTCTTTAGTATTTCAACAGGGTTTAAAGGAGTGGTTAATGCCTTTTTCTCAATATTAAAAATAGTTTTATCCTCTACCAGACCAATATCAGCGGCAAGTCTGAAAATATCTTGAAAATCAGTAGAGCCTGTTTCTTTAAATATTTGAAATTCATTCTGAAGGCTATTGAGGTATAGTCCCTGAACGAAAACAGTTTCAGGATTACCCCAGAGTTTTTCATCATCCTCAAGCGGTTTGTACACAGCCTTTGCATAGTTTAAGGCATCTTCGTACAGGCCATAATACAGGAGTTGAAAATATAGCCGAATGGTTAATGTGTCGATGCCGCTTACAGGATGTTGCGAAATGAACCCGATTCTTTGACGCAATTTTTCCAGGTTTCCGTTTTTTAGGTAGTAATCACATAAATCGCGTTCAATGAACTCATACCTTTGTGCATATTCATCGGGATGTTGATTTGGATACCATTGAATAAATTCTTCACAGGCAGCAATATTATCGGTGTAGGCTTTAACACTCCGCAGCTCTTCAAAAATATCAAGCCAATCAAACTCCATATCAGGATGGTGGGTGCTCAGCCATTTAAAAAACGCAAACTTTTCGTGTTGTGGGAGCTGATCATAAAATTTATAAACAGCCTCAATATCTTTTTCCTTCCAGTTTACTTCTGTGTATTTCATGGTCGCTTAATTTAATGTCTGAATCAGAATTTACTGTATTTTTAAACCTTCTGAATTTTTGCAGTAAGTGTAAAAGTCATATTTTATTTTTTGAATTAATAAATTGTCGTGTAAATTTAAAATTTTTTAAAACAAATTATCATTTTACAACTGAAAATCCTCAAAAAAGATTCAAAGTCTATTTTAAGGGAAGGGTGCAACACTCAATAGCACAATTTGCTTTGCATGTAAACCTTTCGGATGGACGAGTATTGTCTGATACCACCAGCATCATCAGGATTGTCCCAAATTGACATACCATTGCATAACCATGCTCCATGAAACATGAATTAGGATGAAAAAAATAGTAATTCTGCTTTTTTTGATTGGCTGCAACTTCCAGCAATTGGTTGCACAAAGCCCTCTTATTCAGAGCTACCGGGTGAATTTATTCTTTGGCCAACGCGACTTGAACATTGAGAGTTTTCCTTTAGGCCCTAACCTGGATTTTGTAAATTACATGAGTCATTATGATGATCTATTCGTACCATTAGGAATACCTTATATTGGTTTTTCAGCGCATCTGCAACTCAGAAATGGTCTTGAATTGGATTTTCAGGCGTTTTCCAACGACGATATATATCCTACCGGAGGAAAATTATCTGCACAGTATTTTATCAATGACTTTTGGGGTTTTGGAATTGGAGCCTATGGGCGCCCGATTGCAACTTTCGGTCAGGATGATTTTCATCAAAACAGGGACCACTTAGAGTTTCAGACCTGGGGCGGGTTTGAGTTGGAAGGAAACATTTACGATATGGGTTGGAAAGTTGGTCCGGTGTTTCGGTATGTGAACAGGGGATTTTTTGCAAACCTGAAATTGAATTTTGGATTTTCCGGATTTGTTCCCATTTCGGCAGAAGTGCTGCAAAAACAGATTCATTCAAATTTTCGCAGGGTTATTAGGTACGAAACTTCTTTTGACCAGCAATTTTTCTTTTTTCCGGAATTTCGTGCCGGTGTGGAACTTCTTAACCTAAGAAATGTTGCAATTGGTATTCAGATGTACTCCAATTATTTTACTTCCCGTCGCAGCCTAAATTATACCAGAACCACATTTAACTGGTCGTTTGATAATTACGAAATAGAAAAAATTGAAAGCCCCAAACATAGTTACAACATCTTTAACCTGGATGTAGGATTGTTTTTGCGCATAAACACCAGGGAATAATGGAATTGTAATCGTTGGTATTTTGACAGGCCCGCGCTTTAGCGGCATCCATTACTTTATTTTTGTCCTGAAAGTTCCATTAGAAAGGTCAGCATTTCCGGTGCTTCGCATCATGAACAATATAGCGTGGGTGAGAGCCGCTCCTATCCTGCCGGTTTCATTGAAAGCCTCAATGTTGAATTGCAACTTAATGTAGCTGACCCCGTGCAACTCGATTTTTGCCATAACCCGCATGCCAAACGGAGTAGCTGATATTTTGCATCATGTTCACCTAATTACTTAGTTAGTTTCTATTGTACTTAAAATTCTGATAAATCTGAAAGGCATTGTAAACTGTACCCTTACAGGCTGGTCTCCCTGACGACCGGGAATCCATTGCGGCATGCTTTTAACAACCCTTACTACCTCTTCGTCCAAGCCGCCACCTACTCCCCTTATAACTCTTACATCTGTTATTGAACCATCTTTCTCAACAATAAATGAAACAAAAACAATTCCCTGAATCCCTGCTTTAAGTGCTCGCAATGGGTAGCGTAGGTTCTCCGCAATAAACCGATTGCGCGCATCATCTCCGCCTGGAAATTCAGGAAGATGCTGAACCACAACAAAAATTGTATCCCCGGGATAATGAGGTAAAGCGGCGGGTGCTTGCATTTCCACCAATTCTGCATTTGTTGTATCAAGTTTCAGTTGAGTGTCAATGCCGGCAATAGTTTCCTGTGGAGCCATTGTGGCCATTAGTGCTATTGCCATACCTATCCCGAAGGACAAGCGCAGTTTGTTTAGAATTCCAACTCTTTGTGCCATTTTTGTTTTCATAATTTTAAATGGATTTGAAGGTTTGAACTGGACTAATGCGGTTGGGCAGTTTTTTTTTCAAATATAAGATAATTTTCCATTGTTGGTAAAAGAGGGAGGTCCGGCGGGAGACCAATAACTCACGATTTTTGTTAACTATTTTGTCATGCCGCAGCCATATACCGCTCTGCTGGTGGATTGCAGTCTTCCTCTGATGGATGTTTATGCCGTTTCCAAGCCTTATATGCACCCAATATGTTCGCCTGAAGTGAAATGAGTACCCTGTAGGCAAAAAAAAAAGCGGCAGTTGAGGCCGCCTTTCAAAAATAAGTCATTTTTTAGTCGAGAACAAACCTGATGGGCATTGTGAACTCTACTCTTACAGGCTGGCCTCCCTTAAGGCCGGGCGCCCATTTCGGCATGCTTTTAACAACCCTTACTGCCTCTTCGTCCAAGCCGCCACCAACTCCCCTTACAACTCTCACATTTGTAATTGAACCATCTTTCTCAACAACAAATGCTACAAAAACATTTCCCTGAATCCTTGCGCTGCGCGCTGCCTCAGGATAACTAATATTCTCCCGGAGAAATTGAATACGCGCTCCTTCGCCTCCTGGAAATATAGGAAACTGGTCAACCTTTACGAAAATTGTATCCTTTGGAAATGGATTTGAAGCAGCTTCAGCTTGCATTTCCAGAATTTCTGCATTTTTTGCATCAAGTATCTGAATAGTGTTTTTGCCGGCAATGGTTTCCTGCGGAGCCATTGTGGCCATGAGAGCAAGTGCCATACCTATCCCGAAGGACAAGCGCAGTTTGTTTTGAATTCCAACTTTTTGTGCCATTTTTGTTTTCATAATTTTTAATTGGATTTGAGGGTTGATTATGTGAAAAAAACAGATTCCAAAATGGTGATATACAAAAATGCTTCACAAAACCTGCTATACCTTTAATCGTCCGAAGAATGCCTTTTGTGCTGATTAACATTTATTAACGACTTAAAACTTGCACAATAATTATGCCAGAAAGCGACTCCTAAAAACACCCTGACCCATGCGAAATTTTTGGTGTTGAGTTGAGGGTTTCAAATTTTTATTCATTTTTGTAATCAATAACTACGGTTTTTAGGTCAGTATAAAACACAACTATGAAAAAGTTTGCAGTAGTATTAGCAGGATGCGGTGTTTTCGATGGTTCTGAGATTCATGAGGCCACTCTCAGTTTGTATGCCATAAAAAAGCTGGGCGCAACATACGATATTTTTGCCCCCGACATGGAGCAGTACCATGTGATAAACCACCTTACGGGCGAAACCATGCCTGAAAAGCGAAATGTTCTTGTGGAATCAGCCCGCATTGCCCGGGGCAATATCAAACCGCTGGACCAATTCGACCCTTTAGCCTATGATGCCCTTCTGATTCCAGGAGGATTCGGAGCCGCAAAAAACCTTTCCACATTTGCATTCGATGGGGCTGACTGCAAGGTAAACGATGGCGTTGTAAAGGCCGTTAAAGGCATGCACCAGGCAGGCAAACCCATCGGCGCCCTGTGCATTGCCCCGGTGCTTCTTTCGAGGATTTTAGGACTTGGGGAGGTTACCATCGGGTCGGACAAGGGGGTGGCCGAAGCCATCGAAAAAATGGGTGGCACCCATTGCAATACCGCGCATGGCGAGGTGGTTGTGGACAAGAAAAACAAACTGTTCACCACCACCTGCTATATGCTCGATGCAGATAATGCTCAAATAGGACTTGGCGCTGAAAACATCGTAAAGGCAATACTTCAAAATCTTCTTTAAGAAATTACCTTTTGGGGGAGAGTTATCGGCATAAGAGAAGCAAGCCCCCTCACTCCTTACTTTCTTTAGGGCGGAGAAACCAGGCAACCCAAGTAACTCCATCCTTTAGAGCGGAGAAACCAGGCAACCCAAGTAACTCCGTCCTTTAGAGCGGAGAAACCAAGCGACCCAAGTAACTCCGTCCTTTAGGGCGGAGAAACCAGGCAGCCCAAAAACCATCGGGCTTTAGCCCTGAAATTATCCGAATAAAAAACTCTTCACCGGAACTCATACCTAAACCCGCAGAAATTGAGGTGCCTTCTGGTGGGAGTCCAATTACACAAAACAGGTTTTGATGGCACTGGAATTTCCTCATTGCCCGGGATTCTCCAAAGCCTCTATAGGCGATTGCCGTAGCACAGCCTGGATGCAAACACTGGGAAAAGCGCAGGGGCTGAAAACACATAAAGCCCGTCATTGCGGGCTTTATGTGTTGAAATTTTCGGTGTTTTACCTTTCAAATATATAGTAGCTCCAAGGTTGGAGGGTCATAGCATGGTTTGCGGCGAGGGAAACAGGCGAACCTGCAAACACATCGGTAAACGAACCTGCGAAGCGGTCGCCCTGTAGCACTACTTCCTGTACATTGGCAGAAAGGTTGAGAACAACCACTACCTTATTGCCTTCCTTCTCCCTTACAAAAGCAAAAACAGAAGCATCGGCACCGGTGTGGATTCTTTCCATGGGGCCTCCGGCAACACCATTCCAGAGAGCCTGATTGCGGCTCTTGAGGTGCAGCAGGGTGCTGAAGAATTCCTTCATTTTAAAGCCATTCCAGTCAATCTGGTCTTTTTCAAAAAATTCGAGCCTTCTGTTGAAAGCCGACTCCTGCCCGTTGTAGAGCAAAATCATTCCGGGAACGGTGGCTGTTAACACAGAGAAAGCCTCAACCGCAGGGCCCAGCCGTTCGAACTCAGTTCCAGCCCAGGAGTTTTCATCGTGGTTGGTGGTGAAGTGCATTTTGAAAGAACCCACCGGGAATGGAGGCAGCGTATCGGCAAAGAAATAAGTATCCAGTGCAGTAACATCGGCTTCGCCCTGTGCAATATCGTTCATCATGTGGTGTAGCCTCCAGCCATACGACATTTCAAAAGCATTCACATTCAACTCTGGTGTTTCTGCCTCAGCCAGCATAAATAGGGGCTTCACCTGCTCGAGTTCGCTGATAGCTCTTTCCCAGAATGCAGTCGGAACCAGATATGCCACATCGCACCTGAATCCATCTACGCCTACTACTTCTACCCAGAAACGCATTTCAGCAATCATGGCGTCCCAAAGCTCCATATTATCATAGTTCAGGTCTTTCACATCCCACCAATCGGCATTGGGGGACATAAAGTTTCCGTCAGCATCGCGGGTGTAAAATTCCGGATTGGTTTCCGCCCAATGGTGGTCCCAGGCAGTATGGTTGGCAACCCAATCAAGCATAACAAACATTCCCCGGGCATGAACCTCCTTAACCAAAGCTTTAAAATCCTCCATGGTTCCGAATTCGGGATTAATTGCAGTAAAATCTTTTACTGAGTAGTAACTGCCGAGAGTTCCTTTGCGGTTTACAACGCCGATGGGCTGTATGGGCATAAACCATAATATATCAACGCCCATGGCTTGCAGCCTGTCCAGATGCTTGGAAAAAGCGTTGAATGTACCTTCGGGGGTAAATTGCCTGATATTTACCTGGTAAATATTGGCATTTTTGCTCCATTCGGGGTGCGACACAGTAGAGATAACTTGCTCTGCAGCTTTTGGGGCAGGCCTGCATCCGGTAATTCCGACAGCAAGCAATACCATGCTGAAAACAGCGATGAGATGGAAAAGTGATTTTTTCATTTTCAGATTATTAGGGTTATTGAAAGAAATTTCTTTTTAGTCGAGGTCAATTTTTCTGTTCAGATAATTACTTACATCCATGGGCATGCGACTATATGGCTTGGCAAAAAACTCAGAGGAGATCAGAAAATCGGCCGTAGAGCGGTTGCATGCAGTAGGCACATTGTAGAGTACAGTAATTCTCAGCAATGCTTTGATGTCCACATCATGTGCCTGGGCGTTCATGGGATCCCAAAAAAAGATCATAAGGTCAATTTTCCCTTCGGCAATCATAGCTCCAAGCTGCTGGTCTCCGCCCAGAGGACCCGATTTCAGTTTTGTAATACAGGTTTTCACAGGTGGCTTACCGGTTTTGGGATCTATCAGGGCCTCCTCCACTAACCTTCCGGTGGTGCCGGTGCAAAACAGTGAGTGTGGCGCTAGCGCTTCCCGGTTCCAGCGGATCCACCCCAGCAGATCTTTCTTGCGTTTATCGTGGGCTACAAGGGCTATGCGTTTCTTGCCTGGAATTTGCTTTATCATAAGTTGCTTGATTCCGCTGTTAATTTTAATTTGCCGTAAGGACTTCGAAGCTGCTTCCCGGCAGGGTTATAGTTAGAGTTTGGTTGGTAATAGAAAAATCATTGCCAAAATGTCCACGAAAGTTTCTGACAGCAAATCTCTCGGGCAGCGGCAGGGTAATTGTTATCGGGCTTCGGTCTTTGTTGAATACTACCAAGGCATGATTTGCGAAATAGCTCCGTGCGTACGCAAATGTCATGGCATCGGCATGCAGGGTTTTGAAATCGCCATAAATAAATGCCAGGTTTTGTGACCTGAGTCGGGTAAGCAGGGAAGTTTGCTCCTTCAACCGGCTTTGATGATGGGTAAGATTGGTGAATATCATGGGCCGGCGGCTGTCAGGGTCGCTCGCTCCCGGAATGCCAATCTCATCGCCGTAATAGATTACCGGAACACCGGGAATGGTCATGATAAATGCCATAAGGGAGGCGAGTCTTCTGTAACCAATAGTATCGCCCACACCAACTTCCCGGTTCCAGCCGGCTTCGATGGGGTTTTCGTCGAAACGCAAAGCGCCCCCCGCAAGAGAAATAAAACGGGCCATATCGTGGTTGCCTGTGATGTTGCCCATGAGGTTGGAAAAGCCATAGAAGTTGAAGGTTTGATGCAGCGACTCATTGAGCATGGTGAATGGCGCATGGTCGGTAGCAAACACAGTGCGTGCG
>Ga0136703_1000116_pt1 | contig 18177 bp, 17 predicted proteins | sample 3C3metaG_FD_101400 | JGI IMG/M metagenome (GOLD analysis project Ga0136703, IMG submission 101400) | Freshwater bacterial and archeal communities from Indian Creek, Illinois, USA - 3C3 metaG | ecosystem: Environmental > Aquatic > Freshwater > Unclassified | place: USA: Indian Creek, Illinois... | reverse complement strand
CAGTACAACATCGAATGATTGATCCAGCTGTGGAACTGAAGTAGCAATATTCACAAAATAGTTATCCGATTCAGACAAACCCATTGTTTTCACCTCATATTCTTTTTCCAATAGAGGAAATACATTCTTGCCCAAAAAGCCGGAGGCACCTGTAAATATTAGTTTTTCCATTTCAATTTGTGATAGATTGATTGATAAAATCCCGGGATTTATATCATTTCTAAATATTTTGACAAAATTTTTTCTTCTGAAAATTGCCTCTCCGCGACTATCCGTGCCTTTCTCCCTTTTGCTTCCAATTCTGGTAAGAAGTCAACTGTCAAGCTGTTTAAAAAATTAATAGTACCTTCGTCATCTTCAGGTGAAAAACAAAAACCTATTTCTTCTTCCTTTATCAGCAAAGCGATTTCACTATCTAGATCGCCGATAAATAAAATAGGTTTACCAGCGGCTAATATATTATATGTTTTAGAGGGTACACCAAGTCCATACATCCCTTTTGACAGAGTGACAATTGCCAGATCAGTTGAATTCAAAATTTCATTCTGATCCTCACGCGAATAACTCCCATGGAAATGAACCCGATTATCTATTTTATGCATTATTGCCCAATTATTTAATTGATCAAACAATGCTCCATTTCCCCATAAATCAAAATATAAATGTTTATTGGATGAAAGATTAAATAATGCCAGGAACCTCTCCAAACCTTGCACTCGCCCTATATTACCAGCATACTGAATGGTAATAAAGCTATCTTTATACCTCTCTTTTAATATCTCTGGCTTTTCGGTATATGGCCTTATTCCTTCAATATCAGCCCAATTCTCAATGATTTTTACCGAAGGCTTTCTTTTTGCATCTTTTACTTTAACTTCAACTACTTTCTTCATATCCCTACCCAGTACTATCAATCCATCCGCTACTGAATAAGCACGATTAAAAATTGAAGAAATAATTTTGTACAAGATGGAATTACAGGATTTAAAGATCCCCGAAGGGATAGTATTTTCCGGGAAAACATCGTACACCAAAACATATAATTGAAACTTTTTTATTTTTTTGATACACGAAAGCAAAACCAATAATGGTGCCGGGTTTGTTACGATTAACACCTTTTCTCCTTCACATGCGTTTTTCCAAAGTGCTTTGGCTAGTTTGAAAGATAAAGAAGTTACCTTTCCAGTCCTTTGTACCAGATTGTTTTTATCACTTTTCTTAGATTTAACCCTGAGGACTTTTATCTCTTTATTTATTTGAAACTTCGAAATGGCTGAAAACTTGTTTTCCTGATATAAATATGAGTCAGTAATTACCATCACATCATACTTATCCGCCATTTTGTCGGCTATTTTGGAGATAATGAATGATGTAGAAGTCTGATCAGGATAAAAAAGTTCAGTTAAAATCCATAATTTAGGCTTTGTATTGTCCATTTCGTGTAATTTAATCATTCCACACAACCCGTTTAATTTAATCCGTATTGACAAATTGGCCACATACCACACATCGTATTCAAACTTTAGCTCCCAGCTTATTGGGATTGACCTCAACTTTTGCAGGATCAAGACCGGGATTATGCTGTAGTAAAAAGGTAACAATTGCCGGCGACATGCATCCAATGAAATCTGAGATGCGATACAGAGCCTTTTCCTTTCTAAGAAAAAAACGGTGTAATAGACTGCCTTGTTTTATCATTCCCAAGTCTATTGCATTTTGCGGAAAAATATCTTTGAGCAAAAGATAAGTAACAGCTTTGACGCGACTCTTTATTGCGTTTACAATGTGTGTAAAAGTAATGGGCGGAGTGGAATAAAGCACCAGATCGAACCGGATATTGGCAAAATGCTTATTTATGGCTCTCAGAAATTGATATTCAAGTATAATTGCTCCAATCCCTTTTTCTATGACATTGGTTTTTTGCAGATTTAGGGTGGCCACTTTTAGTAAATACATACCATTTTGCTCTGTAATACTAGTGGGCATTTTATGTCGGCGCTCTACTGGGGTAACGATATAGACCGTGTGCCCTTGATTTGCGAAATACCGCATCAAATCAGAGTAAAGGTTTCGTTCGTAAACATCTGAAATCCTAAACATTGTAAGAAACAGAATCTTCATTTTGGTGATTATGAAAAATGATTGGGCTTGGTTTTAGCTGCGCTGAGCCGCAATGGGCTTTAGTATTGCAGTCCAAATTCAATGCTGCTCGTAGCGGCATTGCAAATGATGCTGAGCCGGGGAATCGTGTTTGTATGCCAGAGGCGATGAATTCCGGGCTGAAAGCCCAATTTAACACGCTGAGCGGCAATTGCATGGCCACTCGGGGCAGTGCAAATCAAAATTGACATTTAGTATTGCATTGCAAATTCAATGCTGTGCGGGGCGGCATTGCAAATGCGGCTTTAGCTGTAGATTGCCACACATCTCGTTTCACTGGTCTTTTTTAGTGCGCACAATTCTGTTTTTTATAACCTCTATCATATACACAGGTGAGAGGGATTGAAGTAAAAATAAATTATGCTGCCTTGTCTCTTTGAAGAGAGACAAAACAAGAATACTTATAGCCTGGGCACAAATGGTGGCATAGGCTGCACCAATGGCACCGTAGGTGGGAATTAAGATGTAATTCAGAACAACATTGATGATAACTCCTGACAATGTATAAACTAATGCATATCTCTGCATGTTTTCGGTCACCAACCATACGAATCTGGCCGCGCTTAACACGGCAAAACTACCTGCCCAAACGCTTATCGCCAACACAGTAGCAGCCCGCGAAAATTCCTGCCCATATACTACATCCACAATAAAACCGGACAGGAATGATATAAGTATTCCGAAGATACCACTAAGCCAAAAAACCACAGAATACATGCCCCGTATTGCTGCAATATACTGTACTTTGTTTTGGTCGGCTTTGTACTGCATAATTATAGGGCGAAAAGAGCCAATAAGCGCCATCGGCACAAAGTGCCACATTTCTGCAAGCTTAACCGCCGCAGCATATATGCCAACCTCAGATTTATCATTTAACATTGCACCCAGCATTACCTGATCAATGCGCATATAAACCATAACCATAAGTGCTGAGATTGCAACAGGCCAACATTTTGAAAGAAGGTCCCTTGCAAAAACCAAGCTGAACTTCCATTTGGTTTTATCTACCCTGACTAAAGAATAAGCTATGGCAATAGCAGAGCCGGTTATCAATGCATCAATCAGAAATATAAATGCATAAGCTATCAGGGAGCCTTCCCAAAAGACAATCGCGAGTTTTAATGCAGAAATGGCTGTAAAGGTGGCCATTTTAATTATGGAAACCATCTTCAATGCCATTTTGGCATGCGCCCAGAATTCAAATATATCCAGCGCCCTTAAAGTCACCAATGCTGAGCATATTAATCCAATCGTTAGCAATGCCTTGTCGCCTTGCGACAAAATTGCTATGGTAATAAGAGCAAAGGCTGTTAAGACCAAGCCCACTGTTACTCTTAAAATCAGACTGGTAAAAAGAATGGTACCCTCATCGGTTTGCTTATCAACAAGCGCTTTTACCACCAGCGTATCCATACCCAAAGCGGCGAGTGCTGTAAATAACGAAACGATGGCGACAACATAGCTTAACTGACCGAAAAGGGTAGGTCCAAAATATCTGGCGACAACCGCCGCTACAAAAACACCAATGAGCATGAAATATATATTCTGCCCTATAACCCAGCCGCTATTTTCGGCTATCTTCTTTATCCTACCGGTTACATAAAACATACAGTCTGTTTACAAAAAAACTTGCTTCAAGGCGTTTGTGGCAGATGTACCTGCCGACTATGGGGAACTTTGGATTTGTTCGCCAGATTAGACTAATAAACACCAACATCATCAATTAAAGCCGCTGTTATCTATGCTGAAAATTCAACTTTGAACAATGTTTGAATTAGATAAGACCCGCAATACTTAAATAAAGATTATTGATGTACCTTTTTTTTGGAAAGGCACCTAATACCTCTCAGATTACTTTATACACATTCTACGCCTTTCGCTGTGAAAGAATAACAATAACTTCTTTAGCCTTGGCATTGCCATGAAGGCTTATCTACCGTATTTTCTGGCATAGCTTACTTAATTAGTCGCATTGCACGCCGCAACAATCTATTGTAAATCTCCAGCACCAAGCGCTTTCCCGACATGTAATCAAGGTTGTTAAACCGCTTATAAATTCCTGGATGTACATAATCAATATAGTTGACATTGGCAACTTGTGATTTAAGATTTTCAGCACTACACAAATACGATTTGTCAACATATAGAAAGCTGTTCTGGCAATACCATGGTTCTACACCAGGTTCATTCCAAATACGCGGCCTTATTGCATCAATGGCAATATAACCCAAATTAGCGAAGCGGGTAGCCCAATAACTTTGCCATTGTTCATTAATATGGTTACTACCTTCTTGAAAAGGAATGGCTGCTGAAAAAAAAACAACTGGGGCAAGCCTTGTCAAAACCTTTACCAAATAATCCCCAGCTGGTACGGTCAAATGCTCTGCTACCTCTAATGACATTGCTAAATCAAACTTGCGCTTAATCTCCCAGTCTCCCTCTAAGTCCATGGCAATAAAGTTCTCAATGTACAATTTGTCTTTCTCAACATGGTGCCCGTCTATACCGAGAATCTCGCTAACACCTTGTTTCTGAAATACACTAAGCCATGTTCCTACCCCGCAGCCAACATCAATTACGCTTCTTGGCTGTAGCAGATCTATGATATGTGGAACCACCACCTCAGCAGAACGCAGAGAGCCTTCACGCTGATTATTATAAAAAGTACTATCATAATGCTTTTTCATTATCTAATTAAGTTTAGATGTGCAATATTCAACAGAAAATGCCGGGAGATTTGCGAATTTATCACCGTGTTCTTTTATTAAGGCTGTATTATTTAACTTAGTAAGAATATTTACAGCTTCATCATCTATAATGTAATCAACATCTATTGATGATATATTTTCTCGGATAGTATTAATTTCACAAGTCTTGATCGATTCTATAAAAGAAACAATTGATTGATCATTTGATGCATCAATCACATACCCGCACTGAAGTTTTTTGACTTTCTCAGCTAAAAATGTATTCTCCGATACGACAATTGGTTTGTTGAACCATAGTGCTTCATATAATTTGTTTGGTTCTGCGATTCTCTCGTTTAAATTTTGAGCCTCGTAACATGCAATTACAACATCCAGATTGTTATATATCTCATTTAAATCTTCGGGGTTCTTAAAGTGACCAAAATATTTCACATTGTCATAATCCTCTGATATGCTAATAACTTGGTTAGTGAGTTGAGAATCACCATAAAAATAAAACTCGTGCTGAGGATAATGAACACCGATAATTTTAGCAAATCTAAAAACCGTATTAGGATAACGAAAAGCACCCACATAAGCAAACCTAAGTTTATTTCTGCTTAAGACATAATCAATCTTATCCCTGCTTCCTTTAGATAAAAAAACATTAATTTTATTAGGCTGAATTACTACATTATTAGGCACATCTTTGCCAAACAAAAATTTTGAAAAACCCTCGGAAGTTAGAACTGTTAATAAAGAGTTCTTAACTATCCATTTATCACAAATCTTGAAAAATGGTCTCAACAAATTGTACTTTCTGTAACCATATAAAATATCAGATATTTCATAAATATAATTCTTGCAACCATTTAGCATCAACGAGAAGGTAAGCAAGAAACCAAAACTATAAAATATTGCTTTTTCTGTTTCATGTTTTTTAAGTATTTTCCTGATAGCTTTATAATTGTTGATAACCTTATTAAGATGTTTTTTTCCATCATTTTGCTTATCAATTACATTAATTTTTTTTTCAAATATCGAAGCGTTCACATTATACTTTCCCCTATCAATACCATAAATTTCAACTTCATATCCATGTGAAATAAAACTGTTGATTCGCTTAATACATCTAGGCTGAGAAATTGAATCTAATAAAAATACGATTTTAAAATTGTGCAAAGTTCTAATTGAGAGACTCATATTTGGTTATAAATTATAACGAGACTTTAGGAATTCTATGTGGCCTAATTGGATTTTTTGCTTTCTTCTTTTAACGATTCAGATAAGACTTCTAAGTATTGGGTTCCATATTTCAAATCCGGTTCAATATAATTTCCTTCACCCCATTCATTCCATGACTTTAATATTGCAATTTGATTTTCCGGGGGCTTTTCTTTGATAATGCGCAATACTTTCTTAACATGTTTCTTGAATAACTCAGGAGTTGAGCCAGTAAGAATAAACCCCTTTGACCCGGATCTTGGTGAGTGGTCCCATCGTGGAATTATTGTAGGAATTGAAGTGATACTAGCATCCTCCTCTGATGTAAAATATTTCCATGCATCTTCATATTTAAATCGTCTAACCTCTTTAATTGCTTTCATTTTAAGAAACAGGAAAATCTTATGGGTAAGCGGTAATTGCGAATGTACCCCTGTGAGGGAGTCATTATACACAGCATCAAATCCAAGATCTAAAATCTCTTCTTTGTTCTTCCCCATTAATGCCAACCCAACAAAATAAAAACCATTTAACCCATTCTCATTTGCAAGCTCTTGCCATGTTTTTATAAAGGATCTGATCTCAGTTTTGTTGTTTAACGGTTTATAGATTATAAAAAAAAGCTTATCGTTGACTTTTATGTATCTGCGATCTTTGAAAGCTGGCAATAAAGAATAAAAATGAGCTTTATAATCATGAATACCAGGATATAATTGCTCAACAATTGTGCTTGAATTCCCCTTAGAGTCCCATAGATTTTTTTCCCAGCTGGTATTAGCCCATCCTAAACTAAAAGGAAAATCGGGTTCACCACTCAATACTACCTCGTTAAATGGTCTTTCTAGCAATTGCTTTCCATTGCCAAACCAATAATGCCAATAGCAAAATCCTTCTATGCCGAATTTTCTAGCCAATTCCGCCTGAGCAATGCGTGATTCTGGTAATCTTAGATCATAAAATCCTAAATCAGCCGGAATATTTGGTTGCTGATGTCCTTTGAATAAAGGTTTTGCTTTTGCCACTGCAGTCCATTCACTGAAGCCCTTTCCCCACCATTTATCATTTTCAGGTACAGGATGAAATTGAGGTAAATAAAAAGCAATTATTCGCGCCATAACTTGACTCCTAAAATTATTATCAGTTTATATGTTCAGTCCTAATAGGAATTGCACTCCTCGTATTCGGCTCAAAAGTAGTTGTTTTTAAAAGGCCATAAATAACAAATGCAATAAGCCAATTTAATGCTGATCCAGCACCAACAACAAATACTCCCATTATTAAGTATTCCATATAAAAGGTATATATATATATATCAGCTATGTCTATCTTTTTCTTACCTCGAAAACACCCACCGACTAAAATGGGCAATAAAATAGCTATCAAAAGTGTTCCAAAAGGACCGAAATCAATATACCATGCGCCAACAAAAGTAAAAAAGCCAGTTTCGAAATGTGCACCTAATGTATCCAATCGTTCAATTACATTATAAGAAACTCCTAAACTTTCGTAGAACCAACTAAAAAAGTATTCGCCATACAAAAATGTATGGATACTATCTGCAAGTCCATAATTAAAGGTAAGCATAGAATGGCCAAAATATGCCAAAATTGATAAGCCATAGTCATCTACACCAAACCTGTCTTTGGTAACGATAATGGAGTAAAATAAAAATAGAGCTAATAAAAGAGTCCCACCAAACTTGATAAAGTCTCTTCTGGGCTTTATAATATTTTGACGGAAAATAATATAACCTACTGCTAATGATACAAACAAATGAATTATCATGCCCCTGGACGCAGTATTTATTGCAGCACTAAACAGTGGCACGATAATTCCAATAGCTAACAAGGATATCCAAAATATGCTCGATTTTCTCCTTGTCAAATAAAAGAACATAATAATTATTGCAAGATGCCTTAAATAACTTGAAAATATTTCCGCAACACGATGTAGCTGGTTTTCGTATAAAACCAAATCAAATTGATATACTTCTAATCTTAAAAGTTTCCATGTTCCTATATTAATGTTTTCAATGGCATTCGGCAAAGAAAAATAAATTGAAATACAAGCACTAAGAAAATACACTATTGCAAGGAGGTTTAAGATAGTATAGTTTCGAATATGGAGTTTCTGGATAAGAATGTCGCTGTCAAATAGTACAGGGCGAAAAAACAGAAGACTAATTACAAATAGGTATATAAATGACCATAGTTGTAAATTCCACTCATTAGGAAACAAAGCATAATATATAACGCATGCAATAGAAATGATCAAATAAACAGACAATAACAATTGTGCAGCACCAAATTTTCGCTTTTTAACCCAATGGACTAAAAAGAGAATTAAATAAAGAAAAGCATTAAAAACAACTAATACCATAGTTACTCTCAATAAAGATTAATCAGCTGAAATAATTACTAAGAGGTTCTGTAAGTCCTTTATATGCACCTACAAAAGTTGCTTTAATTTTTTTGTATTTGTCGTTTTCTAATATTAATATTTTGAATATTCTGCTCAAAATGTAGCCATTTATAATCATCTTTCGTTGTTCATTTGTTAATAATTTGTTGTAATTACGATAAATCAAAATATGATTCTTCACAATATTATGTGTTCGTTCTGCTGAATAGTTACTGGTAGTAAATCCAAATATTTTCGATTTAATCGGATACCCAAACTTTTGATGCAGATGAGCGAAAGTTATAACATTAATCCTAGTGCCTCGCTTAATTACCCTTAGAGAGTAGTCTAAATCAACTCCATCAACAAATAGGGCTTCGTTTAGTTTACCAATCTCAGATAAAACATACATTGGAAATAGCGTACCAGATGTAATAAAACTCCCTGTTTCAATAGTTTTTTGACCTTGACTGTAATATTTATTTATGTTTGGCGTAAAGACAGATTTTAATCCTTGCTTTTCTGTCATTTTTATAACTCCTTTAAACTCTTCAAAATTTTCCCAGAAACTATCTTGATCCATTGTTAGCACATGCGAAAAATTTTGCTGTTTCGCCCATTCAACACACTTGTTAATTGGATAGGAAATTCCTTCATTTTTTTCCGTCGACATATAAACAATTTTATCAGCAAATTCAGAAATTACCACCTTATACTTGTCGCGCTGATTTATCGGTGTGTTTTCCCAAATAATTAGGCAATCTACAAAGCTTAAGTATTGTTTTATGTTGCATATCGTATCAGATACTGAAGGAAAATATGTTATCAATATAGCACAAATTTTCATACCCTTAGAGCTTTAAAGCTTTTCATTCTCTATAAACCTTTACAAGTGCTTGCTACTTGTTTCATCAGTGTCAATGATGTACAAAGGCTATGAAGTACATCATTATTAGATTTAAAGCGCAAAGATAATTGCAATTACGGTCACTCATGTTTCCTAAATAGCTTATAAAGTCTGGCAATGTTCATAAATCCCATTTTCTTTAAAGAATATAATTTAATCACATCCATAAGTGAAGTTTCCGCATTAAGTAATTGAAATAAAGAATAATTATACGCTTGAAATTTTTCTGTGTATTCTTTGAAATGGCTATTGTGATAATATAAATTAGCATATATTAAAGCTAAACTGCATACTTTGAATTTTCCAAGGAAAAGTTTTTTATTATCGTCAATTGCATAACAATAATCCAATTGTTTTACATGGGTATCCAAAATGTCGCACCAATTCTTAATTGATTTTACAGCACCCATAATGGATTCTTTTCGGACTCGATAAAAATACACACCTATATCTGAAACATACACATTGTTAACTCTTTCAACAATATCAGGCAATATGTACCCATCTTCATAGATTTTACCGACAGGATATCTTAGGTTATAAAAAACTTCTTTTTTATAAATATTAACCCATGCACTCCCAACATATTTCATGGACATCATAAAATCAACAATGTCAATTTTGCTGGTTAATTCGCGCTTTTGATTCAAAAACACCATGCTTTCTTGCTCATTATAATATCGGCAATACTGGAGTATAGCCATATCAATATGGGAATTAAGCAACAAAAAATCAATATTTGATTTGTAAAAATCAAAACTTACGAAATCATCACTATCAACAAATGATAAATACTTTCCTCTTGCAATCTCAATACCCGCATTTCTAGCACTGCTCAAGCCTCCGTTTTTTTTATGAATAACGATAATTCGATTATCTTGTAAAGCATACGCATCACAAATTTCTCCGCAATTGTCAGGAGAACCGTCATCGACCAATATCAATTCAAAATCAGTATAAGATTGATTTAATATACTATCAATGCACTGCCGCAGATAGGCTTCAACATTATAAATTGGAACTATTATAGATAAAGTAGGGTTCATTGCATTAATCCTCCATTTTTGAAAGAAAATTATTTTTTGTAATTACAGTTCAATTCAGTAATCTGCACAGCTATAGACTCACAAAAGCCATTTGCAAACACATTATAAAACCCTTTGCGCCTGCTGTTGCAGCTTTATGTTACTAGACACAAAAAGTTCATCGAATTTTCTATGTGAGCATAGCTTGGAAATATACAGGAGTTCCATCTAATTTCTTGATTTGAATGTTTAACAAAAAAACACAAAGCTCTCGCAGTTAGCACATTCATTAATCTATAACCAACTAATTTGTTAACCTGATAAACAAATCGTAATGCATCTTTGCCATGTTCTCTATTGTATAAGGCTTTATCTTTTCAAGGCTATTTTTACCCATACTTCGCAACAACTCATCATTAAACAAAATTCGGCTAATCCTGTCAAATAATGCGCTTTCATCTTCAACCGGCACAATATATCCATTTTCACCATCTTTTACCAGCTCAACGCCAGCAATACATTTATTGGTAGTTATCACAGGCAACCCACAAGCCATAGCTTCATTTACAACAAGGCCCCATATATCCTCACGGGTAGGCAAGACAAACAAATCCGCCGCACGATAATATTCTCTTAGCTCCTTTTTTTTCTTAAAGCCTATTAATTGTACATTAGTTAAGCCATCTTCGGATATTTGCTTTAACAGTTTTACTTCATCAGTGCCCTCTCCTACGATTAGGAGGGTTGCATTGTCGCCTATATATTTCCACGCTCTTATCAGAATATCAAATCCCTTCCTATGTATGAACTGCCCTACCGAAATTACAACCCTGTCGCCAGTTATGCCAAGTTTTTGTCTGAGAAATGTTTTTTCGGACTCATTAGCCATGTCTGAATATAAATCTGCAGCTCTTATTGATGAAAAAGGATATACAAAAACTCTATCGATTTTTGCGCCATAATGCTCGAGATAACGGTTGGTTTCATTTCCGGAACTGAGCCACCATGCAGCACTGCTTATAAAGTGTTTTTTAATAGCAGCCAATATTGGTTTGTCTTTCTTTATGAATCCACCATCGATGTTAAGTAAAAAAGGGATGCGATGCAGTCTGAGGTATTCTATTGCTAACATACCAGTAGGAGTGCTGTAACCACCAATTATGAATAGACAAAATTGATCTTTCTTGAGCCACCGAAGTATTGACGGACAAAAAGAACCATCTTGTCCAACATTTATGCCCTCAAGGAAGACAGGTTCGAAATTTATAGCCTCATCTGATATCCAACCCTTATTGCGATCGGTAGCCGAACGCCTTTCAAAAAGGACTGTTAGCTCGCATAACTTCCCAAGTTCATTAAAAAAATCAACGCGATACGGTGCAGGTATATTAGTTAAAAACAATACTTTCATCGGTCACTCTTAGGTTTTTTCTGTTGCAATAGTTTTCCACAAACATGTACATAATTCTCCTCCATTACGATGAGTTAAATTTTCTACGAATTTCTTGCGAATAAGTATTTGAAAGCATTTATTGGCAAATATAATAATGTCATTAAATCATAGTACTTATAATACTTAGCTGATTTGCTGAAATTCACGAAATTATATAGAAAATGGGAATGAGATTGTTTCTTGAAAAAAGTTTTTGTGACTTGGTAAGCTTCATTTCTGTTGTATCCAAATTCTACAAGTCTTTCTAAGATTTTTACATATTCCTCAAATTTAATTTTAAGGACTTTTATTATTCCTGCATAACTTGCATTTCCAGAGTTGAAAATAACCATTGGGTCGCCAATTATATAAATTGGCCCTTTTGAGCAAGAATAGAAAGAATAGAAGAGTGGAACTGAAATCCACGATGACATTAGGTCATTATTAAGTTCAAGGATATTCTCCCTTTTATATACACATGAAGTCATGAAAACCAGTGAACCATATGCTTCATTAAAAATTTTAAGAGCTACACCTTTTGCGTCTTTATGATAACCAGGTGCGCCTGAATAGCCCGGTTTATTTATATTACTTGCAGATGAGTAATTGATAAATAAAAACTCAGGATTAAATTTATCTAGAATGTCTAAAACCTTTTCGATAATACCATCTTTTAATTCATCATCGTCACTTACGAACCAAACATATCCTGTCGTTGAATGTTTTAGTAATGCAGCAATATTCCCTGCAAGCCCACAATTTACTTCATTTGAATAATATTTAAAGAAGACAGAATTCTTATCCCAAGATAAAAGCAAAGATCGCGTATTATCTGTAGATGCATTGTCAGATATTATGAATTTTACTCTTTGTAGTATATTTAGATTTAACTCTATTTGCTTTTTAAAAAATATGAGCTGTTTATTTAAAAAGCTTTGCCTGTTGTAAGTAGGTATGCAAATAGTTAAAACAACTTCGTTTTGCTTCATCTTATAATATTATATTTATGTATTATCTACTATTCTCTTTATTCCGTCACGAATACTTACTTTATGCTTAAATCCCTGTAAAACATTATTAGATGAGATGGGATTCATAACTTCGCGATTCTTATATGGCCTTCCTCCCCAATTAATATTTAATTTTGTTGAGGTGACCTCTTCAAATATGTGAGAGAGTTCCTTTAATGAATACCTTTCAGAAGATTGAAGATAATAAACACCTCCCTTTTTCACTTTATCAGAATTATCGTGTAAATAATGTATTAATAATACATAAGCATCAACAATGTCATCTATATAAGAGAAGTCCATTATCTGATCTCCACAAGACATATCCAAAACCTCCCCGCTTTTAGATATTTTGTTCCATACATTAAAAACTTTATTACGCTTATCATTTATACCGTATGTGTCAAACAACCTTATTGTACAAAACCTGATATCACATGTTTCAAAATAAAATTTAGCAATATCTTCAAAAGCCTGCTTTGTAGCTGCATATAAATTTACCGGTGAATATTCGGCATCATTGTAATTTTGCCAATATGTTCCTGTATTAATAAACCATCCTGCTTTAGCTTTAGTTGCTACTTCTAACAATACAGTGCCGAATTTAATATTCGAATCAACTAAAATTTCTACATCTCCAAATTGATGATTTCCAGCTAATGCATAAGCTGCTAAATGAACAATTCCTTCAATTTTGTTATTCTTAAAAAACTTGATTAGTTCTTCAAAATTACTTGAATTCAAAACAATAGAATTCACCTTTCCCTCTCCATAAGGATTCTCCTCATTATCTAATAAGGTACAAAACAGATTATGATCTTCTTTTAACAACCTTTCAACCAATTTAGAACCAATATAACCTGTAGCTCCGGTAATAAGAATATTCATTTTACACTGTTTTTCTTGAATTATTTACTCCCATTCATCTGTGAATATCTTCGTTTCAGAAACCCCAAAAGTCAACAAACTTTGTTTAAACAGCTTGATCATCAGAGGCGGGCCTGAAATAAAATAACTGGATGTATTACCATTTTCTTTATAGATCTTGTCAATATTCAGCGTCCCATCCTTATCTTCATACACATTGTGCACTTTAAACTCAGAATTAATGGTTAAGGCTTTTCCCAAATCTTCTTTGTAAATATTGAAATCCCTGTTTCGGTATCCAGCATATAGCACCGGATTTTTATAATTTGCAAATGATGAATCGGTGAATAGAGACAGATATGGAGTGATTCCTGTTCCACCTGAAATAAATACTGTGTTATTTGTATCATGTCCCAGTTCAAAAAGCTCACCATAAGGCATTTTCAACCAAACTTCGCTTCCCACTTTAAGTTCTTTCTCCATTTTTTTGGTGAAATCACCTTTTACAGCATAGGTGATTCTCAAATACTCTTCTTTCGGAGATGTTTGCATACTGAAACAACGAGATTCAGGCCATTGTCCGGAACCATCATATTCGGCATCAATGGCAATATGTAAAAATTGGCCGGGTGAATATCTAAATTTTCTTTCAATAGCGAAAAAAGTGAGAGTGTAAACACCCTTTAAATTGCTTTCAATCGCTCTGACCCTAGCTTTGTATTTTTTTACAATCATTATTGTGCGTCAAAATGAAGCGACAAACTCATCCACAATTGTCTTGATGTATGTAAACATCTCATCTGTCAGGCCGGGATAGGTTCCCAGGAAGAATGTATTATTCATTATATTATCCGTAACGATGAGATTATCGGCAATGCGCCAGTTCTTACCGACAAATGCCGGCTGTTTGGTCATATTGCCGGCAAATAAGTTTCTCGTTTCTATCAGTTTGCTGTTTAAATGACTTGTTATTTCATCACGGGTAAAAGGTGCATTATCCTTAACTGTAACAATAAACGCAAACCAGGAAGGATCAGACCCTTCTGTTGCCTTCGGCAAACTGAAAAACTGTGGATATTTTGAAAATATATTGTAATGCTTATTGAAGTTTTCTTTGCGAATCTTGCCAAACGAATCAAGTTTATCCATCTGGGCAGAACCGATAGCTGCCTGAATATCTGTCATTTTGAGATTATAGCCAATTTCTGAATAAACATATTTATGATCATAACCAAAAGGCAGATTGCCAAACTGCTGAGAAAATCGTTTACCACAGGTGTTATTCTCACCACCCATGCAGTAACAATCACGGCCCCAGTCTCTGAAAGATCTGGCAATACGAGCCAATTGTTCATCATTAGTAATTACCGCGCCTCCTTCACCAGTGGTAATATGATGTGCCGGATAGAAAGAGATGGTGGATAGATGCCCGAATGTACCGGTAAATTTACCCTTATACTTACTTCCATACGCATCGCAGTTATCTTCAATTACCCACAGACTATGCTCCTCTGCTATCTCCATAATTGCATCCAAATCGAAGGGATTTCCCAAAGTATGTGCAATAAAGATACAGCGGGTTTTGTCGGTGATGGATCTTTTGGTTTGTTCAATATTAATATTATAAGTCTCCTGATCCACATCCACAAAAACGGGAACTAAACCGTACTGAATTATTGGAGTAACGGTTGCGGGAAATCCCGCAGCTACAGAAATTACTTCATCTCCCGGCTTCAGTCGTTTGTCACCCAATTTCTCTGAGGTTAATGTCGCAAGTGCCAGTAAATTAGCCGATGATCCTGAAACGGTCAACAAAACATTTTCAACGCCCAAATAATCAGCAATTTTTTCCGAGAATTGTTCGGTATATCGTCCTTCTGTTAACCAGAAATCGAGTGAAGCATCCACAGCATTCATAAGTTCTTGAGCATCAAATACTCTTCCAGCATAGTTTACTCTGGATTTACCGGGAACAAAACTATCATCAGCAAAGCGAGCCTGGTAAAATTCTTTGGTTTTTTCTAAGATTTCTTTTCTAAGTTGTTTGTGATCAGCCATAATAATATTGTAATGTCGTTTTTTACTTTATGAAAAATATTCTTCTATTTGATTTTCGGTAACCTCTCTGACATCTTGTCCCGATAGATATACCTTATTCCAATCTACTATATTTTCAAGTGCTTTATCAATATTCCATTTCGGTTCCCAGTCTAATTCAGCCTTAGCTTTCGAACAGTCTAGCTTTAAATAGTTGGCTTCATGAGGTTGCGGATTTGTATCCACTTCATATGATGCACCATTGCCCCAAAGTTCGCAGATTCTTTGAGTAATCCACTTTACATTCCTGGCATCTGTATCGTCCGGTCCAAAATTCCAACCTCCATCATATTTTGGTCCCTCCATGTACAGCTTTGCGGCCAGTGTTAAATATCCGCTTAATGGTTCCAACACGTGCTGCCAGGGACGGATTGCATAAGGACTACGGATAACGACTTTCTGGTTTTGTGAAATTGCCCGGATAAAATCAGGTATCAATCGATCTGCAGCCCAATCTCCTCCTCCAATCACATTTCCTGCTCTCGCGGAAGCAATCGCCACCCCGTGCTTGCCATAATCTTTAGGATTGAAAAATGAGTCTCTGTAGGATGATGTTACTAGTTCAGAACAGCCTTTACTATTGGAATAGGGATCATACCCTCCCATAGGCTCATTTTCTCGATAACCCCAATGCCATTCTCTGTTTTCATAACATTTATCGGTGGTGACATTTACAATTCCTCTTACGCTCTCAGTATGCCTACAAGCTTCAAGCACATTTACTGTTCCCATCACATTAATGGAATATGTTTCTACCGGAATCTTATATGAATCTCTCACTAAGGGTTGAGCTGCCATGTGAATCACAATCTCCGGTTTTATTTTGTTTAAAACTCTGGATAAATTTTCCAAATCGCGCACATCACCAATATAAGAAGTAATAAGTTCTCCTATTTTGGCTTCTTCAAACAAGGATGGATTGGTAGGGGGGTCTAAAGCATAACCATAAACATCTGCACCCAACTTATATAAAAGAAGACTCAGCCAAGAACCTTTAAAACCGGTGTGTCCCGTCACCAGAACTTTTCTTCCTTTATAAATACCATCAAACAAATTTATGTTCATGTCCATCATATTACCATTTTATCCAGGGAGCTGTACCTTTTTCAATCATATCTTCCAGTTGATTTTTATCCCGTAAAGCATCCATTGGTTTCCAAAAACCATAATGTTTGTATGTTAGCAATTGTTTATCCTTTGCTAAATCTTCAAGTGGCTCCTTTTCAAAAATAGTGGAATCGCCACCTTTGATATAATCAAAAACTTCCGGCTGACACACAAAGAAACCACCGTTTATCCAGCTCCCGTCACCTCTGGGTTTCTCCTTAAAAGCCAAAACATTATTTTCTCCATCAATGAGTAATGATCCAAAACGGCCTTCAGGGAGAACCGATGTCATCGTGGCTATTTTCCCATGTTGCTGATGAAATTTCACGAGCTCGTTAATGTCAATATCAGCTACTCCGTCACCGTAGGTTAACATAAAAGGCTCATTTCCTACATATTCTTGCACGCGTTTAATACGACCTCCGGTCATAGTCTCCAGTCCTGTATCAATTAATGTTACTTTCCATGGCTCAGCATGATTACAAAGAACCTCAATACTATTGTTTTTTAAATCAACGGTCAAATCACTGTTGTGTCTAAAATAATTGGCAAAGTATTCTTTAATGACATAACCCTTATAGCCACAGCAAATAATAAACTCATTGATTCCGTAATGGCTATAGATCTTCATGATGTGCCAGAGTATGGGTTTTCCGCCAATTTCAACCATTGGCTTCGGAATTAAGTTTGTTGCCTCACTTAATCTAGTGCCAAATCCACCTGCTAAAATTACTGCTTTCATATATTTCTCTATTTATAGTTAGCTCTTATTCTGAAAACAATCAGTTATTCTACTACCTCTCGATTACAAATTTACGTCGGCTTTGCTTTCTGCGTTTTGAGCCTCACGGACATTCGCCCCTATTGATGTGCCGGATCTAAGTAACTGTCGTGCCAGTACATATTTCTTTTCTGTTTCCAGCAAATCGCAGTATTGAATCACCCCAAGGGCAAATTCAAAACTCAAATCCAAAACTTCATTTTTCTTTTCCATCCTCGAATCTGCTAATTTGCTAATCTGCTAATCCTCACATCCTCACATTTTCTTGCTTTTGGCCGTTGGCTGTTGGCTTTTAGAAATCCAAAATCTCCCGCAGATTACGCAGATTACGCAGATTGGCGCAGAAATGACGGTCTCGATATATATATCCGCCCATTTTCACATTATCACATTTGCTAATCCGCTAATCATCACATCCTCAAATCCTCTCATCCTCGAATCTGCTAATTTGCTAATCTGCTAATCCTCACATCCTCACAT
>Ga0136703_1000081_pt1 | contig 21478 bp, 19 predicted proteins | sample 3C3metaG_FD_101400 | JGI IMG/M metagenome (GOLD analysis project Ga0136703, IMG submission 101400) | Freshwater bacterial and archeal communities from Indian Creek, Illinois, USA - 3C3 metaG | ecosystem: Environmental > Aquatic > Freshwater > Unclassified | place: USA: Indian Creek, Illinois... | reverse complement strand
ATCTTATGTAAAGAAAAGATGCAGGACGCCGGTCTATTTGATAAATGGACTTTGCAGGGGCTACTTGATGAACTTGATGTAATCGAGTTATTTGAGGCTCGTGGGCACGGTCGTATTCATGTATTAAAAAAGTGCGGTTTAAAAAACCGCACTTTTTACTAGCTTACTCCAGTTTGAATTTGCTAATGGTTGTCGACAAAAGATCCGCGGCATTGTTCAGTTCTTCGGCGTAGTCGGCGAGCTCTTCAACACCTGCGAGTTGTTCTTCTGTCGAGGAGGCGACTTCTTGTGAGGCAGCCGCTGCTTGCTCCGATATGGCGGATATGTTTTGCATCGCCAGTAACACCTGGTTTTTGTTTTGCTCAATTTCTATAGTGCCAGACAAAATGAAGCTCACATTTTTGCTTAAAGTTTGCATCGATGAAGCGATCTTCTTGAATGTAGCTATCGTGGCGGATACGGCCTCGCTCTGCGATTTTACTATATCTTCCGCGGACTTAGCGTTTTTAACCGCCAAATCGGTCTGTTTTTGGGTTGATTTGATTATTTGCGCTATATCCTTAGTGGCTACTATTGACTGCTCTGCAAGTTTTCTGACCTCGTTTGCAACAACCGCGAATCCTTTGCCTTTTTCACCGGCTCTAGCTGCCTCGATTGCCGCGTTTAATGCGAGCAGATTGGTTTGGGCGGCTATTTGGTCAATGGTTTCGATAATTTTTCCGATTGACCTTGAATGTTCCTCAAGAGAGAGTATATCGGTAACAATATTTTCTGTGATGACGGTTGTTTGAGTTGTTTTTACGTCAAGGTTATCAATGGTTGATAATCCTTGCTCGGTAAGTTCCGTAGTATCTCGCGAAAGCTTTGATATATTTACTGCATTTTCGGAAAGCTGTGATATTTTCTGTGACAGTGCATCCATGCTTTGGACTCCCTGCTCGGCGTCACTTGCCTGTTCGGAGGAACCCTTAGCTATTTCTTGCATTGCCTGGGAAATCTCATGGGAAGACGATGATATCTGTTGCGCGGTCGATGCAACTACGTTTGATGATTCGGTTACCTTGCGTGATATGGATGATGTGTCAGATATCAACCGCCTTAGATCCGATATCATTGAATTTATGCTTCCTGTTAAAATACCTAGCTCATCTTTTCGTCTCGATTTCGGGTGCACCGTAAGATCTCCTGCAGCCGCTCGGCCTGCTGTGTCTATGATGCGATTGATTGTACGCCCCATGCTATTCGACATGAAAAGTCCCAATAAAACTGCAAAAAGAGCGGCTATAAATCCTAAAATCAAAGTTAGATTTCTTATAGAGTGGGCTGAATTTAAAACAGTCGACATTGGCACAAGCGATACTAAAACATAACCGGTATCGCCCAATTTGGAATAGGCCAAAAGGTGTTCCCGATCATCATAAACAACTGTTCTCGTGCCTTCGATTTCTTGCGAAATCAAAATGTCATTAAAAAACGTTTCCTCAGTGATATCCTTTATTGGAAGCTCTGCTTCGTGTTGTTCGATTTCTTGAATTTGTGAAGATGAAATATGTCGTCCTTCCGGACTTATAAGGTGCACCTCGCCTCCTGCATTCAAATTCACAGTTTGGAGAAGTTCGTAGATGGGTAAGGATTTGAGATCAATGATCAACACTCCGAAAATTTGACCCGTGCTAAAATCTTTTATGCTTCTTGCAGTCGATACCGAGTAAGTACCTGATATAGAAAAAGCCTTATCGAGCTCAGGGCGTTCGCCCATCCAGTATATTCGCCCATTTTTTCCCAATGTTTGTTTATACCATTCTGACTCTGTTATGGAATGAAAATCCAGATTGGTAACAGAAAAATCTCCGGTGCCGATTGATGACGTTACATCAGTCGTTAAAAGTACTATATTTGAAATGTATTCATTTGCCAATGCATTGCTGAAAGTAGTCCTCAAAGCTTGTCCCAGTTCGATATGCTCTAACTTAGCTTCGGAGGTTTCATTCTCAGGACCAGTCAAGTATTTTTGAAATTCAGAACTTGTGGAAATTTGAAGTGATGCATCTTCGATTATTGAAAAAATAATGTCAAGGTTATTACCTAATTGTTGTTGGGTTTCCGTTTTCGAATTTATAGTAAGACTTTTTATCGAATCACTTGAAACAGTATACGAGAAAAACCCCAACGCCGATATAGGTATTATCAACGAAAGAAATGCTAAAATTAGCTTGGTGCGTATACTATGATACCACATCCCTCTTGGTGTATTATTCAATGGTTTGCCATCTTGTTTATGCATTTTTTAAGCAAGAGATTCTCTTGCGCTCCCCCTTCCCCAAGTAAAAGCTTTGGACAAAATCTTTTCACACTCAACCATCAAATCAAATACTATTGCCGTCATGTGAGCACCGGTGCTAAACGAGCTCTCATTTTCCTGTTTTTTTCCTTACAGTCAAACTTACAAATTTAAAGCTGAGTTTTAATTAAGTATGGAAAATCTTAAGGGTTCCTTTGGGGGTGCGGACAAAAACCTGGACTTGTAATAAGTCAGGAGGTAGTCCATGTATTCGTATGAAGATCGAATAAAAGCAGTAACGCTATACATCAAGTATGATCTAAGCACAGCCGACACCGTGCGAGAATTGGGATATCCCAGTCGTAAAATGTTAGTTCGATGGTAAAAAGAGCATCAGGAAGCAGGCGGTTTGCATGAGCGGTACATTAAGCGTCCAACATATACCTCGGCTCAAATGAAGGTAGCTATCAATTACTATCTGGAGCACGGGCGAAATATTAGTCGGACGGTAAGAGCGCTCGGATACCCGACGCGGGCGGTGCTTACGGAATGGATCGACGAACTGGCTCCCGGTGTGCGGAAAGTTCGCATCAGACGGAGCGCTGTGGTACAATTCTCTCAAGAGCAGAAAAACCTCCGTTTGACAGCAAAAAAAAAGAAATAAGCCCCTAAACTGCCTTTAAATAGCCAGTTTGACGCTATAGAAAAAATCCTCTCAAATTCAGTAGTTGAAAGACTTCCGGGGATTAGGGTTATTTATGAGCTGTCAAACAAGCGATTAATCACAGACCCGCGATTTTATATTTGACATGTTCAAGTAATTTGAGTATGATAATATATCAATAATTTTCAAGCTATGCTTTTGGCACGGTGATTGCAATTTTTCTAAAATGACCAAGGATTTCAGTTGGAGATTTATTGATAATGACTGACACAGAGATTAGAGTCGATTCCCGAGGTTTAAAACTGGAAACTCTTATGCTAAAACCCCATAGAAGCAATTATTCGAGGAAAAGCGAAATGAATTTATACGAAGAACAAGTTGCAAAAATGCTTGATGTTAGCGTTTTGCAGGCAACAAACACAAAATCAGATATCGAAAAGCTTATAATCGCAGCAAGGCAATACCAATTCATTTGCATATTTTCGCTTCCATGTTATTTGCCCGACCTTATTGCTGCTATGAAAAATACACCTATAAATGTGGGCGCTCCGATCGGGTTTCCAACCGGTGCGGAAACCACGCAAATCAAAGCATTTCAAGCCAAATCTTTGTTGGAAATCGGCTGTAAAGAGTTTGATATGGTCATGAATATCGGTTGGCTCAAATCCGGGTTATACAATAAGGTGATCCATGATATAAGGGTTGTACGGGAATCTATCGGCAATCAGCCGCTTAAGGTCATTATAGAGGTCACATATCTCTCGGACAGCGAAATAATTGACGCCTGTAAAATTGTCATGGACAGCAGCGCCGAATATGTGAAAACCGGCACAGGCTGGGCGCCTATGCCTACAACGATGAATCATATCAAAATCATGACCCAGACAGTGCACGACAAGATAAAAATCAAAGCCGCGGGCGGTATATGTGATTATCAAACCATATGCAGGATGTACGAAATGGGGGTTTCCCGTTTTGGAGTGAGCCTTAAATCAGGAATTCAAATTATGCAGCAGATAAAAGCTGCAAATACTTTATAGCTAAAAAAAATTGTAGAAAGCTTTGGACAAACAAAAGAAAGAAATTTTATGAAAGAAAAGATTCTTGCATTTGACATTGGCACAGGCGGTATCAAAGCATCTTTGTTTGACACAAAAGTCGTTTCTCTGGCGGATGCTTTCGTATCTTATGATACCGTTTACAGAAACGGAAATGTGCACGAACAGGAACCTAACATATGGTGGGAAGGCATTGTGAAAACCACGAAAATGCTGCTTGAAAAGACTTCTACAAACCCCAGCGATATCGTGGGAATTGCCAATTCCGGGCAATCATTAGGTGTGGTTCCTGTTGATGAGAACGGCAATTTACTTCGCAGATTTACGCCAATTTGGAGCGACTCTAGAACTGAAAAACAGACTGCGGTATTTTTTGAAAAAATTGACTACGAGGACTGGTACAAAAAAACAGGAAACGGGTTTCCCGCAGAATGTTATTCTGTCTTTAAAATCATGTGGTACCGCGACGAAGAACCCGAAATGTTTCGATGTATTTACAAAGTACTGGGATCAAAGGATTACTGCAACCTGCGGCTGACAGGTCGGATGATGACGGACAGATCGTATGCGTCAGGCAGCGGTGTTTATGATCTTATAAAAGATCAATACTGTATGGACTACATAAAGGCTTCTGGGCTATCAGCGAATATATTCCCTGAAGTTGTCAAATCCCACGATGTGGTCGGAACCCTGACACCTGAGGCTGCCAACCAGCTTGGTCTGACGACTCGCACACATGTCATATGCGGTGGTGTGGACAATGCGTGCATGGCGCTTGGCGCTCGGGGATTTAAGGAAAACCGCGCTTATATCTCGCTCGGGTCCTCAAGCTGGATAGCTATTATCGGCACCAAACCGATCATCGATACCCAATACAAACCATATGTTTTCAAACATGTGATCGATTACATGTATACCTCAGCGACATGCATTTTTGCGGCGGGGAGCAGTCTGCGTTGGGTCAGGGATAATTTTTGTCCTGATCTTTATCATGATGAGCAGCGTGGCATTATCAAAGACGCGTATACCAAAATGGATCAAATGGCAGAGTCGTCTCCGATAGGCGCCAAGGGTTTGATTTTTAACCCAAGCTTGGCCGGAGGTTCAATGATCGAAGAATCGAAACACATTTGCGGCGGATTTATTGGTCTTAACCTGCGGCACAACCGGGATGATATTATCCGTTCTACTATTGAAGGAATCACCTACAATCTTTGTTATGCAACGAAAGTGCTTATGAACTACAACACCAACATAAAAGAGATGCTTTTAGTCGGCGGTGGAAGCAAAAGCCCATTTTGGCGACAGATGTTGGCAGACGTATTTGGAATTCCGATAATCAAAACCACTGTCGATCAGGATTGTGCATCTCTCGGTGCAGCGGCTCTGGTAGCTTTTGGTTTAGGATATTGGGATGACTATGAACCTATTGACGTTGTCCACGAGTTTAGTGCACGCCACGAACCTGATAGAAGAAAGACCGAAAAGTACAATGAGTTCTATGAGCTTTCAAGGTGTATTGCTCATTTTCTGGCGCAAACGGGGCAGGCAATTCATAAGTTGGGTTACTAGGCTGATTGGTCGACAGGTCAGCGAGGAAACAAAAAATGTCGATGCCTTTTACATTTGACACGTAAAAGTTTATTGATTAGAATAGCAGTAAATAACTCTTTGTAAGTTAAACTTTTTTTAGGTGAGTATTGCTGCGGTTCATATCGGTATGAATCGTTTTCAATAAAACAGTTTTAGGAAAAAATAAAAAAATCCTGACTGAAGAGGTGAAAGTATGAAATTCGGAACGTTATACGCGTACTGGACGAATGAATGGCACGGTAACTACAGTTTTTTTGCTAAAAAGGTCAAGGACATAGGCTTTGATATTCTTGAAATTTCAGCCGGAGATCTTCTGAAGATGACCGATACAGAGATCGTTGAATTAAGAGCCGCTGCAAAGGATTTAGAACTAAGTATTACCTCCAATATCGGACCGCCAAAAGACAAAGATGTGGCTTCCAGGGATCCCAAGGTAAGGGAAGCAGGCATACGGTTTTTAATAGATATTATGAAAAAGATGGATCGTATTGATTCAAGAACTCTGGCAGGCGTGTTGTACACTTACTGGCCGGCACAGTTTGACGATTTTGACAAACCGGGCATTTGGGCCCGCGGCGTGGAAAGCGTTAGAATACTTGGAAAAATTGCGGAAGATATTGGAATCGATTACTGCCTTGAGGTCGTCAACCGATTCGAGACAACCATACTCAACACATGTGCGGAAGGCTTGCAGTACTGCAAGGATGTGGGTCTAAAAAGCGTCAAGTTGCTTCTTGATACCTTTCATATGAACATTGAGGAAGACAATATCGCCGATGCATTTTATATGGCGGACAAATATCTCGGGCATGTGCATGTTGGAGAAGGCAATCGCAATCTGCCGGGAAAGGGCTCTTTGCCGTGGGATGAAATCGGACAGGCATTAAGAGACATAGGTTATGATAAAGGCATCGTCATGGAACCGTTTGTAAAGATGGGTGGTAAAGTCGGTGAAGATATCAAAGTTTGGCGTGATCTCAGCAACGGTGCGGATGTTGCCAAAATGGATGAAAGTATCAAAGAATCTCTCGCATTTTTAAAAAAATCGTTTCTCATTTAAACTATACGAATAGAATTTTTATATGATAATCATGGAAGTGCCCCCGGACTTTTTTTGGAAAAGACTTTTCCTGGGTAAACGCTAGGAACCTTTCCAGTGATTTTGGAGTCGATTCCCGAGGATTTATAACTGGAAGCTCTTATGCAAAATCCTGCAAAAACTATTATTCGAGGAGCATCAAATATGTGTGAAGTGTGGACGATGGGCGAAATGCTTGTCGAGATCATGCGGCCACGGACAGGTATAGAATTGTTTGAGACTAGCGAATTCGTCGGTCCGTTTCCAAGTGGCGCGCCGACAATTTTTATCGACACAGTTGCCAGGCTTGGGCATACAGCGGGTATATTCGGCGGCATCGGGAAGGACGATTTCGGTAAGAAGATACTCGATAGGCTGAAAAAAGATGGTGTAAATGTGGATTATGTTTTTGAGGATGCAAGCCAGTCAACAGCCGTAGCTTTTGTGACATACTTTGAAGATGGTTCGCGCAAATTTATATACCATATCGGCAATACGCCGGCAGTACATCCCAAGCCGTTTGATATCAAAGATATCGATTCTCCGAAATACTTCCACATCATGGGTTGTTCGTTGATGGCAAGCGAAATGTTTAAAGTTCAGATCATTGATACCGCAATCCGTTTTGTAGCAGCAGGTGCAAAAATCTCGTTTGATCCCAATATCCGACCGGAGCTTCTGGGAAACAGGACAATCGATGAGGTATTGGGCGAAGTTTTAAGAAATTGTTCTGTACTGATGCCTAGTACCGACGAGCTTAATATGCTCACGGGCGAGGATACAATTGAAGATGGCATCAAAAAGCTTTTCGAATATGAGAATATGGAAGTCGTTGCGCTCAAAAGAGGCAGCCGCGGCAGCACGCTGTACAACCGCTACGAGCAGGTAGACTGCCCGTTGTACAAAGTTGAGCAGATTGATCCGACGGGTGCGGGAGACTGTTACGACGCAGCGCTGATTTGTGGACTGATGGAAGGTAAATCCTTGCTCGAAGCCGGAAAGATGGCTTCTGCAGCGGGCGCGCTTAATGTTATGAAGCTTGGACCTATGGAAGGTGAAATCAGCAGAAAGAATATTGAGATTATGATCAATGAGTAAAGGCATTGAATAATTTAGGGCTGTTGTGTCGCGCAAAAGAAACATGAGGCGTTTTGTGAGATGGTGGACTAAATGCTTATTTAATCCTTATAGCTTCGTGTATCTCAAACTATCTTTTGTTATTACTATATTTCTATATGAAGCGATCTAAATATCCTGGGGGTAAAAATAAAAAACCTCTAGGTCAAAATGTGACATGAAGATTTGCTTGCTAGTTTCCGAGAAAGTATGTATGTAGTTTATGGAGGCGATTATGGACAAACAAAGCTTCAGTGAAAATTTTTCACTTGACAGAAAGACGTCTTTGATTACTGGCGCTATTTCAGGGATCGGCCTTGAGATCGCCAAGATGTTTGCACGCAAAGGCGCGAATATTATTGCATTTGACAAGACCGATGATTTTTCCTGCCTAGAAAATTATTGTAAAAAGAGCGGCGTTGGGTTTTTAAGTTTGTCTGGAGACGTCAGAAACAAAATCGTGCTCGAAGAGATTGTGAAACAGTCGATAAAGTTGTTTAAGAAAATAGACATTCTTGTCAACTGTGCGGGCGTTGGGCTTATAGACAACGCTGAAAAACTGGAGGAAAGCGTTTGGGATTTGACAATGGACGTAAATTTAAAAGCGCCTTTTGTATTGTCTCAGATTGTGGGCAGTACAATGATTAAAAATGGCGGGGGTAAAATCATCAATATTGCGTCACAGGCAGGAGTCGTTGCTCTAAACAAACACATAGCGTACAGTTCCTCAAAGGCGGGCCTTATCATGATGACCAAGATCTTGGCGCTCGAATGGGGAAAATACAACATCCGAGCGAACTGCATTTCACCCACAGTCATACTTACAGAGATGGGCAAACAAGCATGGGACGGAAAAGTTGGAGAAGACTTTAAAAAGCTCATCCCTATAGGTCGCTTCGGATACCCGGAAGAGGTGGCCGCTTGCGCTGTGTTTTTGGCGAGTGATGCTTCCGACCTTATCAACGGGGAAAACATCGTTATGGATGGCGGATATACAATAACATAAAGAATCTAAAAACGATTAGTTGGCATAAATGCAGTTGCCATTGACGTTAGAATTTGTCCAATCTTCATTCTCCATGAAAAACAGTGCCAAGCCCGGTATTATTTTTTAATTCAGTGGGGTGGCTGGGCAACTACTATTTTTATTCTTTTCGAGTATGTAGCTCAAGATCTTAACCTGGTTAGCCTCTTCATGCGAGATTGTTCCCCTTATTTCCCCACTATGCATAACCATTATTCTGTCGCACAATCCCAAAGCCTCAGGAAGCTCAGAAGTCAAAAGCACAATAGAAACCCCTTGCTTTGACAAATCATCAATAATCCTGTAGACCTCATTTTTCGCGCCAATATCGATACCGTGTGTCGGTTCATCTAAAAAAACAATGTTAGGGTTGTTCATCAGCCAGCGCGCAAGTATTGTTTTTTGCTGATTGCCGCCGCTCAAGTCTTCTGCTTTTTGCATCAACCCCGTTATTTTTATTGATAATTTTTGGGTGTATTCAGTTGCAACTTTTTTCACTTTTAGACGATTGATAAAAGAAAGCTTGTTGGAAAGGTGCTTTAAAAATACAATTGTCATATTATCCTGAACAGAAAGCTGTAGGAACATACCTTGCTCTTTACGACCTTCAGGTACCATACCAATGCCAAGTTTTATCGCTTCGGTGGGGTGATTGATACGTACTTTCTTACCTTTAACAAATATACTTCCTGATACTACCTTTTCCATTCCGAAAATTCCTTGAAGCAATTCACTTCTTCCTGCACCGACTAATCCAGTCAACCCAAGAACTTCGCCTTTATGCAGTTTAAAGCTGGCGTTGCGAACACGTTCCGTTACGCTCAAATTTTGTACTTCCAGAACAACTTCTTTGTCTGTATAATCCTTAATAAATTCTCTGTGCTTGATAAGATCGAAATTACGACCTACCATCAAATTGATCATTTTTTGCAATGTCGCATCAGACTTGTTCATAGTTTCGATATAAACGCCGTCACGCAATACTGTAATCCTATCTGCTATCTCAAGCACTTCCTCGAGTTTGTGTGTAATGAAGAGCATTGATATGCCTTTTTTTTTCAAAGAGCGCATAATGTCCATCAGCAACTTGATTTCTGGAGATGTCAAAGAAGATGTTGGCTCATCCATGATTAGAAGCTTGGAATTCATCGAAATCGCTTTTGATATTTCGACCATCTGCATTTGTGCGACACTTAAGTTTTCAACCAACGTATTCGGATCTATAAAATTTACGCCTAAGCTCTTCAGCAGTTCGTGGCTTTCTTTCAGCATCTTTTTTTTATTTATGAAAGAAAGTGTTTTCTTGATCATTCTGCCTTGAAAAATATTATCAGCGACAGTCATGTATTTCGCTAAAGACAATTCCTGATGAACCATCGCTATGCCATGATTTTGAGCATCTTTTGTATCTTTGAATCGTACCGTTTCACTGTCAAACTCAATATATCCTTTATCAGGAAGGTAAACGCCTGATAGAATGTTCATCAGAGTTGATTTCCCGGCTCCGTTTTCACCAATTACAGCATGTACTTCCCCTTTTACAATATTAAAGCTTACATTGTTTAGCGCTTTAACCCCGGGAAATGATTTTGTGATATTCACAAAATCACAAATATTTTCGCTCATTTGAGATACCTCCGGATTTTTTCAGGGAAGCAAAACGGAAAATCGTTTTACTTCCCTGATAACTTTATTGTTCGTTATTACCTCAACGGAACTTTCTCATCTACATTCTCAGGTGTAGCAACATCACCTTCAAACCAGTTGATTTCCTCGGGTACGATTCCTCCGGCCAATTGATTGAACGCACTTACAACCGGTGCAAAACCCTGATTGAACGGATCTTGGTCGAGAACAGCCGTAATTTCTCCGCTCCTAACGAAAGCAATCGTCTCTTCCATCCAGTCGTGGGCTACGATTTTGATCTTGCCGGTCAAACCAGCATCCTGTATCGCCTTTGCGGCTCCAAACGGTCCGCCAGCTGTTACATAGATACCTTTAAGATCAGGATGCGCTGTCAATAGGTTTTGGGTAATGTTGTAAGCCTCTTCTGCTTTGTCCTGATTCTCGAATTCGCCGACAAGTACCATGTTTGGATTCTTGTCAAATATTGATCTCGCGCCTGTTCTCCTAAGCTCATGGCCAAGAACACTAAATGAACCGGTTATAATGGCATATTTGCCTGTACCGCCCATTGCGTCCATCAGCAATTGAGCGCTTTTCTGTCCTCCGGCAAAGCCATCCTGTCCCCAGTATGCATGTCTCTTGGAGTCCATGCCTGGCTCGGTGTTGAAGGAAAACATGAGGATACCCTCTTCAACGCCTCTATTAACTATCGGCGTTAACGCCTCTGACAAACCAAAGAATGTGATTGCATCGTATTGAGCTGTGATGGCACTTTCGATCGCATCATGGAATCCTTGCGGGTCAAAGTCAGGAACAGAGATAAAGTCAACTCTGACGTTCCTGTCTGCAAGAATTTTTTCTGCATGGTCAACACCTTCCATTACAGCCATACCGAACGGATTGTTCTGCACCATTATCGATGCGATTCTGATCTCGTCTTCCGCTACCTTATCTACAGGCAATACGCGAAACGATTTGCCGGGCGGGGGTACGAGTTCAGATGCAGGCGTAAAAACAGGAGCAGGGGCGACCTGTTCTGCCCGGGGTGCGCACGCTGTGAACACCAATACACTTAAAACCAATAGTACCACAATTACCAACGTAGACTTCCTTAAAATTTTTCTTCCTCCATTAAACGTAGACTTCTTTAACATTTTTCTTCCTCCCTTATATAGTAAGTTTTATTTTTTATCAGCTTAATTCAGCTGATAAACTTAAATCAAGCTTATTATACCTTTCTTTTTCTGAAACTGTCGAATGCCACGGCGCCGATTGTAATCACGCCAATCGCCACAGTTTGCCAATATCCCGGGACAGCAAGTAAGATAAACGCGTTTTTTAAAACACCCATCAAAGCTGCACCGACGACAACACCTGCAAGATTGCCCTTTCCGCCTGATAGGCTGATACCTCCGATAACTGATGCGGCGATAACATCGAGTTCCATACCGGTACCGTAGAAAGTATCCGAACCGTCCATTTGTCCCATAAGAATCAAGCCACAGACAGCTGCCAATACACCTGTTATACAAAATACTAGCATTCTTACGCCGCCAACGCGGATACCGGAAAGTTTAGCTGCTTTTTCATTATTTCCAACTGCGTAAATATTTTTACCAAACGTAGTATTCTTGGAAAAGATTATGCCTGAAATAACAATAGTAATCATAACGACAACTGAAACAGGTATTATTCCAATAGCGCCTCCGCCAAAAACAGATATCCATGTTTCCGGATATGGTATCGGAACGCCGAAAGTCATCAGGAGCGCGAGCCCTCTCAAGATACTCATCGTACCTAACGTCGCGATAAAAGGAGGCACACCCACTTTTGTGACGAGAATGCCATTGAACAGACCAACTGCCGCTCCCATTGAAAGCATAGAAAACAGCGTCACTTCCGGACCTGCCCCTGTGGTTCTTGCGAGCCAAGCGGCAAAAACTGCCGTGAATCCAACCGCAGAACCTACCGAAAGATCGATGCCTCCGGTTAAGATGATAAGGCCTTGACCAATTGCTAAAATGGCAATCAACGAGAATTGTCTAGTGATATTAATCAGATTTCTTGGCGTCAGAAAAAACGGACTAGCAAAAGCTACAAAAATACTCAGGGCAATTAGTGCAATCAACACGTTGACCTCTGGTTTGTTGAAGATTGCGTTCCATTTTTTTCTTGTTTCAGCCTGAGTGCTCATTTTTAACCTCCTGATGTCTTTATTGTTTTAAATTAAAATCATGCTTGTTTGGTTTTTCATATTGGAAAAATCTTTTACGGCTTCAAACATGGCAAACATGTTCTCAACAGGTGTATGTGCCTGAATATTATGTATTGAGCAAAATACAAACCCGCCACCGCGAGCAAAAATCCTGAGCCGTTCAGTAACTTCATTGTATACGTCATCTGGCGTGGAAAACTGGAGTGTTTTCTTCGTATCAACGCCTCCGCCCCAAAAAACGAATTTGTCTCCATACATTTCTTTAAGCATTTCAGGTTGCATTCCCAACCGGTTCTTGATGATTTAATGTTTTTATTAGTCTTTCTCTTGAATTCATAGCTTTCCCTCCAGTGTCTGGAAATCGGCACTTCTGCATAACAAATGAGACTTCTAAAAAAATCTTCCTGCCAATCAGCTGTCATCTCCAGCACTTTTTTGCACATAAGCATGAGCACGGTATGGATTCTGTACTTTGAGCATACCTCCATCAATGCCGATGATCTCGCCAGTAATATAACTAGCCTCCTCAGAAGAAAGAAACGCGACCAGCGCCGCAACCTCGTTCGACGTTCCGAAGCGGTTAAGCGGTATCTGTTTGACCTGGATGTGTCCGCGCTCGCGTATCATACTGTCTGTCAAATCTGTATGCACAATACCTGGGGCATATGCATTTACCGTTATACCGTAAGGAGCAAACTCTGCCGCACAAATCTTCGTCATCATATCGACGGCCGCTTTGCTCGCTCCGTATGCCATAAGTCCAACATCAGCCATCTTGCCGGAGATGGAAGACGCATTCAATATTCGCCCGAAAGCGTTATTTTTCATATATTTAACGCAATGGTTCATCATAAGAAACTGGCTTTTAAAATTGCCATCCATGATTCTGTTCAAAAAAACCTCATCCATATCCTCAACGAACCTGAAATCAAAAATGCCTGCATTATTGATCAATATATCTATGTTCCCATAATTGTCTATAACAATCCCCACTAATCTGTCAACATCTTTTGCAACTGACACGTCGGCTTGAACAACACATGATTCAGGAGAACATTCTTTAATTTTTTTCTCAAATTTCTCAGCAGCTTGATCGTCAGACTTGTACACAGCCACGACACGATCTCCCCTAGCGGCCAACCGTAAACTGATATCTGCCCCTATACCTCGGGTTCCACCAGTAACAATGGTAACATGGTTTTTTTTCACTATAGTTTCCTCCAGCTTTCCATATCAACACAATATCCTTTTTTTTGCAGAACATATATCCTGTAATTAACGTTCAAAAGATGATTAAGGATTCCTCGTCAGAACGAGCAAAGAATTCCTTGAGCATTAAAAGTCCAATGTATACGTTTACAGGGTTATCAGGACGAGTGGCGGGATTGTCGCTGTATATAACCGAAAAGTGATCCTAATTGATGAGAGAGGAAATCTCTCTACTGAACTGTTCAGCTCAAGAATTCTTAAAGCGCTTAAGTTCTCTATCAGTTAGCCGAAATACAAGATCAAAAATGTTAATTTGTTGTGAAATATCACGGCAAAAAGACACTTGAAATCACTCGCTAATCTTTGGGTTTTATAAGTACGCTTTACCATAACAACTTTTATTTAGCAAGTATTTCAGTCAGATTATGCACATGTTTTCAAGGTTCAGTCCACTTTGGAATTTTAATTTTTGCTTGTCAATTGGGTGAAAATCACATTGTTGTAAATTTTTTCTGATAATATAACATTATAACATGTATGTCTCGATTGAGTATACTATTCGAATGCTAGACAAGTCAAGCCCGTATTTTCTAAAATTAAATCAGTATCAGCCGAAATGGGTGGTTCTTCTCGATAAATCATGTTGTTGTACATTGTTTTCACGTGTTTAATATGTTTTTTGCAGGAATAAAAGATTTCTTTGGAAAAAAGCATGGATGACTGTTACTCGTTGCGTGCCTTGCTGAAAAGCTGAAGTAAAGCCAATGGCAGCCTGACAGAGGAAAATATATATTTTTTTGACTACATTAACCAGAAACTTTTGGACATGGGAACCAAATACGATATTGATTTCATAAAATAGAAGTGAAAATTCTGATTTTTTATAGAGCGATTGTTTTCTGTGTAAAGTTATGTTATATTTTAAGTTATCCTGTGAATGGAGGGAGATCAAATTGCTTAACAAATCTCAGCCTATACCATTATACTTCCAGATAAAAGAGAACTTGATGTATAAAATTAAAAGTCACCTTTACGAAGTTGGCAACTTGATTCCTTCTGAAACAGAATTGCAGCAAGAATACAAAGTAAGCCGAATAACTATCAGGAGAGCTGTCAGAGAACTTGTTCAGGAAGGATATCTTACAACTCGTCAAGGAAAAGGAACCTTTGTAAGTAAGCCGAAGGCGAGTCAGGAACTCAACCTGATTACAAGTTGGGCGGAAACCATGATGTGGCTTGGTATGCATCCTGAAACCAAGCACATTCAGTTTTCCGAAGTAACCGCTCCAATAAATATAGTCAAGTCATTAAGTATGTCCGTAGGCGATAAAATATATAAGATAGAAAGGCTAAGATATGCTAATAATGAACCGGTTTGTTGGATGGTTAACTATTTAAACCCGCGATATGTTCCTGAACTTTTAAAAAAGGGTTTAATCGGAGAATCACTGTATGAAACTTTGGAAAAACGCTATAACATAATTCTGAACGCGGCTGTCGAAAAAGTGGAGGCAAAGGCAGCCACAGGAAAGGAAGCTTCTTTGCTAAACATTAGAAGAGGCTCACCACTTCTGTATGTGACAAGGACGACTTACGATGCGGATGATATACCGATTGAAGTAGTAACCGCTGCATCAAGAGCTGATAAATATGCTTATACGGTACAACTGGCAGGAAGGCCAAAAAAATAGTGCACGTTTTTTACGGACAGCTTCTACCTCTTCAAAAAACATATTAAAAACGTGAAAACAATGTGAAATAACATGATACACGGACATAAACCTCCTTTTTCGGCTTGTAATCATTTAGATTTGAGATTAACAGTATTGACTTGACTGGTATGTGAATAGTATACTCCAAGGAGATATACATGTTATAACGTTATATTAACAAAAAGGAATATATAACAATATACGAACCTTATCATTACAAGCTTTAACCCCTCTCATCCCGCAAAAAAAAGGTAAAATAAAAAATTTCCAGGTCAAAAGGCAGCATGGAGACTTGCTTACGAATTTCCGAGAGAGTATAAAATCTTTAATGAGGTGGAAAAGATGTTCCAAGAGAGATTGGGATCTGGGCGAGGTGACCCAAACGGGCTTTCCCTGCCGATTACAACGCTGTCGTACATCAAACAAAGCGAATTTGCAATTTCCTGCGATGACAAGCGAATCATCCGAGAATGCGCGAAAAAACTTGCTGAACTTGCTTCACGTCCGCAGGAAGGTGAAAAAAAGAATCTCTGGTATCAACATAACAGGCTTGAAAATGCCCGGCCATTGATCGTATGCGATCCGGAAAACGGATGGTACACAATCATACCGTATCATCAGTTAAAGTGCAAAGGTGACCTTGCACGCATATGGGAATTTCGCTTAAGAAAAGAGATATTCTGGGGCGAATCAATGTGCGATGACAAAGTAATAGAAGCCATATTCGACGTGCAATATGTATATGACGAGACGTATTTTGGACAACAACTTTCCGTTACCGCAACCCGTGATTTGGACGGGGCTTATACATGGGATCCTATTATCAAGGAATACAAGGACTTTGACAAACTGAAATTCCGCGAAACTAAAATCGACTTCGAACGCACCCGAGAGCTTTTCAATCTTGCTAAAGAAACATTTGGTGATATTTTGTATATCCGTATGCATGGGTGTTTCTGGTGGTCGTTGGGAATGACGACAGATTTGATCAAGTTTCGAGGTATGGAGAACATGATGACGGATATGTACGAATATCCGAAAGAGCTACATCGATTGATGGCGTTTCTGCGTGATGACAACCTCAAAAGACTAAATTATCTTGAAAATGAAGGTGTCTTAACCCTCAACAATGCCGGCAATTATGTGGGTTCCGGTGGATACGGCTGGACAGACGAATTGCCGGCCGATATCTTTAATGAGGAACATGTTAGAACCAAAGACATGTGGGGGTTTTGCGAAAGCCAAGAAACATTGATGATATCTCCACATATGTTTGACGAGTTCATTTATCAATACCAGCGGCCCATCATGGAAAGATTTGGGATGAACTGTTATGGATGCTGCGAGCCTGTTGATAAGCGGTGGGATATCATTGTACAAACGCCTAGGCTTCGCAGGGTTTCTGTATCCGCATGGGCAGATATTCACGATATGGCCGAAAAGCTTCAGAACAAATACATTTATTCCTGGAAACCGAGACCCTCCGATTTGTCTATTGCCAATATCGATAAAGATATGATCCGCGCTTATATTCGGGAGACGATTAAAGCTACACGGGGCTGTGTTCTTGAGATTATTATGAAAGATAACCATACTATAGGCGGGAACCCACAGAATGTAATTGACTGGACGCGGATAGCGATGGAGGAAGCAAGCGCAAAACCATAAGGGATCAACAAAATGTAAATAAAATGTTTTGGTCGTATCAGTATTAATGCTGTGAACTTACCAATAACTATCGCGTTCTATCTGGACATACTTGGATTTGAGGAATTGAACTGAATGGTTCGTTGCGACAACGCCTGTATATATGTAAATTCGCATACTAAATTTAAATAAAAACTGGAGGTCATATAAAGTGTTATACAAAAAAGTTAAACTTATTAAAGAAGACATTTCTGCGATTGGTATTGGATGCTGGAACTTCGGCGGCGACTGGGATTGTTCAAATGATGACAACTCCATCTCAATTGTGCATGCGGCTCTTGACAAGGGTGTGAACCTGTTCGACATTGCTCCAGTATATGGCTGGTTTCATGCCGAAAAAATACTGGGCAAGGCATTATCAGGCGGAAAGCGTGAAAGAGCAATTATTGCTTCGAAATGTGGCCTTGTTTGGAATGAAAAGCGCGAAGCGCACAATGATCTTTCCAAGGCAAATATATTAAAAGAAATCGACGGGAGTCTCAGACGACTACAAACGGATTATATAGATATATACCAACTTCATTGGCCGGATCCAAATACGCCCATCGATGAAACGGTTGAGGCGCTTATCGAGATAAAAAACGCAGGAAAAATCAAATATGTTGGTCTTTCAAATTTTGCACAAACCGATGTGGAAAAATTTATGTCCATGATCGAAATCAACGTGCAACAGGGCTTGTACAATATGCTCGAACGCAACACAACAAACTACCACAACATTCCTCTTGCCTATAAAACCGAGAAGGAAATGCTAGTAACCGTACGTAAATACGGTCAGGCCTTTTTGCCTTACACACCACTTTTCCAAGGATTACTTGCGGGCAGGCTCAAGATTGATAAAAATTATTCCGACAGGGATATCCGCAACGAAAATCCAAAACTTTCCGGAAAGAATTTCCGTTTTTACTATGAAGGTTACGAGAAGTTGCAAGCGCTTGCAGATGAGATCGGCAAACCAATCAATGAATTGGCGCTCAACTGGCTTAGACAAAAACCTGATGTGACCTCGATTATTGGTGGCGTATCATCCATAGCACAGCTCGACCGAAATGTTCATTGCCTGACCTGGGACATACCGGACAATGTGATGGTGCGCATAGAAATGATCATTGCGCCCTATGAAAATATTTAAGGAGGATAATAATATGAAGGAGTTTCTTGAAAAACTGCACCATATAGGCATACCCACAACGGATATGGATTCCACAATTGACTTTTATACAAAGCTTGGCGGGGAAATCATATTTGAAAAAGTGGACGAGGATGATGGGAACCCTTGCAGGGTTACACACATTCGGTTTTCTGATTTGATAATTGAGTTGTATGAGCGTGAAAAAAATCTCGGTGAAAGCGGAGCAATCGACCATATCGCTTTTCAGGTTAACGACATTGAAGGAGCATTTCGTTGGGCACAGAATATGAAGTTCACTTTTTTTGATGAGAAAATATTGAAATCGTCATACTGGAAAGGCGGTATGCGATGGTTTATTTTGATAGGCTGCAACGGGGAAAAAATAGAATTTGCACAAAAATAAGTTGTATGCTGTAAGCTCTCGTAAACCAGAATTTGTATTAACAAATTCTGGTAACTTTGAGAAACCAAACTATAGAAACTGTTCCTAGACAACTTCATAATACTTATTTAATCCCAGATAGCTCCGTGTATTTCAAGCAATCTCTTTGTTATTATTATTTTTCTATATATAATTCCTCTGAATAAGTTTGTTTTCTTTGCAAACTTTTTTCTGAAACCGGGTTTTATCTAAGTTTAGCGTTTTCAATTTTGAATCCTGAATCCTTGCGGCTTGCCGCGATATGTAGTGATCTAAATATCCAGGGGGTAAAAATAAAAAATCTCTAGGTCAAAAAGTGGCATGGAGACATGCTTACAAGTTTCCAAGAGAGTACTAATTGTAAGTGGGGGTACTAAATGAGCGGACAGAAAACATATTTTCTAGGCATTGATATAGGCACGGAAAGTGCGCGTGTTGCGCTTATCGATTTTAACGGTGAAATGATAGCTTCCAGTCAAGAGAGTTATTGCATGCAATGCCCCAGACCTGGTTGGGCTCAGCAAGATCCGGAAATGTGGTGGAATACAACAGTTAACAATATCAGATCTGTTTTATCAAAAATCGATGTTCACCCTGAAAGTATAGCAGCAATTGGTTCGGCAGGCCAAATGCATGCTCCTGTTCCAATTGATGGCACAGGACAATTATTATCTAATGAAGTCTTGCTATGGTGTGATAAAAGAAGCGATCCACAATGTAATAATTTCAAATATCAATTAAATGACATGAACAGTCTTAAAATAACCGGAAATCCGATTATACCTGCATGGACAGGTTTTAAAATGCGCTGGCTGAAAGAAAATTCAACCGATATATACTTTCGGACAGATAAGTTTCTAAGCTGTAACGGATATATAAACTATCGGCTGACAGGTGAAATTTATAGCGACTTTTCGGAAGCTTCCGGTAGTTATCTGTTCGATGTGGATTTAAACGGCTGGTCTCATGATCTATGTGATGTTATGGGTATAGAGGTGAACAAACTACCTCAAATAGTAAACTCAAGCCAAGTAATAGGTAAAGTAACTCCTGAAGCAGCTTCCATTACCGGTCTGATTCCTGGAACTCCTGTAGTAGCAGGAGGCGGAGATATGATGTGTCTACTCTTGGGCGCCGGTGTTGCAACCTTGGGTATGGCTTGTGATATTGGTGGAACGGCTTGTGATATATCGGTGTTTGCTCCTAAACCATTGTATGATGAACGCTTAATGCATTTGCATCACGTTGCCCCTGGAGGATGGATTTCGTTTGGTATTCTTGATTCGGGTGCATTTAAATGGTTCAAAGACGAACTTTGTGTTTCTCAAGTAAACGAAGCCAAATTAAAGGGCTTATCCGCATATGACTTCCTTACCGGAATGGCGGCAGAAGTTCCGGCAGGCGCAGAGGGTTTACTATTTTTACCGTATTTACTTGGAGAACGTACGTTGGGAACCAGTGCAAGCCGAGCTGTTTTCTTTGGCCTTACGCCAAGACATGGTATTGCACAATGTACTCGCGCGATACTTGAGGGTATAGTTTATGATTTACGACAAAGCCTGGATATTATTTCAAGTACAGGCATTAGGATAGAAGGTATCCGATCTGTGGGCGGTAGTGCCGAAAGCATGCTTTGGAATCAGATTAAGGCTGATATATACAAAAATCGATTGATTACACTTTCGAATTTTGAGGGTGGAATTATGGGTACAGCGATACTTGCTGCGGTCGGTTCAGGGTATTATAAGGACATTCAAACTGCAGTTGAGCGAATGATCCGAATTAAGAATACTTATGAACCGAATGTTAAGACTATGGAAAGGTATAATCGCTTTTATGCGATTTTCAAAGAATTACACGATGGATTGCAGCCCTATTTTACGCGTTTGGCTAAAACAGTAGTGGATGATAATTGCGAAAGGATGAGTTGAAATGTAATAAACAAAAATATTTTATACTTTATGAAAAAATAAGCAAAAAAATGGAGTAATGTAGGATGAAGTATGTAGGTTCGTAGCGGAAATGGATTTCAAAGCGGTAGAGCTTCCGGCTTTTAAAGGCAGTACTCATTTGAATGTCGACGAGATAGTCGAAAGTAGTAATCAAACCCGACGAAATGAAGATTATGCAAGTCAACGTTCCCCTCATAGGACCTGATGAAGTACTGGTAAAAGTGAAAACAACTAGTGTTTGCGGTACTGATATTAGCATATATATAAGCAAGTATTCCGCAGATAAACTGCCACTTATCCCCGGGCACGAATTTTCTGGAGTCATTGCTTCTTTAAGCGAAAGTGTAAAAAGATCTGCTGAAGGTGACGCTGTTAAGTATGATTAACAACCTTCATATTAGGGCTGCGGTCTCTCTTGCTATCATAAGCTCTTCGTTTGTTGGAATGACCAAAACTTTAACGGCTGAGTCACTTGTTGATATTATTCCCTCATTGCATAATATTCCATCAATACGATTATTTTTCTCGTTGTCTATCTTTATACCGATAAAATCCAATCCACAGCACGATAGTTTTCTTACCATCAGACTATTTTCCCCTATTCCAGCAGTAAATATAAGACAATCCACTCCACCCAAAGCCGCAGAATACGCTCCTATATATTTCTTTATTGAATAAGAAAACATTTCT
>Ga0136703_1000022_pt1 | contig 31803 bp, 36 predicted proteins | sample 3C3metaG_FD_101400 | JGI IMG/M metagenome (GOLD analysis project Ga0136703, IMG submission 101400) | Freshwater bacterial and archeal communities from Indian Creek, Illinois, USA - 3C3 metaG | ecosystem: Environmental > Aquatic > Freshwater > Unclassified | place: USA: Indian Creek, Illinois... | reverse complement strand
GTTATAAACAATAACGGAATGCCTGCGTTCGGCGCCACACCAAAGGCAAAGGCTGTAGGGAACACGATTAAGGCAGCCAAAATGGCGGCTAAAGTGTCAAAAAGGGCTGTGTACGCTGCGGCCTGTGGTATGTCCGCTTTTTTAGGAAGGTAGCTGCCATAAATGACCAGCGTGCATCCGAGCAGACTCAAAGAAAACAGAGCTTGTGCCAAGGCGTTAAACCAAGTCAGCGGGTTGGCTAGTTGACTAAAATCCGGGGTGAAGATAAACCGCAGCCCTTCCTGCGCACCCGGCAAGGTCAAAGCGCGTACGGCCAGCACTACAAGAATCACGAAAAGAGCAGGCAGCAAAATATTGTTGACCGGTTCTAGGCCTTTTTTGACACCCGCATAAACAATAGCTGTCGTCATAACCACAGCGATAACATGCCATGGCACCGCGCCGGCGGAACCGGCAAAGGAATTGAAAGCCACGGCGAGGTCTTGCCCTGCGAAACCCCGCAGGGCTAATCCGACATAGTACAAGACCCATCCCACTACGATCATGTAAAAGACGGTTACGGCACCCGTGGCGAGGACAGGCAACAAACCAACCACAGCGCCACCAGGAAGTTTGCGCTGGGCAAAAGCAGCTTTTACCGCACCAATGGGACCGGTCTTGTTGGCTCTGCCAAAGGCGAACTCACCCATCAGGGCCACGAGACCGATTAGCGCGATAATCACGAGATAGATTAGCAAAAATGCGCTGCCACCGTAAGTCCCCATGCGCCACGGGAACATCCAAATATTGCCGAGGCCAATGGCTGACCCCGCGCTGGCCAGGATAAAGGCGAGCTTTCCTGACCACATCTCCCGCTTCTCGCTTGTTGCCGGTGTTTTGTCACTCATAATTGGTTGATCCCCCTTGCATCGCTTATTTTTCCTCTGGTCAAAATGCAGACGCAGAGTATATAAGCGATATAGTAACGCAGGGGCATAGTCAAAGTCAACAGAATTCTCAAAAAATTACGAACAAGGAGCTTCATGCATCATTCTATAATGTAAGCAAGCGCATATTAATATATTGACTATAGTGTGCCACATACAGTATGATTACGCTAGAGGTGATGTCAATGAGTAAGGCCGCCGATATACTAGACGGTCTGCTGCAAGAACTAAGACGAGGAGTGATCACTCTCGGAGTCTTAGGCCAGTTGCATAGCCCGCAGTACGGCTATTCCCTAGTGAACACGCTTGAGGCGAAGGGGCTTATGGTCGAACCAGGCTCCCTATACCCCCTGCTGCGCAGGCTAGAGGGGCAGGGGTTGCTCGAAAGCACCTGGGATACCAACGAGGCCCGCCCCCGCAAGTACTACTGCCTTAGCCCACTCGGCAAAGAGGTATATGCCCGCCTATGCGGCGAATGGCGCACCCTAGCTAGCACCGTGGAAACAGTAATTGCTAAAGGAGAGAGCGAAGATGGATTTGATCAATAGATATGTCTACGATGTAGTGCGACGCCTGCCTGAGAGGCAACGTAGCGAAATCGACAAGGAACTACGCGGGCTTATCGCCGACATGCTAACTTCGCGCACTGCCGATAGTACGCCTAGTAACGACGAGGTATCAGTCGTGCTTGTGGCCTTAGGTGAGCCAGCAAAACTGGCAGACAACTACAGGGGCAGTGGGCGCTACCTCATTGGGCCTACCTACTATGACCAGTATGTCTCGCTACTACGAGTCCTCCTCGGCGTCGTCTTTATTGGACTTAGTATAGCACTAGCCACCACCTATTCCTTTAACCCCCCGCAGAGCATCTTCGCCGCTCTCACCGCTTACATCGGCTCCCTCTTTAGCGCCACATTGCAGGTATTGGCCTGGGTCACTGGAGGCTTTGCTTTGGCCGAGTATTACAGCACCGGCATGCCGCAAACAACCACAAGATCAGACTGGACACTCGCTGACCTTCCTGAGGTGCCCCTCAAAGCGACTCTGATACCCCCTCATGAGCCCATCGTGGGCATCGGATTTACTGTCCTATTCATGGCGATTCTCAACTTTGCCCCCGAGATACTTGGCGTCGGCAGCCTCTCAAATGGACGGCTAACCATCGCACCTCTGTTCCAAGTTGAGGTTCTCCGTCAAGCCCTGCCGCTCATAAACTCCCTTTTTGCGCTAGCCCTCATTAAAGAAGTCGGCAAGATATACTATGGCCAGTGGACACCGAGACTGGCCATTGGCAACACATTGCTAAACATCGCTACGATTGCGCTCGCCATAGTTATGTTTCCACCCAACGCGCAAATATGGAACCCCAATATTTCGCCTCTACTCCAAGGCATACCACGATTCTTCGTCCTAGCGTTAGGCGTAGGGCTCGTCATCGACTCCGCTTTCTGTCTCATCAAAGCGGCAAAACTTATGAAATAAAGCAAAGCAACAGGCGAGCAACAGGGACGGAGCCCTGTTGCTCGCCTGTTGCTCGCCTGTTGCTCGCTTGAAACTAGTAACGCTTACACCCGCCGATTAAGACAGCAGGGTCAAACTCCGCTATGGGCCCACGGTAGGGGGCGCCATGTTTGTGGTTGTGTTTTCGGCCGCGATATGTGAAGGCCTGTGTCGGACAGAAAGAATAGCACCGCAAACAAAGGACGCAGCGTTTTTGTGTCATAATGCCCTCGGCCTCGTCCACAAGATTAGCGGCAGGGCAAATGGCCACGCACAGGCCACATCTTACGCATTTCTCTCGGTCTACACCAAGGTCGTCGCGCAATTTCTCTACGTACCAGCGATAGGGAATGCGCTGTAGCAGCCCCGCCAGGTTGGCAAAAAGATTGAACCCGCGGCGCAGGGGACGACCCTTGCCCATAAAGCCCGCCAGTCGTTTGGCGCGAAACTTAGAGCAACGCAGATACTTCTCTTTAGCCCGAGCTAGGTCGGTGTGCAGGGCAAAGGGCAGTACGGAGACAGACACATTGCTCGGCATATGAAAGTGCTCCCCCCATAGTATGTTGTAGCCCTTCGCGCCTAGCAACTCCGCTCCCAGCCTAGCCCCATCTCCCGACCACAGCCACTGAGTACAAAACACAAACCCCCTTTTACCTGCCACCCCTTCTAACTCACTGATAAACCTCTTCATCGGAATAGGCAAATCCGACCCATAGATGGGGTAGCCAAAGCCGATAACATCAGCTTCAGCAACTAAGCGATGCGCTGTTGCCTGGTCAACTACTTCGATGGACTGAGTGGTGACTAAGCAGCCGCTAGTCCGTATCTCATCTGTCAGCTCATTGGCCACCCACCACGTGTTGCCAGTTCCAGAGAAGTAGAAGATAGCTACCCTATCTACTGTCTTTTCGTCATGGGGCACGAGTTCCACCCTATGCTTATGCTCCATCTACTTCTCCTCCTCGATTGCCGGTCTGTAATGGCTTGGCATGTAGCTCGACATGCCGTTAACTCTGCTCAGACAGCATGTATTGTTCTCGCCACTTCAACAGCAAGTTCGACGCCTCGAGTAGTTTACCTGCTATACCCAAGCGTGTTCGCTTAAGCCAAAATCATTACGGGCGACAAAAAAGCGGGCTTATGTGCGAGAAGAGGCACATAAGCCCGCTTTTTGCTCTGTATTGCTAAAGATGATTCGCCACTATGGTGGCCTCCTCAATTAGCAAGCAACTACTTCTTTGATTATGAACTCCTGCCCTGACTGTAGTGTGAAGCGCCCGGCACCACAAGATGGGCAAATCTTGCGCCGTTCCACCACATTGTACTCTACTTGGCACTGACCACAGACACCGAGCGCGGGAACAACCACAATCTCAAGCTCAGTCCCTTCGTAAGCCGTGCCAGCCACGGCTGCAGGGTAGCATTCCTCAATAAAACGAGGTATGGCCTGTGACAACTGACCTATCTCCAGCACGATTTTTCCGACCTGACTCAGGCCGTTTTCGACCACAAAGCGATCTACGACCCTAAGCACTTCAAAGACAATCCCTAATTCATGCATAGATACCCCCACATGCACTATGCATTTGCCTACCTGCGCCCACTAGGGGCAAAGACCTTGCGCAGCACAATCTTGGCCTTTCGGATCACAGCGTTCTTGAGTACGGTGCGGGGCAACTTCTCAATTTTGTAACCCTTGACATCATGCACTCTCTCGAGTTTAATGGCGTCAAACTTACACTTGATATGGCAGGCTCCACATCCGACACACAAGTAGTGGTCAACTTTACTGGCACCGCAATCGAGGCAGCGCGAGGTCTCTTTCTTGATCTGTTCTTCAGTCAGTAGCCCTCTCGTGTCCTTGAATGTCACCTTTGCTAACTGGTGATCGACCTCACGAGCCCTCTGCCTCTCTGTGCCATCATAGTCAGAGATCGCCGCCACATTACCTTTGTCTAGTCTGGTGTAGTCAGACATATCTCGTCCGAAGACGAGCGATTGCCCTTGGTGCACAAATCTATGGATGGAAACAGCTGCCTCTTTACCCGCTGCGATGGCGTCAATGGCATAGCTTGGGCCACTCACCACGTCGCCACCGGCAAATATATCAGGTCGGGTGGACTGCAAAGTAACGGGGTGCACCGCAATAGCCTGCGACTCGGTCGTAGCTACGGACTCGCCTTGCAGCAGAGTGGCATAGTTGTATGCTTGCCCAATACAGACCACTACCTGGTTGCATTCCACCATAAGGGTCTTAGCTTCATCATACTTTGGCTTAAAGCGCCCCGCCTCATCGTGGGTCGCCGTACATTGCTTAAACAGCATGCCTACGACGGCATCATCCCGAACTATGATACGGGCTGGTGCCCATGAATTGTGTATCTTAACCCCTTCATAAACTGCTGCCTCTACTTCCTCTTTGTGCGCTGGCATTTTACTCCTTGTTTCCAGACAGTAAAGCTCTGTCTCAGTAACCCCCTGCAGCCTAACCGCGCTTCGTGCGGCGTCTAGTGCCACATTGCCGCCACCTATCACCACAACTTTGCCCTTAACACCCACTTGTTCGCCGCTGTTTATGCGCCGCAAGAACTCGATACCGCTGAGAACGCCCTCCGCCTCGTCGCCTGGCAGGCTCAATCTACGCCCGAGACCAGCGCCGACAGCTAGGAAGAAAGCGTGAAAGCCCTGTTTACGCAAGTCTTGCAGGGTGGTGTGGCGTCCTACCTCTACTCCAGTAACAAACTTAACCCCTAGCTCGCGAATGATATCTATCTCTGCCTCTAATACTTCTTTCTCCAGCCTATAAGCAGGAATACCCAGCATCAACATACCACCTAGTTTGTCTTCCTTTTCGAACACGGTGACATCATAACCATCTACGGCTAGGTCGTAAGCACAGGCTAGGCCGGCAGGCCCAGAGCCAATGATGGCGATCTTTTTGTCGCTATAGTTGTGTCGGATACGAGGTTTGTAGCGTGTGCTCTTGATTAAATCTTGTTCGGCAATAAACTTCTTGATGTCATCTACCGCCACAGCCTCATCTATGTCCGCCCTCGTACAGTCTTCCTCACAGATGCGAGGACAAACGCGCCCACAGACGGCAGGCAGGGGATTGTGCTTTTTAATAAGCTCCAAGGCCTCAGTATACTTGCCCTGTGAGGCTAGCTTAAGGTATCCTTGAACTGGGATGTGCGCCGGACACTTGGTAATGCAAGGCGCGGTTCCTGAATCAAGGGTATTCTTCCTGCTGATGCGGTAATCGCTATTCCACTTGTCCTCTAGCCATTCTGTGTTGTGGGGAGTTTCTTTAGCAATTCTGGCATCAATGGGTTTTACGCTACAGAGTTTCTGCCCCAGCCGGACCGCATTAGTGGGGCAGCTTTCGACGCACTCGCCGCAAGCCACGCACTTCCCTTCATCAACAACGGCACGGTAGTTGGAGCGGACTATATCATTGTTAAGGTATTCATTGGCTAGGCGCAGGGCAAAACAGCCGCAGCCACAGCAATTGCATATGGCATGAGTATGTCCAGGCTCATCGAGATTGGGTACAGAGTGCATGAGTCCATTCTCTTCTGCCCGGCGTATTATGGCTAGGGCTTCATCACGAGTTATCGCTCTACCGCGCCCTGTTCGTATATAGTACTCAGCGGCATGCCCAAGTTGGATGCACATTTCTTCTTTGAGATGACCGCAGCCCTCTCCCATGGCCTCCCGCGAGGTGCGGCAGCTACAATCTGAGACTGAGAAAATGCTTGCGTCGTTTAAATGCTTGGATAACTCTTCATAACTGGCCTTGCGGGATTGACCATCGATGGCGCGCTCAATAGGCAGCACCCGCATGGGTCCGCCACCGATAGGCATGATGCCGACTGCCATAGGCCCCCTCTTGCTGCCAAAGTAGTAAAAGGCCTCGGCCACCTGTGGGTACTTCGCCACTACTTCCTTGTTGTTTACGATCATTTCCATATGTCCGGGTACGAAGATATCTTGCCAGTACACATCTTGGCCATTAATGGTGTTAACAAAAGCGACGCCGGCCCAAGCAATATATTCTAGCGCTGCTTTTACCTTAGCTAGCGGTTCCCCGGAGGACTGCGCCACCGCCTCGGCACTAAGTGGTTTACGAAACTGCAACTGCATGGCCACCTTGACTTGGTAGCTATCAAGGATGGGGTCGAGCGCATAGTACTCAGGACCATATGGTATAGCATCACGCCCGCTGCCAGGCTTGGTGCGCCCAATTTTATTCGCCAAGTCCACGATCTCTTGCCGGTAGGGCCGGCCGTCAACATCTGCCCAGGTTAATGCAAAATTAAAGCGCTGCGACTTATTGAAGTTAGTCTTCTGGCTTTTATTGGTCATCGCTTAACCCCTTCCTATCTCTGATCTTATCCAGTCCAGCCAAACATTCATTCCTTGCCCAGTCCTCGCCGATATCGGCATGATCTTAATCTTAGGGTTCAGTTTTAGCACAGCTTGTTCTAAAAGTAACAAGTTGAAATCAAAAAACGGCGCGACATCTACCTTGCTTATCAGCAGCACATCTACTTTTGTAAAAATGGCTGGATACTTTAAAGGTTTGTCATCGCCTTCTGGAATACTGAGAATCGCGACATTGCGCATCGCCCCCGTGTCATACCCTGCCGGACAGATGAGATTGCCGATATTTTCAATGAAGATTAGGTCTAGGTCTTCGCATCCAAGCTCATCTAGCCCCGTTTTAACCATTGTCGCGTCCACATGGCAGAGCCCGCCCGTGTGCATCTGCACGGCCTTACCCCCCGCAGCTTCTACAGCCCGCGCATCTACATCAGAATCGACATCGGCCTCAATGACACCAATGCGCATCTTCGTGCGCAGCGCCTGTATAGTGCTTACAATAGCCTCTGTCTTGCCGCTCCCTGGCGATGACATGATGTTGATCATAAAGACATTTTTTGCTCGCAGTCTGGCCCGCGTTGCTTCTGCCACTAGCTTATTGTCCTCATACAAACCTTTCTTCACCGTAAAAACTTTTGGCCCTTCGATACTATTCACCACCTTGTTTTGGCCTGATTATAACAAGGCCCTAGTGGCCATTCAATCTACCCCAGAGCGGTCGCAAACAGAACAAATTACTTTGGCGTACTGTTTACAGCCCCCATCTCACCGACTCCCCGCACAACTTATGCTGTGCTGCCCCAAAAAATAGGCTGCGCTGTGTTAACACTTCGCAAAAGTAAAATTTCTTTTCTTTTCGCTAATTCAACGCGGGAGTCACGTGAGAATGTCGCAGACTGAGGTGGTAGCTACGTGTCTAAGTTCAGCAGCGAAATAAAATTGACGATCATTCAAGAGGCCTTGCGGCATGGCATCTCGGTCACTTGCCGCCGACACAGCATCTCGCGCACCTTGTTTTACCGTTGGCTAAGAAGGTACCAGGAACATGGCCTGCAGGGCCTCGATTCTGTGCGAGCGGCCTGCCCACCCCACAACAAGACCGCCCGAGCCACTGTGGACAATCTACTCGCCCTGCTCAAGAAGAACCCCCGCCTAGGGCCGCGTGAGCTCAAGTATCGCCTAGAGAGTATCGGCTGCCACCTTAGTGAGTCCGCGGTCTACAATATCTTGAAACGACATGAGCTGACACGTAGAAAGGCACGCCTCAGGTACTCGCGTGGCATTCACCCACCAAGAAGCGCAGAGCCACCCCCTCTAGAAGAAATCCAAGTTGGCGAGTGCTGGCTTATGTGGGCGACACCTTTCGGTCGCCATGACGGCATAGGAGAGGTGTACGAGTACACCGTTCTTGACTACAAAAGCCGCGTCGCCTGCTCGCGCGTGCACAGTACTTTCTTGGGCGGACATAGCGAAAATTTGCTCAGCGCGGTGGCACTTCCTATTGCACAATGCTTAGATTTCGAGCTCAAGCACTTCGTTTTCATGGACACCTGTGGGATGAAGGATAGTGACAGCAGGGACTTAATGTCACATGTGCAGGATATTTTACACAGCTCCGGCCTGAATGTCGCCCTGTATCGGCATGTCAAGCATAAGCCCCTACCAGAACTAGATGCAGTACGCGAGGCCTACACCAGAAATCTATCTGCGACACTCATACCACACTTGCTCGCGGTGCGCTCATTGCCAGAAGTGCGTTTAGCAGTGCAGCAGTTTCTACGCCGCTACAATTTTAGAGACCAGCTTGAATATGAGCACGCCACTTGCTCTCCCCTTGAATATGTGACTAAGACCACGGGCATCGCGCCCATACTGCCGCTCTGGGCTTACATCGACCGAGTCTACTAGGAGGTGGACATATGCGGATAGCTGTCATCGGCGGAGGCTTTAGCGGCCTGCTTGCCGCCTACTTACTCGAGCAAAAGGGTATCAAAACCACTGTCTTTGAGCGCGAAGATAACCTTGGCGGCCACTGCCAAACCCTGGTCAGCAAGAACTTTCGGGTGGAACTTGGCACCGCCTTTTTTCTTAACGACCACATTAAGGAGCTGCTCGCAGAGCTCGATGTCAGCTACACTGCTCGCCACAGTTACCGAGACTTTGTCGACAAGAGCTACGCCCGCGTCCCCTTGCTGCCGGAGCACGAAATCGCTCTCCTCATGTCCGAGCTAGCGCGACTTGAAGTCTTGTTGACCAAGTACGGTGGCTTTGATGGCGAGACTACCTACGGCTATGTACACGAGGACCTAAATGTGCCCTTGAGTGAGTTCTTATCCGGCCACGATTTTAAAGCCGTGCACCGCGTTATAGCTCCGCACCTCTCGGCCTATGGCTTTGGCAGCATCGACGAAGTACAAGCTTACTACGCGCTTAATGCCTTCGACCTTAGGACCATCAACCAATTTATGCGCGGCGAAAAGCTCCTTTTCATCAATGAGGGAACTGCAGATATCATTGCGAAATTGAGCTGCCACATTACCGACATCCGCTACACCGAGGTCAGTGGCATCGCGCCGCAGGGCGGCAGAGTACAGGTTAGCACTGCCTACGGCATAGACACCTTCGACAAGGTGCTCATATCTACGGTGGTGTCCCCTACTGCCATCCAAGATGAACCGGCTCGCGCGTTCATGCAAAGGCTAAGCACCAATGACTACGTGTCTTGTGCCTTTGAGATCGCCAACAAGAATCGAGTGACCACCTACTACCTCGACAATCTGGGCCAGCAAAATGCACTGCAATTTTTTCACGCCTACAAACAAAAAGAGCGCACCATTGCCGTGGCCTATGCATACGGCCTCCTAGACCAACACTTTATCACCGCTATCCACCACGAACTGCAGGCCTCGGGCATAGTCGTAAAGCATCTCATCGCGGCCAGGCAGTGGCGCATCTTCCCCCACCTAAAAAAGGAGGCCCTGCACGGAGCTACCTACACAGATATTACCCAACAAAAAGAGAGCCGACCTATCTACTTCATCGGCTCCCTAATCACCAAACCCTCAATCTCCCACCTCTACTTGTCGGTAAAGGGCTTCGTCGAGCAGACATTCTAGCGCCGCGTTACCCCTACTCGCCAAAGTAGGGAACCCGCCCATCTTCAGGAGTCACTGACCACAGTGCGACAAGCTCTCCATACTTGGCGAGTGCTGCATGGCCTATATCAGTCAGCGCATATATCCCTCGCCCCATGCGCTTAAACCACCCATAGACGTTGCGATACAGAGTCGCCCAAGTCTTAGGATTCATGGTGAATTGACGTAGCTGCGCTGCCGTCAAGGGCCCATGCATCGATAACAGATGAGCCAAGCGCAAGGCGTGCTCACGGTAGGCCGTCATAATCTCTTGCCCTGAAGTGCCTGCCGTGTTTAGATCGAGACTACGTTGAGACGCTTCTATGCCCATCGCCTTTCGGGCCTTGGAATTACGCCGTCCCGTGAACGGCTGCGGAGACAGTGCCAGCTCTACTTGCGGAGGACTGCAAAAAGGATCGACTAACAATAACCCCAGCTCCAGTCTACGCAAGAGCTGCAGCACTCCCCTCCAGCGACCAGACTTCGTGCCGCGTTGCGGCCTAAACACAGCAACATACACCGCGTCCGCTACTTGCTGACGCCTGGTGGCTTGAACTAAGGCGTGGAGCCCCAGGGTAAGCTTAAGCTCTACGGCTACTAGTTCTTCTCCGCGCATGGCCACAAGGTCGCAGTTCTTTACCTCCGTACGCACGGAATAGCCTAGCTTGTGCCAGTATTCCACAATCGGTATGGAAAGGTCGCTTTCCTTCAGTTTGCTACGCATCATATCTCCCTTTCCATCTAAACCGCCTGCGGTTTGGCAAGCGAAAAGTATCGGTGGATTGACAGTATCTCTCGCCAAGCAGTAGGCTCCGTCCCTAGCGCAACAAGATGCTCGGCTCGCAGGACTAAGCAACAGACGGAGCCTGTTGCTTGCCTGTTGACACTTTCTGCTACTAGATAGTGTCTTTGTAGTAGTTTTCTACTGCTTCGCGCAACCCATTGGCCTTGAAGATGCGGTTGTCGTAGTCGTGCTCCCACATAAATATCTCTGTCTCCTTAACGCCGTCTCCAGTGATAGGGTAGCCAAAATAATCCCCACATCCGTTACCAGCCACAAATAACAAGCAGTCAAGCGGCATCCAGGCGGTTACGCTGCGCAGCCTTAGATTAACATCAACGATCTGCCGACATGATAACAAGAAGTAATTGTCGCCATCAACTTGCCTAAGCATCTCTACTAAATCGGACGGAAAACGAATGCCTAGTGCTCTCTCGGCTGCTAGGATGTCGCTATTGTCCGCTGGCGGGTTTAGCTTTACGTTCGGATTACCAGCCGCGGCCTTTAGCACACATTGTCTCCACATGATTATCACCTTGCCTTTACAGCTAAAACTAGTAACGCTTACACCCGCCGATTAAGACAGCAGGGTCAAACTCCGCGTCGTGACTAAGCAGCCGCCAGTCCGCAGTTCATCTGTCAGCTCATTGGCCACCCACCACGTGTTGCCAGTTCCAGAGAAGTAGAAGATAGCTACCCTATCTACTGTCTTTTCGTCATCGGACACGAAATCCACCCTATGCGTACGCTCCATCTACTTCTCCTCCTCGATTGCCGGTCTGTATATGGCCAAAGAGGCCTTGGCCATCTCAAGTAGAGCTTGATACGGGTCGCCTAGCAAACCAAAATGCTTGGCGAATGTTGGCTCAGTCATGTGCAGGTATGCGTTCTGTCGTTCGACGGGGAGTGCTTGCCCAAAAATCTCCACCGGAAATTCGCCAAAGTTGAATCTTCAGATGGTTGTCGGCAACCCTTGCACCTGCTCCACTTGCTACATCACGCCACAGCAAATTGACTGTTGTAAAGCTCCGCGTAGAATCCGCCCTTGTCCATAAGCTCATCGTGCTTACCGCTCTCGACAATGTCTCCGTCATTTAGGACCAAGATCAAGTCGGCATTTCTTATCGTTGACAGGCGGTGCGCGATAACAAATGAAGTCCGCCCTTGCATCAACATATCCATAGCCTGCTGAATATGCAGCTCAGTTCGTGTATCAATAGAGCTTGTAGCTTCATCCAAAATCAACATGGGGGCATCGTCAATCATGGCCCTGGCGATAGCAATCTGTTGCCGTTGCCCCATGGAGAGGTTTACTTTATCACTGAGAGCGGTATCGTAGCCATTTGGCAAGGTGCGAATGAAGTGATGCAGCCCGACAGCTTTGCACGCCCTCTCCACTGCCTCATCCGACACATTTTGTTTGTTGTAGATGACATTCTCCTTTATAGTTCCATCGAAGAGCCAGGTATCCTGCAACACCATACAAAAAAGGGAACGAACATGCTCTCTGGTCATCCGACTAGTGGGTACGCCATCGATCAAAATTTCACCCTCATTGACTTCATTAAAGCGCATGAGCAGATTGACAAGTGTTGTTTTACCCGCACCCGTTGGGCCGACAATGGCCACCTTCTGCCCGCGTACCGCCTTGGCCGAAAAGTCCTTGATGATGACCTTGCCGGTGTGCTCGTAGCTGAAGTTTACCTTCCTAAACTCCACCGTGCCAGCAGCCGCCACAACGGCATCTCTTGTTTCGCCTTGATCTGCCATTTCTTCTGCGCCAAGGAATTCAAAAATCCGCTCACTTGCCGCTGCTGCGACCTGCAAACCCTGTGCTAGCTGCGCAATTTGAGTTAGAGGTTGGGTGAAGAAACGGATGTAGAGCAAAAAGGCAACTATGTCCCCTAAGGATGTATGGCCACCTAGGGCTAAGGCTGCACCCACTACGATGACCGCAACATAGCCTATATTTTCTACAAAACTCATGATCGGCATCATCAGCCCCGAAAGAAACTGAGCCTTAAAGGCACTTCTCTCTAAATGGGCATTCTGTTCCGCAAAGACTTGAGACATCTGCTTCTCGGCATTGTATGCCTTGACGATGGTATGGGCTGTGAATGTTTCTTCGATATGGCCGTTTATTATGCCAAGGTACTTTTGCTGGCCGTCAAAGTGCTTTTGCGACACTTTCATGATGGCCATCATGATGCCAAACCCGAAGGCGACCGAAGCAACTGCCGCCACCGTCATTATCCAATTCATCAGTAGCATCATGACAAGAGCACCCACGAGCATGGTCAATGACGCGATAAGAGTCGTCAGGCTTTGATTTAAGTTGTTCCCTAGCGCGTCTACATCGTTGGTGATGCGCGACAAGGTGTCGCCTGTTGTGTTCTTGCTAAAAAACCACATGGGTAGCCGGTTAATTTTTTGGGCAAGATCTTGGCGCATCCGTTGCGACAATTTTTGCGTTACCGTGGCCATGATCTGCCCTTGCAAGGCCCACAAAACGGCGCTAGCAAAGTAAATTACGACCAAACTGAACCCTATTGATGTTACCCGACCAATATCAACTGAAGTCATCAGTCCCGCTGTTATCAAGTCAGTGAGCGCCGCTAGCCTATCTGGGCCAACTAACGAAAGTATCGTTCCGGTAATGGCCGCCATGACAGCTAGTGAGATTTGGGGCAGAAATTTGCGTGTATAGGCGAGCAATAATCTCACTGTTTTCTTGGTGTCTTTCGCCTTCGCAAAACTGCCTGCTCCATCAAACATCGTGAAATCAGGCATGCCAAGCGAATCAGAGGACGTACTGTCTGTCTCGCGCTCTGTGAAACCTTCGTTAGTCACCTGCCAATTCCTCCCTTGAAAGCTGAGAATATGCAATCTCCTGGTACACGGGGCAATTTTGCAAGAGTTCGTGGTGCGTACCGATGCCGGCAATCCTGCCTTCTTCTAAAACAATTATTTTATCTGCCTCTTTGACGGTCCCTATGCGCTGACCAACAATGAAGATGGTTGTTCCCACCGCAGCTTTCTTTAGTTCGCTACGTAGCATCCTATCTGTTTTATAATCTAACGCCGAAAAGCTGTCGTCAAAAATCAGTATCTCCGGCTTTTTCGCCATGGCCCGCGCAATCGAAATGCGTTGTTTTTGTCCACCAGAGAAAGTACTACCTCCTGGAGCAACATCGCTGTCATACCCACTCGCCATGCTCTCCACAAATTCCGTTGCTTGTGCAGCGGCCACTGCCGAGACAATATCCTCTCGCTTAATTTCACCGTTACCGTTCGCACCAAAGGCGACGTTAGAGGAGATGGTCCCGCTTAGAAGAATTGCCTTTTGGCCTACATAACCTATCTTGTCACGCAGTGACGCCTGCATATAATCCTTGACATTTACGTCCGCTACTAGGATCGCCCCTGCGGTGACATCAAAAAACCTAGGAATAAGATTAACAATCGTGCTTTTTCCACAACCCGTGGCGCCAATAAAGGCCACGGTTTCTCCTTTGTGGGCTTTGAAGCTGATATCTTTAAGAACATAATCCTCCGCATCCGGATATTTAAAGCTCACATCCCTGAATTCGACCTCGCCGATTTTCGCGCCGTGCGCCCCAATCAACTTCCCATCTAAAATTGTTGGCTCAGTTTCCAGAACCTCATTGATGCGCTTGGCTGCTACACTAGCGCGAGGAAGCATCATAAAAATCATCACTAGCAACATAAACGCTACTAGTAGCTGAATGGAATAGAATGAAAATGCCATCATGTCGGAAAACAGAGCGAGTCTTTGTGCCCCCACCGTTGCGGCAATTAAGACGGCACCAATCCAAAACGCGGATAAAGTCAAGCCGTTCATGAGCAGCTCAATGCATGGCCATAGGTAGGCCATTAAACGGTTAGTGTGCAAATTTGTTCGTGCGAGGGCCCTGTTTGACCTGGCAAATTTGGCCTCTTGAAAGGCCTCGGCATTATAGGCCCGTACAACGCGAATACCCGTCAACTGCTCCCGCGAAACTCGGTTAAGGTCATCTGTTTGCTCCTGCAATAGTCTAAATTTAGGAATAGCAAGGCCAATGAACAGTGTCGATATTATGACTAAGGCGGCGACGGCAAGGCCAGTTGCGGCTGACCATTGCCAACTCATGTCCATAATTTTAATTGTTGCCCATACGGCCAAGATGGGAGACCGGGCAAGAATCTGTAACCCGACCATCATCAATCCCTGCACCTGCGCAACATCATTGGTTGACCTAGTTATCAAGCTAGAAACCGTAAAATCATTGACTTCTTTCGTAGAGAAAGACTGCACCCGATTGTATATGTTCGCTCGCAGCCGTGCCGCCAGACTAGAGGAGATACGTGCTGCCAATCCGGCCACAACTACGGCCATAACAACACTCCCTAGCGTTATCAGCAACATCGCCCTGCCAGCACTGATAATTTCGCTCATTGCCGTGCCAGGCGTCTGCACTAGCCGCGTAATCTGCCCCATGCGCTCAGGTAGTGATAAATCCAACCAGACCTGCAAGATAATGAGCACGAGACTTGTAATGACAAGTCCCCACTCTTTGTTGCTAAGGTATTTAAGAATTTTTAGCAAAGGTGCTCCCCCATTCATTCCGTCAATCGAACCCCAACCCTGAGCCGCTTGACATGAACTCAAATGCTAGGCCCGTGTTCCTCGCACGAAAATCTCTAAACAATCATGCCAAGCCTCTTTAGACGACTCTCGGGTAGAATCTACGCTAAAGAGATGCTCTTCCTCATAGAGCCCCACCCAAATTCCTAAAAACATCTTGGCCGCAACTCGCGCGTCAAACTTGCGTACAATGTTTTTCTCCTGCAGCTCTGCTAAGTAGGATGCTAAGAGTGCGCTACTGTTGTCAACTAGCGCAATGTAAATCCGCTCCATAAGTTCGCTGTGCCGCTGATGCTCCATGTGCAATATCTTGATTAAAGCCTCATTTTCCCGCAGACCCGCCACGAAAAACTCTGCGATCGCCAGCAGCGCCTGTTCGTACTCTAATTCTTTCGCTTGGGCCACGAACTCGGCAAACCTAGGACCCGGCAAGGACTTGCACACCACCTCCTCGAAAAGCCTCTCTTTGGTAGGAAAGTGCCTGAACAGAGTAACTTCAGTCACTTGAGCAAGTCCGGCTATCTGCCGCGTGGTCGCAGCAGCATACCCTTGGCTCGAGAAAAGCCCCAACGCCGCCCGCAAAATGCGATTTCGCGTCTCATCCAACCCCAACACCACCCCTATTAAAGTAAGTAAGCACTTACATTGTAGGAGTTGAACACGGCTCTGTCAAGGTAGGATTCGCTTTTTTTTCCGCCACGCGCTAAAAGAAGCGGACGCAGGCTCATCCCACCGGGGACTGCCCTGCGTCCAAAATATATTGCACTGGGTATTCTTCTTATAGGGGTCGATGAACCTCTGACTACGGCTGACGCTAACTCATGGGCGTCGACGCTGGCAGTTGATGGGGAAACCGTTCACCTTGTCTGATTCGACCAAAAGGACAGTCCTGTACAGCCCTTAGAAGCCGAACTAAAATTAGCCGAAGCCATGCAGTTGCTTGGATTAAAGCATGAACCTGGGCCTGCAGGGGTAGTCGTTAACCTCCCTGAAGAAGCTGCACAGCGGCGCATTACAGAGAAGCTGCAACTTGTTCGGCGGGAGGAATCTGTGTGGGTAAGGCGCGGGGGGATCATGATGCGGCTCGGCGACAACGCATTGCCGACATGATGTGGCAGATTCAGGAGAAGGCCCCCAGCTGGGTCGCTGCGGGTGGCGACTCCTCACGCCTTGACGCAGTTCTAAGGGAGTTTCGGCGCATGCGCGAGTTGTCGGTTTCGGAATGGGAGATTTACCATATGCGCTCCATAGACGGCGGCCTGACTTGGAGTCCGGCCATTGCGCCCAGATGATGTTCCGCAGCGATTGCAGAGCCACAATTAGCAGCCCGTAATGTGAAAATCTGATACTGATGAAATATAAACCCTGCATTCCGCTACTATACTACCACTCTATCTCTTCCGGATACTCCACATTCACTTGAATGTTGTCGGGCGTTGTCCCGTAAATCATGGCGGCCTGTTCAATTTTGGCGGTAAACTTTTGGTATTCTTTGCCTTTATCAAAAAGACGCAAGGCTATGAGCAGCAGCTTGCTTGTACGCTCCTCTTCATCGAGGAACTTTATGTTAAGCTCGTCCACGTACTGTGTCGTGTAATTATCAAGCGTCAGATCTTCTCTCTGCAGAATATTCATCAGTCTCCGAAAACTATGCGGGCTCATGGTTGCCTCAAGGCATTTCACCACAGCGATCTGAAATCCCCGCACCTGGTTTATGTGCTCGTCCCAAACTACTTTGCTGTCGTCAAAAACACAGTACGCCTTGCTCTGCGACTGAGCGTAAATGCGCGCCAGCTCGTGTAGAGCCCGCAATACAAACAACATTTCTGGCCACACAACATGGAACGCAAGATAGACATTGCTTGGGGGACAAATTATGGCGTGGTTTTTGGCGTGTTCACGGGTCATGCCGTTGTCCACCAGCTCTAGAGCTCGGTTGCCCATCAGCGCGTGACGGAGGTCATAGCACACGCCAAGCACCCGAATCCTTACCGGCTGATATCCCCTATATTCCCCATCCTCACCCACAATCTTATGCAGTGAACCATACAGCGCTTCAAAATCTTGCCGATCACCACGTACAACAACCCCTGCGCTACGGGGCGAATTCCTCACCTCAATCAAGCCACATGCTCCTCTCTCCTTGTCATATGGGGACATTTTATCCTCATTTGCCACCCTGCCAGTAAGTGTACCGCTTCTTCCCCTTGGTGAAGCTGCCGAACTCTATAGCTGCCTCAGGGCAGAAATTGACACAACGCATACAGTGCTCGCACCCTACCTTCCAGAGGGGGCGAGCATCATTGTTAAGCGCGATACTTTGCGTGGGGCACATGGCCACACAGGCGCAGCAGCCCGTACACTTGGTATTCACCCGATAGAAGCGGTGCATGTAGTTTAACCCGAGCAAAAACATGCGATGGGCGAGTGCTATAGGGCTGTACGGATTAAAGCTAGGCCGTGATTTTGGCGTAGTATCCATAGCACTAAGTAGCGAGATCACCCTGCCTATGCCAGGACCGATGATTTTGCTTGCTTCCTCGTGCGCAATTGCTTCTCGGCCGACAATGTAGTTGCTAGGCATATTCACCCATTCAGCTAATTTAACATGGTACCCCTTAAGAATTAGCGTTCTGGCGATCGCCGCATGCGCCGTGCCCGCCATGCCTGCGGCGTTAGCAATAACAAAGGCCGCCCTGCCCTCCCCTGGTGGCAGTGCTTGCACGAAATTGATGACGATGCGGGGCGCGCCAAGGGAATAAACGGGCAAGAAAATACCTATGAGATCAACTGGGCTGAATCCGTTACCAACGGCTATGTCGCTCAGTACAACCTTTGAACCCGACTGTGTCATAAACAGAGCCGCGGCTTCAGCTAAGGCCTTGGTGTTGCCAGTGCCCGAAAAATAGTACAGCTGAACATCTTTGTACATGACGACTTCCCCCTTAAATCTATCGATTTACGCAATCACCATGGGTCAATGATGGTGCCCGGTCGCCTCGCACCATTCCCCTATTTCCGCTATCAATGTCAACGGCAAAGCCTTGCTATATGGGAACTGCACAGCACCTTTGCTGGTCTTGTATTCTGTGAGCTGCTCCGCAAAATGCACTATGGCCTCCGACCCTGGATACAACCCAATATGCTTACTAAAGGCCGCAAAATGAATGATGTTTTTGCCTTTATAGAAGGTTGGCATTCGCCAAGAGATACGCTCCTTGGCCTGCGGCAAGGCGCTTCGCAGCACATCGCGCACAGCGATTAAGTAGGGCCGCACCTCTTCCGGTTTTGTCGCGATATAGGCATCAATTGTCTCCGGCGCAGCACCGCAGTAGTGCGCCTGTTGCACTTTGGCAAATTCTCTTTGGCATTCTGGACATCGCCACATAACTTCTCCACCTCCAGGCCTTGCTATAAACGAAGCGAAACCGCTCGTTACTAGCGCTAGCGTACACTTTCGACGCCTATACCAGTTCACCTGCCGGGCCCTGAAGAACCACGGACTTGCGTACAAGGCGGCCAACAATACCACTCGGTCCTGTAGGCAAACCTACCGAATCATCGGCGCAAAACTACTAAGAGACGAGCCCCCTTTTAAAACTTAAAGAGCTTCTTTAAGATATCCCAAACGCTGACGGTGGTGCGATTGTATACCCGGTTGTATAGGGCTTTCTTAGGATTAGTTAGCCAGCCTAGTCCGCGCGGCGCTTTGAGGCCAAGATTGTGCCTCACCATGCGCTTAAGGCTAGTCCTTGCCCTCAGGCTCTTTTTGATGCTTGGCGTTCTAAACCCAAACTTCATGTTATCCCTCCATCGGATGTGATTTACTTGTTACCAGAAGAATGCGAGGCACCTTTCTCCCTACAATCAGTTGACTTCGCTAACTAAAGCCAATCTCCTGCGGGGATTAAGTAGAATTGTCAACATTCACCTTTTGCGGCCTGCCAATCAAGTCACTTCCCTGCTATTCCATACTTATAGCTGGCGCGCCATGGTGTCGCACTTTTTTCTCTAAAATAGACCGCCGACCACAGTGTAGTAATCGGCCGCCAGGCACCACCACCTATCGCCAGCGGTGGTGCATCTGACCGCTCTGCTAAAGATTATTGGAAATTTACCTTAACACTTGCTATTTCTCGACCAAGGTCGCCCAAAATGTGGGCACGCCGTGTTCATGGAGCAGGCCGCTGCCAGAGGCTAGCCCCAGCACCTGCTTGCCTACAAGGCTTGGAAACCACCCTGTGGGCACCGGCTTGGTCGGCGTCAACAACATTGACCACTGACCTGCCTTTGCCAGAGCAAACTGGGCTTCTGAGATTGGCACCCCCCATTCCCAGCCCTCCTCCACCCACTTGTCGATAGTCTGGGAGTTAATCTCCGTGTATTTCAAGCCAAGCACCCCTTCACAAATTGAAATTTCTCTCCTAGCCCAACGCTTCACTTTGCTGCGCACCCAAGCGTCCCCTGAGGTTCTCGACAGCCTCACTAGCATCAGTCACTCTGACTTTCTGGGCAAGCTGCATGACACTGCAGTCTCTTACTTACTCCCGCCAGACCAGAAATCCTGCTAGCCCTACAAGCTGTTGTCAATATTCGTAAGCGTCAAAGAGCCCTCACCTTGCCACAGGGCAAGATGAGGGCTTGCGGTTAATGCTAGGCGGTTACGAAAATCTGACAGCATTGGGGGCAGATGTGTGGCTGATGAGCGAAACCATTTTGGCGGTGGTGCGTATGTACTATTGGCACTTTGTTAGCGGAGAGACTTGGAGTTGGGTTGCGTTTTTGCAAATATCAAGGGGCCTCTGGCTACGTCCCGCCGGCGATGCAGTCTATGTGCTAATCAACGACGGCGCTTCCGTTAGCCAGACTGGTAGTACGTGGACGGGCAACAAGATTGACCTTGCTCGCATTGAGTATCGCGATGACCGCACAACCATACATATCGTCGAGGGCAATCGCCCCTTCTTAGTCCTGCACTTGCCTTTGGACCAACACGCCAAACCCATAGATTAGTGCGCGGGGCAAAGCGCTAGGGACGCAATGCCTAATGATTCGGACTTAAGATAGATTATAGATAGATGAGTGATTGAGGGTACATGGCAAGGCATCGAAGACTATGGTACAATAACCACATAGAATACTCCGTCTAGGAGGGCACGATAATGAGACTCGCTGGCAAATTCATTGATGTCCGCGACTGGGCACTGCTTGACCTGCCCCTGTTTAGGCATTGGTCACAACCTGAGCACGAGTGGCAAAAATTCGATGGCCCATACTACCCTGACTCAACTCCTGCTGAAATAGAGGAAATGATTGCGCGCCGCGAAGCGAATATCAGGGACAATTCCTTCCCCACCCCGCGGAACAACATGGCCATCACCTGTAAAGAAACGGACAAAATCATCGGCCAGGTGTCATGGTATTGGCAGGGGGAGGAAACTAACTGGCTATGTGTTGGCGTCAGCATTTTCGATTCATCCTACTGGGGCAGCGGCCTAGGGTATGAGGCCCTTGGGCTTTGGACTGACTACATATTGCAGGCAAATCCTGCGCTCGTTCGCATCGGGCTAGCCACTTGGTCAGGCAACACCCGCATGATGCGCCTTGCGGAGAAGCTAGGCTTTAAGCAAGAGGCTTGCTTCCGTAAGGCCCGCATAGTAAATGGTCTTTACTACGACAGCGTGGCCTACGGTGCGCTACGTGAGGAGTGGGAATTGCTCTACCCGCAAGGTTTTGCGGCCCACCTCCAGGCTTCGCTATAGAGAAAGGCCCAAGCTACCCAATTATTGGTGACACTGCCCTTACTACACTCCTACTGCACTAACTCTCGCCCTCTGCACTAAGCGGGCTCACGACTTTATGCAATTTTCGCAGGGCCCATCACGATTAAGGAGATCAAAACAATGTCCATCTATCTTTCCTATGGATGGGCTTCCGTGCACACTCACTTTCTTCATCACAGGATCGACACATCTAAGTTGATCGAACAAGGCTTCACAACCAGCAAATTTCTCCGGTATCGACTTCATCTCAACTTGCAAATGCGATCCCCCCCCTTAGTCCCTAGGGGTTCTAATTTTTTGCGCCCCCAAGAATACCCTAACCATATCGTATAGGCATGCTAAAGCACACGCCCAGCGCAATATCATGGTCTCTGTTTACTTGTGTAACTCGTCTTTGCAAGATAAATCTCCGGCAGCACAATCTTTACTTCTTCGCCAGACTCCTTGTCTCGTTGCCACCAGACGACGAAGCTAACCGTCGCCCCCTGAGGAACATACCCCTTCTGCTTGAGGGCGCAAGGTTGTCGCACTGGTCTTGTACTCTATGCCCTCCTAATCCGACAAAACGTTGTCAATATTCGCCTGTTTCCATTTTGGAGGCAGGTTTTCTTAATCTTGATGGCGAAACGAGATTATTCATTATTTACGCCAGCGCAAACGTCATTGTATAAGGGCATGAGTGCGATTACCAAACACGCTAAATCCAAACAACGAGTTGTAGACCAAGGCCCCGAGGTCTTTACTGCAGAGCGCGAAACCACCGCTATGCTAGGCCCCGTAAAATAAGAAACGGAACTCATAGAAAGCCGCTTTCTAGAGTCCGCATGTGGCAATGGCCACTCTCCCTCGCTGAAATATTGCGTCGATGTCTACAGCCGTTTAGGACTAGGGCCCCGGCGCTTCCCCGCAATTCGCAAGCGATCTCAGCAGAGGCACAGATCATGCTAGACCTGAGGTGCATGATTCATGCGGACTAGACGACGCACACTATTCAGATTCAGAATTCCGACAAAGAAACTGCAACGCCAGTTGGGGCATGCCGCCACATGGTGCGCCGTGCTCTACGTCATTGTAGCCGTCATAGCGCTACACCCTTTGTTTGCCCTAACAATTACCGCACTGTGCGCCACGGTGTCGGGGCTGAAACTCTTTCTCGGCAAACCCTGCCTCCCTGTACCCACGCAGAATGCGTGGCACATATCCGTCGCTCGGGATCTTATCGCGCGTCTTGCCATAATCAGTCATCACATAGGCCATAACAGAAACTGCTCTTCCAGCAATGTTGACGATGACATTAACTTTGTCATAATTATTGGGATACCCTTCATAACGATCTAGCTCTCTTTCGTCAGTGTCTGTTATTTCCCAAATGAGCCCCGGCGTCGTCTTGCCCTGGCAAGGCTCGATGTTCGCAAACGAAGGCAGAGTCAGCTCCCACCCCTCGAGATATACAGGAGTTATCGCCTTAGCATCAGGGCATCTTTCGCTCATCTGAGCCTTATCCATGTTACTACCGTAGGCTAGGTACAGGCGTATACGCATTCTGAGTTCTTCGCAGACTGCTTCCCAATCTGCACGGTAATCTTCTCCCCATGGCCCTTTGGTTATTTGACAGAGCAACTGCGCCTTGTACCTGTGAAGAATGTTGTGCACCAAATCATGAAACTCTGGGCAGACCAAGCGCTCAGTTTCTAAAAACTGACGAAGCCCCCCTTTGATTAAGGTGCGCAGGGCCATAATTCGTCCTGCCTCTGCCTCGTAGCCATGCCCCTGCAAGTTCCCTCGCAGGCAGGCCTTAAGTGCCCTCTCTAGAGCGCTAACATGCTGTCTCTCGCCGGCGACATATGCCTTCATCAAAATAGCTGCCCCGATGCATGTCGGCACATGGCAGAAATCTACGCGGGCATCGGCTGGCAAATGATAAGAATCTAAAAGCTTGAAAGACCCATCATCATCTTGAAATGCACTTAGCTCCTCTGCAGAAACCGCCACACATTGTCTTCCCCCTAACATCTCGCGCATAGCCAACAGCATGGCCTCTAACGCTTCAAAGTCGGGTTTGTCACTGTCTAATCGTCTTAATTTCATTGCAAATCCTCCTCAAACTGACTCATCGTCGCCAAGGTCTAGGCATTCTTGTTTATTTCTCGACCAAGGTCGCCCAAAACGTGGGCACGCCGTGTTCATGGAGTAGGCCACTGCCGTCTGTATCTTCGTAGAGATCGAGCAGCTTGAAGCCGACTTTGAGCTGCCCACGGATTTGGTCTTCTAGTGCGTGAGAGAACTGAATGCCGCTGTCTGTGGCGCGCAATACCTCGAGAAGCTCAGGGTTCGCTAGTGGATTAAACGGCAGTTTGTACTTTATGGTCTTCTCGTCTGCTTCGTCGAAAAGATAGTTAAAGCCGTTATTCAGGCCAGCCATCAGCCGCCCGCCAGGTTTAAGTATGCGGTAGCACTCTCGCCATACATGCATTACGTCCTCAATGTAGCAGTTCGACACGGGGTGAAAAACTAAGTCGAATGAGCTATCGGCAAAGGGTAGCGCTTGTGTCATGTCGGCGCGAATAGCGTTAATGGTGTAGCCTTCGCGGGCCGCTACCGCTAAGTCAGTCTCAACTTGCCGCAGAGAGTAGTCTAAGAGCGTGCAGTTTGCACCTAAAGCCGCAAAAATCGGCATTTGCTGCCCACCGCCAGAGGCTAGCCCCAGCACCTGCTTGCCTACTAGGTTTGGAAACCACTCTGTGGGCACCGGCTTGGTCGGCGTCAACAACATTGACCACTGACCTGATTTTGCAAGAGCAAACTGGGCTTCTGAGATTGGCACCCCCCATTCCCAGCCCTCGTCCACCCACTTGTCGATAGTCTGGGAGTTAATCTCCGTGTATTTCAAGCCAAGCACCCCTTCACAAATTGAAATTCTGCCCGTAGGTAGCCTTCATATCGCCTAGCTACTAAGCTAACATCAGCTACTCGCAGCCAAGCTATGCCCCTGCTGCGAACCCCGTTTCAATGCTCATGGTCTGCTCGCAGGCAGGACGATAGCAAGGTGAGTTATACTGGCGAAGCTGAATAGACTTATCCATTTCCTGAGCTTCGTCGATGACCATGACGGCCTTAGCGAATCTACAAAGCTCAACCTGCCCTGCCCCGCCAGCACATAGCTGCGCCCACTGTCGTTATCTTTTTTCTCTAGGTTGTCGACCTGGTCTTTCATAGTCGACGACGGGGTATTGTTTTAGCACCCAAGGCGGTGTCACCGAAAAGCGGTCTCTGACATTAATGACTGCTAGGGCGTAGGCTACAGCCACTGGCTCTGTCGAAATTAGCGTGGCAAGATTGGCCCTCTGGCAGATAAGGCCTGCATAATACTCGTTAATAAGTTGTACTAAATCGCAAGTCTTAGTGGCGTAATCAATGTAACGGAAAAAAGCCGCAAACTCATTGCGACCCATAAGTAATTCGTGACAGACAATTTTTAGGCGCTCGTCAAGCCTAGTAAAGGCCAGCACTTCGTCCTCTAAGAGCTCCTTCGCCTTAAGCGCGTCAGTGTGAGGATTGTTTAGCGCCTCGCTCTGCAGTTTTTCATCCTTGCCTAGGCTGTGATAGGGCTTCCTTCATGTATTTCAAGTCGTGCGCCATGATGTTGTGCCCGCACAAGTAATCATGACCCTGCAAAAACTTGGCTAAGTCCCGCATGGAGGGCGAGTGCAGAACACTGCCCCGGTCATTGGTCGCGCCAATATCCAGCACAGTATGCTTAGTTGCATGAACTTCGAGGTCAACAAAGACAATCGACTTCACCGCGCGCTAGCCCCTTCCTGTCAAACGGCAGGGATTTATACCGTTCGACAGTGACTTTCGACAGTGAGTGCCTAAATCCTGTATGGTCTACGTCAAAATCCGGTGAGAACGGCCGCCAAAGTCAGCATGTGGAGAAGATCTTATCAATACCCTAATTGCCCGCACTAGGTCATTGATTTTAATGCTCATTTTTACTATAATACGAGCATAAAAATCAAGAGAAGGGAGCTGGTGCAAATGCCTTTGCCCGCCAACCTGCAAATGCTTCTAAAAAATAAGGGCATTCTCACTGCTGCGCAGGCAAACGTCCTCGGTATTTCGAACGAGCGATTGCGATTGCTTGTCAGGTCAGGCGATTTAGAGCGGGTGTCCCACGGGGTCTATATCTCGCCCGATGACCACGTTGACAGAATGTACATTGCCCAGCAACGGAGACGGAAAATCATCTATTCCCATGAAACGGCACTGTACCTTCACGAACTCACTGATCGTGACCCAATCAGCTACACTGTGACAGTGCCCACCGGTTACAACACAAAAACATTGCGCGAGGCAGGCCTTGCGGTGTTTGCAGTCAAGAGAGAACTCCACGAACTTGGCGCAGTCCAGATGGAAACGATGTTTGGGAATGCGGTACTCGCCTACGGATTAGAGAGGACAATTTGCGACTGTATTCGAAGCCGAAGCCAAATGGATATCGCCATTGTAACTGACGCTGTGAAACGCTACTCGAAGCGAAAGGACAAGCATCTGGACGTTCTCATGCAGATGGCTGAAGAATTTCGGATCGTGAAGCCAATCCGAAGTTACATGGAGGTTCTCTTATGAGAACGTCGATTCAACTTTAGGCATTGGTGCGCAACCTCTCCTGCTCAAAACAGCGGCGCCTATTGCGCTCCAGCATTATTACTCGTTTATACAGTTAAGCCCCCATGTAATGCCAAATTTATCGACAACGCTGCCATAGCACTTGCTCCAGAATGTTTCTTGTAGATCTATCAGCACTTGACCGCCCTCCCGTAGTTTTTGAAAGGCCGCCTTGACTGCATCGGCGTCGGACAACACCAGGGCCAGAGTGATGTTATTGCCCACCACAAACGGGCTGCCAGGGAAGGTGTCGGAGAACATCAGCTTAGTGCCGTGAACGGTTAGCTCGCCATGGATGATAAGCTGCTTGGCCTCGTCGGGCAAGGAGAACTCTGGATTAGGAGGCGCGTCGCCGTAAGTAGATAGATCGCCCTTCTCGGCGCTAAAAACTTCGGCGTAAAATTCATACGCCTGGCGGCAATGGCCATTAAACGTAAGATAGGCGTGGATTCCCATGTCTTTCACTCCTTCTATGTTTAAGTCATGAACTAGGGTGCAGTCGCACATCTAGGTCGTTTCCTTCAGGATGTTGAGGCTGTGACCGCAGCTACCATCCTGACCGACTCATATCCCCTCTATGCCCCCCCCTCTCCCACAATCGTAGGCAGCGATTCATAAAGCGCATCGATTTCTCTCTGATCACATCAATCAAGCCACATGCTCCTTTCGCAAAAAGATGCGTCATGCTATCGCCTATAATTTCTCGATCCGGGATAGATCTCCTGCTCACCCTATGGGGGGAGTTGAAACACATGAGTTGTACGGGCCCTGCACTAGACCGCATAGAGTTTGTAGTGACCGAGATGAATCTTGTATTTTGGGTTGGCGTCTTTAATAATCTTGATCAAAACCACAGGGTCATCTTTGAGGTGGTAGGTGCAGATAGCAAGCCTAGGACGATGCTCCTTTAGCACCTCAACAGCACCCCTGAGCAGATTTCGTTCGGCACCTTCGATATCCGCCTGAATAAAGTCTATCCGCTCCACTGAGTTTGTCCTTACCCAGTTATCGTATGTTTGCGCCCACATCACAGACAATGTCACCCGGTAGTACACGCACTCCAAATTCTTCGTAAGTACCCTCTTGCCCAGGCCAGGGGCAGCTGCGTTAGAGTTTTGGCATCTCTTTCTTCCACGATGGGCAGGGTGAAAATACCGAGATCAAGCACATCGCCTGCCTGGCCGTAGTGCTCTACCAAGAACTTAAAAAGCTCCTTTTGATGCCTGTGCCCAAGGTAAAAAAAGTCTGACCATACGGCTTTAAATGAGCGACATACGTAACCTCCTCAGTTTGCTCTCTATGTGTAGACTACCCAAATGCAGATTTTTGTTTAATCACGACAAAAAACCACTCACATGCCGACAGGCAATGTGAGTGGGCTTATTTTCGAGCAAGAGCTCAGTGTCGATTAGTCGTCTGGCGTATTTTATTGATAATGTCCGTGGCCTGCGCTGACTGCAGGAAAGCGAGAGTGGTTTCAGGCACGAGCTGGCCTAGTGCGGAAAAATCACCAGCTCGCAAGACCCCGCGAACGTGTGAAGCCGAAATCGCCATACCTGCCTTTTCCAAGCGTGGCACCTCAAGCAACTGAATGTCATGCTGCGCAAGTATTTCTCGCAACGAATGATTGTAGATAGCTGTAACCGGAGAATAGGGCTCTGTACCGACATAACGCACCCTAACATTGAGTGCGCGCGCTATATGCGTAGCATAGAGTGTAGCGTCAACAGAGGCACCCGCGCGTGCATGGGCTGTTTCTTCTTCGCTGAAGTAACTCGGAAAGGTGGCCGCGGAGACAGCGTATGGCCCGGAGGGCAGTACGGTAACGTTCTTAAGATGCTGCGTTCCCTGCTTAACTAGTTCTAACCTTACGGCAAATGGGAAAACTGACCTGTTCTCCTCTACGACGAGCACATAGACATGGTCGCACTGCTTCGCAGCTACTGCCACCAGATGTTGATGCCCCAGAGTAAACGGATTGCAGTTTACTACCAGCCCACCTACTTTACCGTCCTTGGTCGCTGGTACAGCAGAGGCGACAGACTCTAGTTGCGCGAGGTAATCCTCTAAGCACGGGAAGCCACTTTCAAGCAGTGCCGCCCATTCAGTCTTTACTAGCATTCTGAAACCCATGCTGGCAAAGAAACTCGCCTGCTCGGGCATGGTAAAGATAAAGACCCTTGTGTGCCCTTGCCTAAGCGCAGCAAGCATTAAGTAATGAACAATTTTGGCCGATAAGCCCTCGCCCTGCATGGTGCTGTCGACTGCGATGCATTGCAGCACGTTGCCCTCGAGCGAGCCAGTCGCCACGATCTGTTGGTGTACTCGTATCTCTACGGTTAAGTCGCTAGCCCTATCATAGCGCAAACCGAACTGATCAAGAAAAATCGCGACCGCTCGTAGGTCCTGGCTCTTAACAACCTCATAGGTAGTCCACATACTTCTTCTCACCCCTTAAACTGACTAGGGCGTAGCAATAACTCTGGTGTGGGCAAGCCCTCGCCAAGAAGATGTAAGGCGAGTGACAAGGCCAGGAGATCAGCCGACCCGCCAGGGCTGAGTCGAGCCGCGCAGAAAGTGCTGTGGGCTGACAAAGTAAGTGCTCGGCCAAGCTCCGAGAAGACGCTCCCTGCGCCTAGTATCGCCCGGGCGGTGCTTTGCACAAGGGCCAAGCCTTCCTCTCCGGCGCGATGAAGAATAGTAGTATCAGGCAAACACGCCATGATATTAATCAGGGCATGGACGGCGGCATCGTTAAAACTTGCCCCTTGTCCTAACGCGTCTTGCAATGCGGGGTACCCCACCTGCTCTACGGTCGGGAACCCCGCCTCTGCTTCACCCCTTATGCCGGTGTAACCCCCTTCTCTATAGAGCCTTTCTCCGGCGGTGAGAGAGGGGCGTGCTGTCAGGTTTTCGAGCTCACGCTCGGTCAGCCCCTGACACGCCTGCCGAATAGTAGCAAAAAACTCTACCGAAGGAGCCTTGATGCCCTTGGCTAGGCACACGCCGGTAATCCCGGCAGCAAGGCCGAGCACAAAGAGCTGCCCACGCTGCGTATTGACCCCAGATGTGGCCCGCAACAACTCGCGCTCGGCTTGCACGCCAATATTTCTGAGTTGGCCGAACACTTCCCCTAGACTCTGGCCTGTTTCTCGCCAGCCTACTTCTACGCAAGCGACGAAGTAAGGGGAAAGAATGCTACTCCCCAGAAGAAACGTCAAGAGACTCATGTCTGTGTGGGCGCCATTGTCGCGTGGGTTTACCAAGCCAGGCGAGGGATAGATACAGACCTCAAACAGAGACGCTGCCGTAAAACAGGCACCGACACGATAGAGCTCAACTGGCGCAGTCATTTATGCATGTCCCCCAGACCGCTATCTTCTTGGCAATGGCGATAACTTCATCTGCCGCGTGTGCGCGGAGAAGGCGGCAGACGTGGGCCTCCTCTTGCTCGCACACCCAACACATTCGCCCCTTAAGCCCTAAGCTGTGGCGATTTACCGCCCCTCTGCGAGTGATAACGTCTATATCCCACAAACGCCCCTGTGTTGCTGTTTCCTCTAGAGCTATGCAGTGCTGTTTCAGAGTGTGCCCGTCGGCTAAGACCGCCATGAGATGACATGGGCCGAGGGCATTAACTAGGCGCGACTCGCTAACTAGCTCTACCCCTAAGTCTGCCAGCATGGCATGCACCTCTGCCCGCGCCGCAGTAAGCAGTTTTTCCCACGGGTACATGGTGAAACCTCCTGGGAGATTAAGAGTGATCTGCACAACAGACACTCCGCTTGCCCCGAGTTTCAGCTGCTGCTGTGCGTACCTCTCCTCTTTGGCAGCTAAAATATGCCATCTCGCCACGTTATCTTCGCTCTTCACTTACACTGCCTCCACTAAAAGCTTACGCCGTAACTTTCTTGTTGCGGTTCATTGCCCCGCTAACAACCGGCCAGAGCAAGATAACGGCACACACGATTAGCAGGGATGCCGTAATTGGCTTTGAAAGAACCGCCAAGAGATCCCCGCCTTCAAGCAATATCGCTCGTCTAAGATTCGCTTCGGTAAGGCTGCCTAGCACGAGGCCTAGTACAAGGGCGGCCGAAGAGAACTTAAAGGCAGTAAGTGCCACACCAATAATGCCGGCGATCATCATAAGGACTACGTCTCCGGTACTACTCTTGAGCGCGAAGCTACCCATCGCTGCAAACAGCACGATTAGCGGCCCGAGGATGCTATATGGCACATTGAGCACCTTGTTAAAGACTTTCGCAATCGCCATAGAACATATCACCATCAGGATGTTAGTAACGATCATCGAGGCAAAAACGGAAGAGAGAAACTGGGGTTGTGTTCTGTGCAGTAGCGGTCCTAACTGCACACCCTGTAAGACTAGTGCAGACATCATAACCGCGGCAGCTGTACCACCAGGTATGCCGAGTGCCAGCAAAGGCACCATGGAACCCCCGGCTGCGGCATTGTTGGCTGTCTCGGATGCGGCAATGCCTTCAATCGCGCCGTGGCCAAATTGCTTGCGGTTTGGTGAAATCTTCGCCTCGGTCGTATAGCTGAGAAACGCAGCAATGGTTGCGCCTGCACCGGGCAAGATGCCGACCACAGTGCCCAAGATGGAGGCGCGTACAACGGTCCACCTAATTGACCATGCCTCTGATAGCGTAAGCAGATTGGTCTTAAAGTTCGCGCCACCCTTCGATTCTGTGGTCACAAGCTTTACTGGCTTGCTGGTTTGCTTGAGTACTTCGGTAATGGCAAAGAGGCCTATCATGACCGGAATCATCTCGACTCCGCCCAAGAGCGAGGAACTGCCCCAGGTGAACCTTGGTATGCCCAGCAGGGGGTCCATGCCTACCGTGGCCAAGAGCAAGCCGATGAGGCCTGAGATAAGCGTCTTGATCACGTTGTCGCTGTCGAGCGCCGTGAGCACACTAAGCCCTAGTACTGAGACAGCAAACAACTCGGAAGGGCCAAATCTGAGCCCAACATTGGCCAACTGCGGTGCAAGTAACAGCATGGCTAACGCCGAGACTGTGCCACCAATTGCGGAACAGACTAGGGATACGCCAAGTGCCTTACCCGCTTTGCCTTGTTGCGCCATAGGGTACCCGTCAAAGGTGGTGGGGGCATTAGAGGGGGTGCCGGGAATCTTGAAGAGGATCGCAGTGATCCCTCCGCCTGTAATTGAGGCGTTGTATACGGCCACGAGGAAAGCAATTGCCACTACAGGCGACATGGCATAGGTAAAGGGCACGGCGAGAGCGACAGACATCGATGCGCTAACCCCAGGCATGGCACCGAAGATGACGCCAAGAATAGTTCCGGCAAGAATAAGCAGAAGTGTTGCGGGAGCTAAGACAATCTGAAAACCAGACAGTAATAAGTCAAACATGGTGCGTGCTCCTCCTTACAAACGTTCGAGAATCAAGGCAAAATCGCGCAATATGCCGATGCCCCGCGGCAACATAACCCCCAAGCCGCGCGAAAACACGAAGTAAACCGATAGCGTGGCCACAAGGGAGCTCAACACAAGTGACCTCACCTGTCGTTGACCGACTATTCTCGCATACACCGCAAAGAACACAAAAGTACTGAGAATGAAACCTAGCGCTTGCAGGCAGATTGCATAAATAAGGAGTGCTACCATACTAAGGACAAGTTTGTTCGTCAAGATAGAGTGCACGCTAATTGGTCGCAGCTCTCTCTCACTACGCAGAGCTACAGGTGTCCCGCGGTAGATCTTGTACATGTTAGCCCCCAGCAAGATGATAAGAGCAACCAAGATGGCCTGCGGCCAAACCTCAGCACCCCACCCAACCGCAGTGGTTTTTGGCACAATGGCCCCAATATAAAGGTAGCAGTACGTAAAGAAGGCTAGGAGAGCCCCGTTAAACAGCAATTCTAAGCCCAAATGAGTTCAACTCCTTCCCTGATGATCACCCATGTCTGATAAATGGGAGCAGACGATGCTGCCCCC